>Ga0315310_10000336_pt1 | contig 30215 bp, 25 predicted proteins | sample TDP5_MG_FD_203630 | JGI IMG/M metagenome (GOLD analysis project Ga0315310, IMG submission 203630) | Freshwater sediment microbial communities from Lake Towuti, South Sulawesi, Indonesia - TDP5 | ecosystem: Environmental > Aquatic > Freshwater > Lake > Sediment | place: Indonesia: South Sulawesi...
TGACAGAATCGAAGCTGGCATGCCCGCCGTCTCAAAACAAGATTTGGCTGCGGTGAAAGCCATCGCCAACGACGGGCTGTCTGCAAAGGTTTTCGCTTTCGCTCGATGTGCAAAGTCTGATGTGGACCTTGCCCGTCAATGTGACGTTGACGGAGTCATGATGGAGATTCCCTCGAGCGATCACATATTGGAACACGCATATGGGTGGCCTGAAGATCGTGCAGTTCAACTGTCCGTCGAAGCAACGGCCTATGCTGCGGAACACGGATTGCATGTGGCCTTCTTCACAATAGACGCCACAAGGGCTTCATTTGAAACATGTTGGAAGCTCGTCAATGCTGTTGCTTCACAAGGACACATGGATACACTCGTCATGGTAGACACATTTGGCGTATGTTCTCCGGAAGCGGTCAGGTACTTCGTCAGAAAGATGAGAGAACGTGTGAAGAAACCCATAGAAATTCATTGCCACAATGACTTCGGTCTGGCAGTAGCTAATACACTAGCCGCGGTCACAGCAGGGGTTGAGATTGTTCACACGACTGTAAACGCCATCGGAGAGAGAGTCGGCAACGGATCGCTCGATGAGATCGCACTTTCTTTAGAGATGCTCTACGGTGTCAAGACAGGGATAAGAAAAGAGAAACTGTACGGCTTGTCCAAGACCGTCGAGAAACTTTCAGGGGTCAAAATGCCTCCCAACAAGCCGATAGCTGGCGATGGCGCGTTTACGGTAGAGTCAGGTATCGTAGCTGGATGGTGGAACAGGCTAGAACAACTGAACATGCCACTTGAGATGTTTCCCTTCAAACCTCAGGTAGTCGGCCAGAAACAGATCAGGGTCGTGTTGGGCAAGAAGAGCGGGAAAGACTCAATCTTGTACAAAGCAAGGCACCTCGGGCTTCAGATTCCAGATGACAAGGTTAACGACCTGCTTACCAAGGTAAAAGAAAGTGCAGAAGAAAGGAAGAGAGTTCTGACCGATGAAGAGTTCAAGTTGCTGGTGAAGGATTTCCTGTCCTGACAGCCCTCCATAGGTGACACTGCCCATGCTCAAGGACATATGTCATAAGCGCAGCACTCCCTCTGCAAGAATCTATCAGGCGCGCGTTCTACAGCGATCTCCTTAGCGTTCTCTGTAGAACTTGTAGCCCTCCTTCTCGATCTCGATCGCCCTTCTAAGTTACTATGGCGTTTCTCTCTGCCTCAACTCAGTCATGACACGCATTAGTGGGCGACCTGTGTCAGTTTAGAGGTTTGCCTTCGGCTTTGACCGATGGAGATCGAAGAACGCTCTCTCCTTTGGCCGTTAGGTGATAATATAGCCTTTCCGGCTTTCCTCCAATACTTTGGGTCTTCGTCTTTCTAATCAGCTCGGACGCTTCAAGCTCTACAAGATGCTGATATACAGTGGAAACGTCAAGTCTCGCATTGGCATGTCCAAGAGCCTTCCATACGCCGTATCCGTGAAGTTCCCGCCCGCTTAACACCTGTAGGATGCGTAGTTTCGTTCTCCCTATCCTATCAATCGCAGCGACGCCCTCCATCCTTCTTACAGCTTTCTTGGCCTCCTGAGTTCGCCGAACAAGCTTCCTTGCCGTGGAGGGATCCTTCAAACCCATCCCTGTAACAACGCACACAACACTCTCAGTTCTATCCACTTGTCCAGAATCTACGAGAAGTTTGATTCCGGCGATCGTCGAGGCCGCGGCGGGCTCTGCGAAGATTCCTTCAGCCTTGGCGAGAACCTTCATTGCCTCTATGATCTCTCGATCTGAGACGGTTATTCCGGTTCCCTTGGATTCCCTTAAGGCCTGAAGGGCTAAGTATCCGTGCCTCGGATTCCTCACTGCCATGTCAACAGCAATTGTCCTCACGGCCCTAGCAGGCCTAATCGTGTCAGCGCCTCTCTTGAGGGCTTCAACTATCGGCGCACATCCCTCCGCTTGGATTCCCGCGATCTTTACCTTACCGCCGTCAACGATTCCGATCGCCTCAAGTTCCTTGATCCCCTTCCAGATCATCGCAAGATGACTTCCGCTTCCCATAGGCACGACAATCCAGTCTGGACTGGACCAACCTAACTGCCGGCATATCTCATATCCCGTCGTTTTCTCACCTTCCAAGAGAAATGGATCGCTCGTCGTGACCGGATAGCTCTCGGCATGTTTCTCTTCCGGCAAAGAGGCAGCCTCCTCATAGTCACTTTCAGCTCCATGCCGAGAAAGCTCAATGTGAACTCCATATGCGACCATCTGATAGAATTTCCCTAGGTCTACTCTTCCTGGGACGAAGATTTTACACTTGAACCCTGCCTTCGCCGAGTATGCGGCGAGTGAAGCACCTAGGTTTCCTTTGGTTCTGCAGTGAACGGACTGATACCCGAACTCCTTCGCCTTGGAGACTACGACAGTCATGCCTCTGTCGATGAAAGCGCCCGTAGGATTCGTCGATTCGTCCTTCGCGAAGAGTCTCCTAAGCCCTATCCCCTCGGCCAGCCTCTCACACCTGTGCAAGAATGTGTCTCCCTCTCCGAGAGAGACGATGTTAGCTTTGTCGTCGAGTGGAAGCAGCTCCCAGAATCCCCACACTCCCGGCGGCCGAGTTTCATTCCTTAGAGACGACGGATGAACGGACTCATAGTCATAATTGACTGTTAAGGTTCCACCGCAGATCTTACACAGAAGGTAAGGTTGTGACGTCGGGTAGGTTTCATCACATTTGGTGCATTGCAGGAGTCGGGCTGGCAAGACCGTGTCGGGGCCTATATCGGCCGAGCCTGTATATGGGAATTCTCTGGAGCACTCAGATCAGCCTGACATACACGAGAGCTGTGACGCCGATGCCGACAACGGCTCCCAAGACCACTTCGGAGACCGTATGAGCCTCAAGCTCGGTTCGCGCCCATCCAAGAGGAAGAGCAAGGAGATACAGCAGAGCGTAGTTTGCTCCAAAAACGAGGATCAAAGCCGTTATCGGCCCTGTAAGCCCGGCCATATGTATGCTGATCTTCCAGAACAAGGTGACGAAGAGAACTATGAGGGAAACTGAGAGGTATGCGACCGAGAGAAGGTAGAGTATCTTGCACTTCAGCGATAGGAAAACTACCGCTGCAGACAAGTATGCCGCAAGAGCCGGAAAAAAGAATATGGGACGTCTCTTTCCCTCAGATACGTGAAGGTCTACGTATCCCCTCTTGAAGAAATATAGAACCGTGACAATTGGAGCCACGGCTATTGAGGGTATCCCGAGAAGGACCGCTTCGAGTGGGGTAAGGATAGAACCAAGACCTTCGGGGTTGAAGAATGAGAACACTATGACGACTGCGGACGCTACGAGAGGTAGCGAGAGCAAGTTCGAAATCGCTTTGGCAGCTCTTCTGTTGAGTGAGTCCACGAGTCGAATCGACCCAGCTCCTTTTTACGATAATAACTTGTACATAAGATGTCGCTAGGGGTCGCTTCAAGGTTGAGCAGAAAGACATTCTTCGTCTACGACGACGCCTTTCTCTCATACGATTTCGGGCCCTATCACCCACTGAAGCCAGTCAGGCTGAAACTGGCAACTGAGCTAGCTCGATCAATGGGACTTCTAGATTCTCCCAATGTGGCCCTAGTGAAACCAATAATCGCGAACGTCGAGCAGATCCTTTTGTTTCACACGAAGGAGTACGTGGATCTGGTTGAGAGATCGAGCAGGACTGGCGAAGGGTTGCTTGACCTAGGCGATACCCCGGCGTTCAAGGGCTGCTTCGAGTCTTCTAGGCTTTATGTTGGAGGCTCAATCCTGGCGGCAGATCTCTTGATGCAGGGAAGCGCAGATCACACCTTCAGCCCCGCAGGGGGACTACACCACGCGCATCCCGACGGCGCTTCTGGGTTTTGCGTCTTCAATGACCCAGCAATTGTAGTGGCCTACCTGAAACAGAGATACCAGACGAAGAGGATGCTCTACCTTGATGTAGATGCCCATCACGGAGACGGAGTCATGTACGGCTTCTACTCCGACCCGTCACTTCTGAACATTGATTTCCACGAGGACGGAAGATACCTCTTCCCGGGAACGGGATTCACCTATGAGACAGGGGAAGGAGAAGCAAGAGGCCTAAAGGTAAACGTGTCACTGCTTCCTGGCACAGGTGACCAGACATATCTCAAAGCCTTTAGAGAGATAGTTCCAAGAATGGTGGAAGCGTTTCGGCCTGAGATCATCCTGATGCAGTGCGGCGCAGACTCACATTTCGATGACCGCCTAGCGGACCTTAGGCTGACCACTAACTGCTACGAAGAGATGATCGGAATCATTCACTCGCTAGCCCACAAAATCTGCAATGGAAGAATACTTCTATTTGGAGGTGGAGGTTATTCCCTGAGTAGCGTAGCCCGATGTTGGACTTTGGCTTTTGCGGAGGTCGCTGAGATACAACTTGGAGACCAGATTCCTGAAAGTTGGCGCAAGCTATTCGAGAAAGCATCCGGCGAGGAAGCCCCCAAAGAACTTCGCAATTCCGGAAGCCGTGTCGCTACTGAGCCGAGGGCGTGCGTCGAGAACATCGAGAGGGTGCTGAGAGAGTTGAGGGCGACGATCCCTATGTTGCGTTGAAAGGATTCCGTGAAAAGGGCTTATCAAGCAAGGTTTTATTTTCGCCTTTACGTACTTGTGTGAGGGCGCATCGTCTAGTTGGTTAGGATGTCACCCTGACACGGTGACGGTCCGCGGTTCGAATCCGCGTGCGCCCACCAAAACCAAATATTCGTTGTCGCCTGAGAGAGGAGCCCCAGCAAAGGATTATTGCTTTGCTCTCACTTACTCTAATAGGCGTGATCTGTAATGGTGCGACAAGTTCTTGACTACATAGATCAGAACTATCAACGTTTCCTAACCGATCTGGAGAGGCTGGTCCGTCAACCCAGCGTCGCAGCAAAGAACGAGGGCATGAGAGAGTGCGCTGAGCTCGGCGCCAAGATGATGGAAGAAACCGGTGTCAAAGCAGAGCTATTAGACGTGCCCGATGCCTTCCCGCTAGTGTACGGTGAGATTCAATCAAGAAAGAACCCCAGAAGAACTGTTCTCTTCTACGACCACTATGACGTTCAACCTGCCGAGCCCTTGGAGCTATGGGAAACTCCTCCATTCGAACCGTCCATAAGAGAGGGCAAGATGTTCGGAAGAGGAGTCGCAGATAACAAAGGAAATCTTGTCTCTAGGCTCAAGCTCGTGGAATCTTGGCTGAAGGCCAAAGGAGATGTTCCCTGCAACTTCAAATTTCTCGTTGAGGGTGAGGAGGAGATTGGTAGCTTACACCTTGAAGAGTACTTTGAACGATACGGTGAGAAGTTCAGATGTGACGGCGTGGTCTGGGAGTTCGGAGGGGTTGACGAAGATGAGAGGCCTACGATAACTCTCGGCGTAAAGGGAATCCTATACGTTGAACTGGAAGCAAGAGGGCCGATAAGAGATGTCCATTCGGCGACTGCTGCCATCGTAGATAACCCGGCTTGGCGCCTAGTCAGAGCTCTTGAAACCTTGAAAGACGAGGAGGATCGTATCCTGATCCCTGGTTGGTACAAGGATGTTAAGCCATTCACGAAAGAGGAGCTGAAGTATCTCAAGGCTGAACCGCTTTACGAGAAGGCGTTGAAGGAGGAGTTGGGAATCAAGGCCTTTATAGGAGGCATGAAGGGTCTTGAAGCCAAGAAAGCACTTGCGGGCAAACCAACCTGTACGATCTGCGGCTTAGTATCAGGGTGGATCGGCCCAGGGTCGAAGACAGTTCTTCCTTCAAAAGCCCTTGCAAAGATCGATTTTAGGCTTGTGCTCGGCCAGAAACCGAAGGTTCTTCTGGAGCGACTGAAGAAACACTTGAAGGCGAAGGGATACGGCGACATAATCGTACGCGAGTACGGCATGGAGGAGGCAGCTAGGACCACGCCGAGCGACCCATTCGTTCAAGCCGCCTTAAGAGCTGCAAAGCAAGAGTATCCGAAGCCTCCTGTCGTGAGCATATCGTCAGCGGGGACAGGCCCAATGTACCTGTTCACCAAAAACCTTAGGGCTCCGTGCATATGCATAGGCATCGGCTACCCTTATACCCGAGGTCACTCACCCAACGAGAACATACGAATCCAAGACTTTGTCAAAGGAACGAAGTGGCTGGCAAGGACAATCGACAACTTCGTCAAGACCAAATGACCACTGATCCGCCCCTCCGTCCCCATTTATTCACCGTATACCTCTCGCCTTCAAATTGGTCGAGGACTTTCCAGCCGATAGCTTTCAAGATTGAAGAAGCGAACTCCCTCATCGAATACAGGTGCCAGTATGAGACGTATACAGTGACCTACGCCAATACTCAAGAAAACGCGATTTCGAACTAAATGATCCTTGTGCCATCTATCTTCTTGTTCTGCCACGAGTAACGACGGAGCTTGGCTGATGCTCCATAACCGCAGGCAGCGCATCTCTTCATGGTGACATTGAATGCTCTGCGGCCACATCTTCGACACACAATGTGGCTCTTGGAGCGGCCCATCTTGCCATGAGCAGTTGTCCCCTTAGTCATTGCTCAACCTTCCTTAAAGTCCGATTGCCACTTGCAATTGATATCACAGCGTAAGTGAAGAATTTTTTAGGGTGAACCCTGCCTTTTAGGCGGAGGGCTGACCAGAACCACATTGTCTCCGCGCACAATTATCGTTCCAAGCTTCCTTGCTTCGTTGCTCGAGATCTCCTCAGCCTCCTCGAGGACCAGATTCATATGCTGGTCGAAGCTGAATAGCCTTCCCCTGACTCCTCTTCCCCCTTTCAACTCCACCAGCACCAGTTGGTTGAGGCTCTGCTCGAATATTTTGGTAGCCGTATCTGACATATCGACCATCGAAGGCGAATCAATCAACGTTAAGGGCGAGCGGAACATAATTTAAGGGTTGCCCCAAGTGGAACTGAACCATGGTCACTCGAATACCTCTCCGGGAGAGGGATGCAAAGGCCATCCTTACAGATTTCAGATCAAGGTTTCAGCTCGGTGAGGATGCATTTGGCTCCAAGCCTCATGTCGAGAAGGTTCAACTTCGAGACGAAGAACTGATTCTAGTCAATGGGAGGCCTACCATTCTGAAGAAGGATGAGAAACTCATCCCCACCCTGAAGTTTGAGGGCGCGATTCAGAAGTTGGCTCGTGTGGTTGTGGACATGGGTGCGGTTCCACATATCTGCAACGGGGCGGACATCATGGTGAAAGGAATCAGAAGTATTGACCGAGAGTTCAGCAAGGGAACCTTGGTCGTCATCGTTGATGAAACCCATGGAAAACCTCTGGCGATAGGCGAGGCATTAGAAGATTCAAGTTCGATTCGGGCGATGGAGAAAGGAAAAGTGATATTGAACCTACACTTTGTAGGAGACGACGCCTGGGACGCCATGAAGGCGACAGGCTAGGAACGTCGGTCAGCCGTCTTCGGTACGTGGGCTTCCGGGGGATGGGTCTTCTTTCTTCTTTGGGCATATTTTCGCAAACCCATTCCAATCGCAAGGATGACTAGTACGATTATCGCAAGGCCAACAAAGCCTCCGACAGGTTGCAGCACCGCTTCAAGAGGAGAACTCGCTTCAATCACGATGATCATCGAGATTTCGTTGTTCCCGTAGTTCGCCTCCGGAACTTTGCGATCAGGGTTTAGTACCCACCGAACCTCATAGATCCCAGATCCGACCGTAACAGGACCCGAGGACCAATCTTGAGCACCTCCCGCCTCAAGCCTCCCAGGCCCTCCAGTTGCCAACGGGCTGCCCCCGAAGTAGGGTTGGACATAGTAGCCTTCAGCATGAGCATTTCCGAGATTCTTGACAGTTGCACACATGTAGAAAGCCTCTCCAGCCTTGGGAACGATCGGCGTATTGTTTCTGTCTCCGATCCATATCTTTGAGATGACAAGGTCTGGCAGAGCTTGCTGAGCGAAGGAGGACATCGACATGATGCCTAAAGCTAGAACGAACGTCAGCCCCCAGAGCTTGAGATGATTTGGCAACTATAGCACCGTTACTGGATAGGTTTAAGCAAATCATTAAAGCATTGCCCTCTCACAGTTAGCCCGCGATGTCCCAATCTAAGATCTCGATTGTAGTTTCTTGCTACAACAAGAACGATACGATAAGGGACTGTGTAGCGTCTCTTCTTCGGCAAAACCTAGGTGGATTTGAGACGATCGTTGTCGACGATGGCTCGACCGACGGTTCCTTGCAGGTTGTTGAAGCTCTTGGAACTCATGACGGCTTGAAAATCCTCAGAGGGGAGCATAGGGGCATATCAGCCACCAAGAATAAAGGCGTCGCAGCTTCCAATGGAGACATTCTGCTTTTCATTGACGGCGACTGCGTTTTGGAGAACGGATCTCTCGCCGAGCTTGCCAGATCTTTCAATGGAGGAGTGATTGACTGTATCGGAGGAGAGGTGCGAGCAACCAACCCACACAGCCTGATAGCCAAGGCCGTTGAGCTCATGCAGAACGAGGCCGAGAGGAAATGGCCCTTCGGAGCCAATGTAGCGTATGCAAGAAGGGCGCTTGAAAGGGCTGGGCTTTTTGAGGAGCGTATGATCACTGGTGAAGATGCCGAACTATACCTAAGGGCAACAAAGCTCGGCTTCAAGTCCATGATCAATAGAAAGGTAGTTGCACGGACCAAGAACCCTGACAATCTAGTGTACTTCTTCCGTCAACGTCTGAAATGGGGGAGAGGCTTCTGTCAACTCACGGAAAGGCATCCCGAAGCATTCACCAGAAAGATCAAAGCCTGCTTCTTCCGGATGATTACCATGCTTCTCTCACCTTCGCTAGCCTTGGTCGATGTCCGACTCGCTTGGGCATTTCCCATACTTGTTGCGTATAATCTGCTTCGTTTCATGCCCGGAACAATCACTATTTACAAGAGGACAGGGGACGCTAAGCACTGCTTGATTATTCCTTTTCTAAGATTCATCAACGCTTTGGCGTATGTCTTGGGTTGGAGCCATTGGCGCCTTCTGGAGCTCGTCCACAGAGCAAGACGCCTCGAACCTTTCATACTGACCTCCGTCCCTCACAAAATATCCCTTTCTGCTGACCTGCCTACTTGATCCAAGGAACCTTGACATCCTCTATTCGCCATCTAGGTCTGACGAAACTCCTACCGATCGGAGTAACGATACCAGCATTGTGAGCGAGGATACCCGTCCAAGCTATCATCGCACCATTGTCAGCAGCAAACTCCGCCGGAACAACCCGGAGCTCTCCACCTCGTTCCCTTGTCATGACCTGCAGCATTTCTTGGAGTCGTTTGTTTCGAGCGAAACCTCCCGTCAAAAGAAGGACTTTCTTCTCCGTGTGTGCCATCGCCCTCTCTGTAACCTCAGTCAACATCGCCAGCGCTGTCTCCTGAAGACTGTAGCAGAGATCCTCAACCTTCTTTCCCTCCTTGAGGTATCGAAGGGCCTGAGTAACGAGACCTGAGAAAGCCAAGTCCATTCCCTTGACCAAGTACGGAAGTTCAACGTACTGTGATCCTCTTGAGGCTGTCTCATCAAACTTTGGGCCGGGCCATGGATTGGAGGGATCATGGATTCCTGCTTCTCTTGCAAACACGTCGAACGCGTTTCCGATCGCTATGTCCAAAGTCTCACCGAAGACTCGGTATCGCCCCTTCTCGAAGACCACAATCTGAGTTGTTCCCCCGCTAACGTTCAAAACGACTGGGTCGAAGGCACCAGTGACATGACGGGCTATCTCTATGTGTGCAAGAATATGGTTCACTCCAACCAGTTCAATCTTGAGGAAATTCGACAGCGTTCTAGCGACAGTCGCGGCTGTTCTGAGACAGGGTCCCATGCCTGGGCCCATTGAAAAAGCTACGAGGTCTATGTCTAAAGCATCTCTTCTTCCCACTCGCAGCGCTTCGCGGAGAATCTTGCCAGAAACCTCTGAATGGTGCTGCGACGCTTCGCGCGGATGGATGCCCATTCCTGACGGAGGGATATACGAATGCTTAACGTTGGCGAGGACTCTTCCATCAGAATCCACCAGCCCCATTCCAAGTGTATGAGCCGTTCCCTCTATGCCGAGGCATAGAAGCCTCTTCTCTCTCACTTCTCTTTTCTCCCCTGAGCCAACGCCTCAAGTATGGCTGATGTTGGGATTGCGCCCTCTCTAGTTACGGTCGGCTGATCTCCCATTGTAAAATCCACGATTGTTGAAGGCTTCCTTCTTCTCAATATACCAGCGTCCAATATCAGATCAATTGCCGATCTGAGGAGTTTCGGCACTCTTTTCGGAGAATAGGCAGGAGGCGCTCCTGATATGTTTGCGCTTGTCGATGTGATCGGGTATTTCGCCTCTCTGACCAATGCCAAGGCGACCTCGTGCCCCGGTATCCGGGCCGCGATCGCTAACGGATTCAACACATCTGGCACGGAGGACTTCTTCTTTAGAGCTAGTGTCAGCGGCCCCGGCATGAACTTCCTGACCAATATCTCTGCGGATTCATTGAAATAGGCGTATTTCTTCCACATTTGGAGATCCGAAACGATCACGGGAATAGGTTTGCCGGCGGACCTCTCTTTGGCCTCGAATATTTTTCTGATAGCGGCTTCCTTTAGTGCGTTCACACCGAGCGCGTAGCTACTCTCAGTTGGATACATTACTACGCCTTTGGCGTCCAAGACTTTGACCGCTTCCCTGATCGTGGAATGATCAGGTCTGAATGAGTCAACTCTTAGAGTGCGTATCAGCTCTATCGCCTCGCAACCACTATTGTCTCACGAGCTTTGAGCTGAGCGTCCAATCTATCTGCTTCTTCTTTCCCAATTCTCCTTCCTAACCTCTTCGCTGAGCGCCGTCAAGACCTCAGCTCTGATATCCACGAATTCGTAGTGGAGTCTGTTCCTTGGCCGTGGCAATTTCACCTCAAAGATCTCTCTCACTGATGCCGGCCTTGCCGTCAAAAGAACTATTCGATCTGCAAGGTATACGGCTTCGTCGACGCTATGGGTTACGAATATGATAGTCTTCTTAGTCTTGCTCCAGATACCCAGAACTTCCTCTTGCATCATGTTCCTTGTCTGAGCGTCTAGCGACCCGAAGGGCTCATCCATTAGGAGAACTTTCGGATCACTTGCTAGGCTTCGCGCAATCGCAGCGCGTTGCTTCATCCCCCCTGAAAGCTCACGGGGATATTTGTTCTCGAATCCATGCAGTCCCACGAGATTCACATGGTATTCTGCAATCTTTCTGCGCGCCTCCTTGTCGACGCCCTGAATCTCTAGTCCCAACTCGATGTTACCAATCACAGTTCTCCAAGGTAATAACGCGAACTCTTGAAACACCATACCGCGATCAGGACTGGGCGCACCAATCAATTGCCCATCAAGGAAAACCGCTCCGCGAGTAGGCTGTTCCAGTCCAGCAACTATTCTTAGGAGGGTTGTCTTGCCGCAGCCAGTCGGGCCAACCAAGCATACGAACTCGCCATTCTTGACGATGAAACTGACGCATCTAAGCGCCTCAACATCGTTCTCCCCTTTAGAACCCGCCATGAAAACTTTCGATATTTCCCTTACCTCAATTATTGCCATACTTATTCTCGCCAACGTAGAAGACGGCGCTCTACTCTCGCTATGGCATAACTCATTGCGTACCCAATAGCGCCGATCGCTAGCATCCCCACCATGACGCTGCTTGTCTCAAGTATGCCGGAATAGTAGATGACCATGTATCCTAGGCCTGAGCTGGCGCCAGCCATCTCAGCTGCAACCAAACACATCCATCCAACTCCAACGCCGATTCGCAGACCTGCGACAATAGATGGAATCGATGATGGAGTGACAACTTTCACGAGGATGTCGCGGTCGCTGGCTCCTAAAGTCCGCACAGCTTCTACTAGAACCTTGGAGGTGCCTCTGACTCCAGCCACGGTGTTTATCAGAATCGGAAAGAAGGCTCCAATGAATATCAAGAAGACAGCTGGTTTGAATCCCAGTCCGAACCACAGCATTGCAATCGGAATCCATGCTATTGGAGGTATAGGCCGTATGATTTCCAAGATTGGCTCTGCAAGGCTCTCCACAACCTTCGACCAGCCGATCGCAATGCCCAGAGGGACAGCGCTCGCTGCAGCAACAAAGAATCCGACTGCAACTCTCAGTAGACTGGTCAAGATGTGCGAGGCGAGCTCTCCCGAAATCGATAGATTGACCAAGGAGCTTACAACAGAGGTTGGCCAAGGTAAGAGGTGTCTCGGAAAAGCTCCGAGCCATCCGATGATCTGCCAAACAACAACAGCCAAAAGAATCGAGAGAATTCGCAGATGTCGATATGTAACTGCTCTCATCTGTCTCTACCGGACAACGTTCAAAGTCCTACTGCTCTCTTCAAGAACTCTGTGTTGAACACATCTCTTATGAATTTGTCTACATCAGGAATGTCCGACTTCTTGATTACCTCAAACTCAATGAGCCTTTCAGTAAACAGCTTCGTCTCCTCAATTTTTGGCTCATAGTCGAACAGGATTCGCCGCCATGAGTCCTCAATGACCGGAAGGCTGAGCTTTGTAAATTTTGCAGCTATCGTCATCGCCTCCTTCGGACGCTCTTGAATGAATCTTGTTGCCTTGACATGTATCCTCACGATTTTCTCCACGGTGCTTGGTTGGTTTGCTATGAAGCTTCGACTCGCAACCAAGACACAACACGGGTGACCTGGCCAAATATCACTCGAAGATACAAGGAGTTTCCCTGTTCCGGCGACGATTGCCTGCGCGCAGTACGGCTCCCATGCAATGTAGCCATCAAGCCTACCTACTTCGAGTTGAGCTGGCATGTCAGGGCAGCGAACCTCTAGGACGTTCAAGTCTTTGTAGCTCATCCCGTGGCGGAGCAGGATCACCCTCAACAAAATATCCTGAATCGAGCCCACCATGGGTATGGCTACGATCTTGCCCTTGAGATCTTCAATCCTGCTTATGCCGTTTCGGATGATGAGGGCTGATCCTTCGTTGTTGACTGAGGCAAGGATCTGGATGTCTACTCCCTTCGCTGCATGAGTCAGGGCGGGTGGTGTGCCCACATATCCTATGTCAAGTTCGCCTGCGGCAAAGGCCTTCATCAAAGCCGGACCAGCGGTGAAGGGGCCAACTAGAGACACATTGAGTCCCTCCTGCGCAAAGTAGCCGTTCTCCAAGGCCACAGGCACTGCAAGTTGATGAATGTCGCCCAGAAGATATCCTAGCCTCACAGACGGGGCCCGGGGGATAACATAGTAATAGTAACCGACGCTACTGAGGGCTATGATCGAAACAGCGATTAATGCCCACGTGGCTCTCGTCGTCAATCGAGACTCACCTCTCCGGGACAGAGCAATTCAAGGTACCAACTTGTCATTTGTCAATAAACCTCACGCTTATAGATTTCATGCGCCCTCACGCAACAAGACATTGCGACTCTTGAAAGTGTTGCTCACCCTCCTGCTCCTAACTAGAATGAAAGCATACCCCAAGGCCCAGCTTGCAGCCAAGATTCTTATGCCAAAGATATCGAATTGAGTTCTTTTCTCTGTCGCCAAAAGCCTTAAATCAACCATACTATACGCAAGACTCAGCCCGAAATTTTGGGAGGACCAAATATTGCCGGAGGAAGAACCAATCGAGGAAGAAGAGGAGTGGGGCGAAGAGGAAGGGCTTGAGGAGGAAGAGTGGTAGTCTCCCCAATTCTCTAGCTTCTTGGCGCGCCTAACCAAAGAATATCCTTTCGTTTTTTCAATCGATATTTGAGTGATTAGTAATGGCCCGTGTTGCAGTGATCGACAGAGATAGGTGTAAACCTAAGGAATGTGACCAACCCTGCCTGAGATACTGTCCGCCAGTGCGTTCAAGGATTGAAGCTATTCGATTCGATGAGGGACTGGACAAGCCTACCATCGTGGAGTCTCTCTGCACGGGTTGCGGAATCTGCGTAAAGAAATGCTCTTTTCACTGCATCACGATAGTCAACCTCCCTGAAGAGCTCGAAGGCGAATGCAGTCACAGATATGGACCCAACATGTTCAAGCTGTATCGCCTCCCTATACCGCGGAGAGGGATCATAACTGGTCTGATCGGCAGAAACGGCACTGGCAAATCTACTGCGCTGAGGATTCTTTCAGGAGAGGCGAAGCCCAACCTAGGAAAATTCAATTCACCGCCTGACTGGCCGGAAATCATAAGGCACTATCGAGGTTCTGTTCTTCAGGATCACTTTGAGCGCCTCAGTAAGGGGCGGTTGAAGGTCGTTCACAAACCGCAGTATGTCGACGCCATACCGCAAAAGATCAAAGGAAAGGTTGCCTCCGTTCTGGAGAGGGTTGACGACAGGAAAGTCTTGAGCGAGGTTTCACGCGAACTTCAGATCCAGAATATACTCGACCGACAGGTAGGTGTACTAAGCGGTGGAGAACTTCAAGCCGTTTCGATAGCAGCCGCTGTCTGCAGAGACGCAGATTTATACCTGTTCGATGAGCCATCCAGCCACCTTGACATTAGTCAGAGAATGAGGGCTGCAAGAGTCATCAGGTCACTTGTCGATGAGAAGAGAACTGTCATCTTGGCTGAACATGATCTTGCGATGCTCGATTACCTATCGGATCAAATCTGCGTTCTATACGGAGAACCCGGAGTCTATGGAATCGTTTCACACAATCATGGTGTACGAGTCGGCGTGAACATATTCCTCGACGGGTTCATACCAGACGAGAATATGAGATTTAGACCTGAAGCCATCAGATTTCACGTCAAACCTCCTAGGGAAGCCCCACCCAACAACTCATGGCGAATTGAATGGAACACCATGGAGAAGAGCTTTCGAGGATTCTCTCTGCGAGTCAAAGGCGGCGACATTAGGCGGGGCGAGGTAGTAGGCATAGTGGGGCCAAATGGGATTGGCAAAACTACGTTCATCAAGCTTCTTGCTGGATTGGAGAAGCCTGATAAGGGCCTTGCTCCAACCCTCAGCGGATTTTCCGTCAGCTATAAACCGCAATATATCTCGGCGGAATACGAAGGTCCGGTAAACTCGCTTCTGGTCAGCATCGCAGGAGAGAGGTACGACACAGACTACTTTAGAGACGAAATAATCTATCCATTGAGTCTCGAAGATTTTCTGGAAAGGGATGTCAAGGATCTGAGTGGAGGAGAACTACAGCGAGTCGCAGTGGCCGCTTGCTTGGCGAAGAAGGCTCAACTATACCTTCTCGATGAGCCGAGCGCATACTTGGATGTTGAGGAGAGATTGTCGGTTGCAAGGGCGATACGGAAAGTTGTGGAAGACAATGAGGCTTTCGCCTACGTAGTTGAACACGACATAGCCATTCAAGATTTCATGGCAGATAGATTGATGATCTTCTCTGGGCTACCGGGGGTTAATGGCGTAGCGATGTCACCTTCACCGTTGAGAGAGGGCATGAACAAGTTCCTGCGAGAGATGGACATTACGTTTCGGAGAGACCCAGATACAGGCAGACCCCGAGTCAACAAGCTTGGAAGCAAGACTGATCGAATACAGAAGGAAGCAGGAGAGTACTACTACGTTCCCACAGGTGCCAAAGAGTGAAGCGTCATGCTAGCTAGTCGACTTCTGTCAGAGACATCGTCATGGCGCAATGGCTTATATCATGCACCAAAGGTTTAGGAGCGTGGTTTCGGGAGTTGGACGAATGGGAAGGATTCTTCGGCTACTCATCGTCATCCTGCTTATCTCTTTTGCAGGTCTGACTTCAAATGCCACCATGCAAATTCTAGGCGCCCAAGGGGCAATGACCGAAGCTTCGGTAATTGCTACCAGAACAGTGCCACTGTCCATCAAGATTGTCTTCATCGGCTTCAACCAATCTACGGTAAATACAACCTACCTGCTCTGGAAAGAGAACATTCCATTCAGGCGAGTGAACCAGATCCTAACAGGACCCAAGGACACGGGAGTAGTGTTTGAGCTTAGCTACCACTTCGTCTTCGCAAGCCCTCACTTCGAAAAGGAACTAGTGACTTTTCTCAGAAAGATCGAGGTTTCCAAGAAGATGCTGAATCCTTGGTTTGGAGTTCAGACTGACAATGTTCTCTACGATGCGAACAGGCTCGAAGACTGGCTCTACGAGAACCAAGAATTGTACGAAGGTTTTCCCCCTGACGGCTATACATTCTTCATGGCCAATTTGACCCAATTACCTTCGGTGACCTACGACCAAATAGGCCGACCTTGGTTGAGGAAAGCGCCCACGCCCCACTACTACAGCGTTGAATACTATGACCTTGACTTGGAGTACAGAATTAGAAACAGAGAGTTCATGACAGCGTGGGGAGGGCATCGCAGGTTTTGGTTCCTTGACCTCAGCGCGGGGCCTTCATTTAACACGCCGAGCGATGCGCCTCTTCAAGCAGTGCTCACAGCCTTAGAAATCGACATACGCACCTCCTACGGAAGCAGCTGGCTTACTCAATACTTATCTGACTACATATGGGAATCAGTCTGGAACCTAGCTGTTCCCCAGTTCACATATGTACCAGCATACTCCGAGAAATACCGGATCGCGATCACGGTTTTCGACAACAGAACGAAGGAAGAGAAAGGTCAAATCCAGATACGCAGAACCGTCAGAACCGATCTGATCAAGAACTCTTACAAGGATCTAGTTCCATACAGCGATTTCGAGGTTACGGTCACCTTTCAAAACTGCTCCGATGATCAAGGTCTCTCGAGGGAATTGGCTAACGCTTACAAACACTCAAGAGACCCGGCGCTTCGCTATGTTGACCTCAGGCCTCTCTACAAGTATCTTCAGACTGGGCTCAGTCACTACGTTGCAAACGTATCTCGAAATGAGGAGGAGGTCACCATACCCGTCTTCCTTTTCGCTTTCAGCAAGTCATACCTAGGCTACACCTACAAGTGGGACGTTAGTCGGCGGTCTGCGGCCGAGGAGACATTTTCGGGATTGGCTCAGGAGGACATGATCGTCGGCGCCTTGACACACATGAATGAATTTGACCGTGGGGCCATTGTGACGCCTCCCCAGCCAAACAAGGGAATCGGGTTCTCCCAGCTCGTCATTCATGAAGTAGGTCACATGTTGGGCCTCATGCATCCTCATCAGTATGGTGATGTTCATGACTTCGTAGCATCAGCTATGAGTTACTTCAGTCATGACTATAACTTCAGTCAGTTTGACAAGGACGCATTGCGCAGAATACATGTCGACAGGATCTTTATGCAAGCCTCGGCGAAGATGGCTGAGGTAAGATCCATTGCAGCGACCAAGTTGACGAACCTAGCCGCGCTTTCAAAGCTTGCCCAAGCCGAAGAACTTCTAGCACTGGCGGACAAACAGTATACCTCAATGGACTATGTCGCCGCGCTGGAAAAGGCGCTGGAGGCCCGAAAACTTGTTTACGAGGCTGCAATCGATGTTGAACTCTTTCCGAACGCTGCACCATTTTGGGCAATGTACTTCTTGATAGTAGGGGTTGCAGCTGGATATATGATCAGAAGATCGCTTGAACGGAAGCTGCGAGTTCGAATCGAAAGTACGAAGAAGAGGGGTATCCTAAAGAACCTTTAACTAGTTGCCTCAGACTTTCTGGTAGCAGATGACAATGATGCGTAGCTACTGTCTTGAATGCGGCGGCAACCTATCCTATGATTCCGTCCTCAAACAATACGCGTGCCGTAGCTGCGGGATGACCTTCACAGCCCAAGAGTTGATGGAAGGAAGAGAAAAGCTGTTCGAAGGGAGAGGCAGTTTAGATGAGGAACGGAAGCGAAGGCAAAAAGAGTATCTGAAATGGTGGCTTTCGAAGAAATAGACGCCGCATTCATCGAGATGCCTAGTGATGACCTGTAGCGTTGAGCTCCTTTGTGTTGGGAATGAGCTTCTAATCGGCAAGACCATCAACACGAATGCAACTTGGCTCGCAAGAAAGATAACTTCCCTTGGCGGCTCCATCAAAAGACTTACAACTGTCGGCGATGACGTGAGAGAGATTCGAGAAGCGGCGAGGAGCATTCTGGCGCGAAGGCCGGATTTTCTATTCACGTCAGGAGGCCTCGGCCCCACTTTTGACGATATCACAATCACTGGAATATCCCAAGCCGTGAAGCTGCGGCTAAAGGTCAACAAGGAGGCTCTGAATCAAATCAAGGCTCGATACCAAGAGATCTTTTCCTCTCGACGTTTTGCGCTTACAAAGTTCCGAGTAAAGATGGCTACTTTTCCAACAGGAGCAAAACCGCTTCCCAACCCTGTAGGCACGGCTCCGGGAATGATGCTTCAGGTTGGAAAAACCTTAGTGGTATGTCTTCCAGGCGTCCCCAAAGAACTACGCGCAATCTTCTCTAGGCATGTTGTCCCATTAATCAGACTTAAGGCCGGGACCAGGGGGTATGTATCGCGGACTATCCGCGTGCAAGGAATCTTCGAGTCAGAGCTTGCCCCTCTGATAGATCGCATAATGAAGCGGCACCCTGAAGTCTATGTTAAGTCTCATCCTCTGGGTGGCGAAGGACGGGCTATGTCTCGGATAAAACTGGACTTCTCATATAGCGGTCATGACCTCGACAAGGGTCGCCGAGTTGTATCCAAAGCGATTGCCCAGATGACACGGCTCTTAGCTGGCAAAGGCCAGATAGTCAAGTAGCGTCACGGTGCCTGATGCGCAAGGTTTTTCACTATGTGAAGCTCTACGCGGTAACGGTTGGCGTGGCGATGAAGTTTCAGGCTAGACGCTGAAAGACCGATGTGGAGGAATCTGGGTTCCAAAGCCTCGCCAACCTTCGACGGAGCGCTTTGGTGACATTGTGTTGAAAGTTGTCTTCATAGTTGGGATGGCAGGATCCGGAAAGTCGCTGTTGACTGCAAGCCTTCAGGAATGGCTGAGGTTGCGCGATCAGAACGTGGTCGCTCTCAACGCGGATCCCGGAGCTCAAAACCTCCCCTACACCGCCGATGTGGACGTACGCACCTACGTGGACATAGAGAACTTAATGATACAGTACAGTCTCGGGCCGAACGGAGCTTTGATTATGGCGACAGACCTAGTTGGAGAGTACATTGAGGAAATCAAAGAAGAGATAGATGAGACCGGAACAGATCTTCTGTTGGTCGATACGCCTGGCCAGATGGAGCTGTTTGCTTTTCGGGAAGGTGGGCCTTTCATATCTCGAACTCTAGGAAATGAGGAGAAGGCTATACTGTACTTGTTTGATGCACCGTTTTGCCGGAATCCTCTGAACTACGTATCCAACATGTTCATCGCTACAGCGATCTACAGCAGGCTGGCTCTACCCCAAGTCTACGCATTGACGAAAACAGACCTCGTGGTCCCTGAAGAGTTGCAGGACATTTTGATGAGATCCGAGAGCTTCGACTCTCTAGAATCAGCGATCGAGACGAAGCTAGGCGAGACATCTTCGATCGTGATCCGAGACTTGGCGCGATCCATCACCGCATCAGGCCTAGAATTTGATCCAGTTCCAGTATCGGCCAAGGACAACACAGGACTTGTCGACCTCTATGCAGAGCTGACTCGCGTCCTGACCAAAGGTGAGGAGCCCACACCATAGCTTTCCAAAGTCTTTTTAGGGCATAGGAGAATTGACCTACATCTACCTCAATGTTCCTTTCAAGTAGCCTCCTAGGGTTCCCCGCGGTGGTATGGCTAGTGATCGCCGCGGCTTTCACCGATTGGTCCTTCACGACCTATGGAAAGGTTAAAAGCGATAGCCCCGAATCTTCCTTCCTCATTGGGGGTTACGATAATTTGCTCGGTTCGGGCGTTGACAAACGGGTGTGACAATGATGGGAGGGAAGACAAGCGAGATCATTCAAACGGTGTTAAAGAATGGTCGTGTAAACTTGCTCGAAACTGAAGCAAAAGCGATTTGCGCAGATTATCGCATGCCAATTCCTCCGTTCGAATTGGCGAAGAGTGCTGAGGAAGCCTCTAATGCTGCTCAAAGGGTCGGATATCCAATTGTGCTCAAGATTGTTTCCCAAGACATCTTGCACAAGACTGAAGCTGGGGGGGTACTCCTTAGCATCGGAAACTCCTTCGAAGTCAAAGAGGGATTCTCAAGAATAGTGGAAAATGCGAAGAGGTATAGTTCAAAGGCGAGACTTGAAGGCGTTCTCGTCGAAAAGATGGTTCCTCAAGGAACTGAGGTTATCGTGGGTGGTCTAATGGATGCTCAGTTCGGTCAGACTCTGATGTTTGGTCTCGGAGGGGTGTTTGTCGAAATCTTGAGGGATGTGGCCCTCAGGATTGCGCCTATTACCGAGGAAGATGCTCGGGAGATGATTCGTGAGATTAAGGCTTATCCGATCTTGAAGGGCTACAGGGGCCACCCACCAGCCGACGAGGACACAATCGTAAGCGTTTTGCTAAAAGCTTCAGATCTCATGATGGAGAACCCACAGATCAACCAGATGGATTTCAACCCAGTAATGGTTTATGATAAGGGGGCTAGCATAGTCGACGCAAGAATGATCCTGCAGAGGCAACAGAGCATCCCCTCTTCTCATAGGTCCGCGTAGCTACTTGCCTTGGATACATCACTTTTTTCCTATTCGAATTGAATTCAGAACGAGAATAGTGTCAACTATTTGGCTTATTCGTCTCCGAACTATTGTTATTCGCCAAAGCTTAATTAAGAAAGGCAATTCTCCGTCTTACACGACAGTCCGGGCATAGCTGAGGGCGAGAGATGGCGCAGATCGTGGAAACGGTCGAAGCTCTCGACGAGAAGATTATCTCGTATAGAGCTAGACGCAATCAGCTGGACGATCAGGCAAAGCTTCTGGCCCGGAAGAGAGACGAGCTGAACGAGCAGTTCCAAAAACTCAAGGAGCAAATTCAACAACTGAAGGAAAAGAGAGACTCGCTAAACCTACAAGTGCGTGAACTGAAAGCGAAGAGGGAAGAAGCGAAGAAGAAGCTCGACGCCAAGCGCAATGAAGCAGATTCGATCAAGAACACAATTCTCAAACTTGAGAAGAGAGCCTCAGGTAGCTATTCTGGCTTGAAGAAAAGAATGCAAGAGTTGGAGTGGAAAATACAAACGAATCCCCTATCTGCCAAGGAAGAAGCTAGACTCATAGCCCAAATCAAGGAACTCGAATCTCAAGTCGTGGTTCACGACAAGATTCGTGAGTTGAGGGACAGAATGATCATGCTCCAGGCAGAGATAAATGCCGCTCGGCTATCGGCGAATGGGGCACATGAAAAACTGAGCAAGATCGCAGAAGAAAGCGAGGTCTATCATGAAAAAATGATTGAAGTTGTGAAACAGGCTTCGGACTTGAAATTCATGGCCGACGAGGCTCATCTCAGCTACACTCAAATCAAGCGAGAGGCGGATGAGGCTCATTTAGAATACATAAGGGCGAAGGAGTTGAAGCAGAGGATTATCACGGAAGACCAGATGACGCGTTTCAAGAAGCAACAAGAGGTCAAGAAGAAGACTGAGGATATGGCTGAGGAGAAGTTGAGGAGAGGAGAAAAACTTTCGCTTGACGAGTTCAGAGCCCTCGTTGAGAAAGGAGTGGTGTAGGTCCTGTCCAAACACTCTGTTATTGTTTCTGATGGTCTCTCTATGAAGTTACGAGTTCGTGTCATGAGGAAGAAGACCCTTGGCTAAGGTAGCCGTCATAGGGGGGTCAGGCCTTGAGAAGATGCTGGACAGAGGAAAAATCATCGAGCTAGAAACTGAATACGGTAAGCCCCCTCCAGTAACAATGGGCATCATCAAGGACCGTGAGGTCGCCTTCATTCCGAGACACGGCGTAAAACATGAAATTCCCCCTCACAAGGTAAACTACCGAGCGGTTATCATCGGACTGAAAAACCTTGGTGTTGAACGAATCATTGCAACAAACGCGGCAGGCGCAATCAACGAGAAGTACAAACCAGAAGACATAGCCATACCCGTCGACATCATAGATTTCACAAAGACGAGGCCCACGACTCTATACGACGAGGCCCCGGTGACACATGTAGATGTTACTGAGCCCTACTGCCCAAGTCTGAGAAAACTTCTAATCGAATCGGCCAAAGAGCACGTGAAGCAGGTCTGGACCGACTCAGTGATGGTATGCACGGAGGGACCGCGTTTTGAAACTCCTGCAGAGATAAGAATGTTTAGGCTTCTAGGATGTGACTTGGTCGGGATGACGGGAGCTCCAGAGGTTTTCCTCGCAAGAGAGGCGGGTCTATGCTACGCCGCGATCTGCTTTGTATCGAACATGGCGGCCGGAATGCAAGCCCAATTAACTCATAAAGAGGTAGAAGAGGTCGGTTCCAGAATCATCTCCACAATGACAGCGATAGTGTCGCAATCAATCGCTCGACTAGACGATGCCGAACCGTGTAGATGCAAAACATTACTCGCGACAGGAGTGTAGGAATCAGAGATGCTTCGTGGCTTCTTAGAGGCAACAGGCGTCTACAAGATTTATGAAAAATGGCTTCTTGACCAAGTTAAGAGTAGGGAGATGCCTCAGCACATTGGTATAATATTGGATGGGAATCGGAGATGGGCTGTGGGGCGCTTACTCCCCCAATGGAAGGGACATGAGTGGGGCGCAAAGAAGGCGGAGGATTTTCTTGAATGGTGTCTAGAACTCGGGATACAGACCGTAACAGCCTATGTTTTCTCAACCGAGAACCTTCAGAGATCTCGAAGCGAGGTTGATCGGATCTTCGAGATCTTGGAGCAGGAGGCGAAAACACTTGACGGTGACGGTAGGCTCCGAGAAAACCAAGTTAGGGTGAAGGCGATCGGGAGGATTGAACTTCTTCCGGAAAGAGTTCAGAACTTAATTGCGAAGATAGAGGATCAAACGAAGAACCACAATAAGCACTTCTTGAACATAGCCATAGCTTACGGCGGCCGGGCTGAGATAGTCGACGCTGCAAGAAAGATAGCTCAAGACCTTGATAGAGGAAAGATCTCCCCAAACGATATCGATGAAGAAAGTTTTCGAGACTACTTGTACACGGCGCATCTTCCTAACCCCTATCCAGATCTAATCATAAGGACATCTGGCGAGGAAAGGCTCAGTGGCTTCCTTCTTTGGCAGTCTGCATACAGTGAACTTTGCTTTCTCGATGTGTACTGGCCTGAGTTTCGTAAGATCGATCTTCTGCGCGCGATAAGAATCTATCAAAAGAGAAAAAGAACATATGGTCGCTAGATTGGAGACCTTTTCTCTTTGTCCTATGCAGGCGCACCTACGAATCGTTCGAAGATTACTCAAATATCAGAGGTCAACGTAAAGCTAGGATCGTATCATCCATTCATGTCAGTTTCAGCGTGCCCAAGGTTCGATCAAATCAGATACGAAGCAGTTCCTCTAATCGGGGAAGAGCCTTCTTGGAGCTGATGGTGAGAGATCTGATGCACTGAAACAAACATGAATGGAGTTAAAGTATCACAGGAAAAATATGCCACAGCCCAGAAGGATTGCTATGTTAAAGATATCGTCTCTTCCCAGTGCGAAACTTGCTCTTCTTGAAGACTTCCATATGTCAGCCGTAATATCATGTTTTCTGCTTTTGAGTTCTTTGTTTTCAAGCGCAACCATTGGCCTGACAATCGAGAACTCTCTCTCACTTGCTCAGGGAGAAAACAAGGTGACATCTCTCGCTGTGAAAGGGAACACACTGTATGTTGGTATGAACACAGTTCCCGGAATGATTGCTAGAGTTGACATGAACTCAATGAAGGAGATCGGTTCACCTCTGAGGTTGTCTGAAGGCGAGAACTCAATCTACTCTCTGCTAGTTGTCGGAGACCACTTATATGCAGGGTTATACACCTCGCCCGGAAAGGTTGTGAAGGTTCATATAGAGAGCTTCTCCAAGGTTGAGACGCTGACTCTTTTGGATGGCGAGAACTGGGTCAGCTCACTAGCAACCTCAAACGGCTTCCTCTATGCAAGTTTGAGGATGTGGCCCGGTAAGATAGTAAAAATCAATCTCAAAACCTTCAAGCAGATCAACCTACTTGAGCTGGCGCCTGGAGAGAATAACATCTACTCAATGGCGGTCAACGATAGATATCTCTACGCGGGCATCGCTATGCGGCCTGGAGGGGTAGCAAAGATCGACCTAGAGGCCTTCCGAAAGATACAGTCTCTGCGATTTCAACCTGGAGAGGATTATTGTCAGCCAATCTTTATCTCAGGAAATCTATTGTTTGCAGGATTCTACTCTAAACCTGGAGGAATCGCGAAGGTAGACTTGATCACTTTTAAAGAAGTTGGCTCCTCCATACACTTTTCCCAAGATGAGGATAATGTTTGGAGCCTCATCGTTCACCAAGGTTTCGTCTACGCCGGACTGGACACACGTCCCGGGAAGATCATCAGATTGGATCAAGATCTCAAAAGACTGGACACGCTACGTCTAGAAGAGGGTGAGGACGGGGTCTACGCCTTTGCCCCCTCGAACGATTCTCTTATCTGCGGTGTATATAGTTCCCCGGGAAAGATTATCCTGCTCCAGCCACAGAAGCCAGTCTCCCAACCATTCTCTTTTTCAATCATCTTTGCGATAGCCTCGTTCGCCTTGTTCTGTTTGACTCTCTGGATCTTGAAGAAGACGAGATTTCGAAAGGGTTCCAATGTCGAGGGAATCATTCCTAAGAGAGCTTAAGCGTGCGTCTTCTCTATTTTGCCATAGATGCGCGTAGGCCCACGCTTGAAATTTCACTCGTCGTCTTCTCTTTCAGTCTTGGGTGTGGCCCACATTCGGCAAGCCATGTACGGGTAAACTACGCGGGCCCCATCGTTTTCTTCTATAGCTTGAAGAAGAAGTGACGTTGCTGTTGCAACAACCTCGAAGATCAGAGCCTTTCAGAAGCCTTACCAACATATCTTCGTTTGCTCTGGCAATGACAACTATCATTGGCATCCTCTAACCGTTTTATGCATACTTGCTTCAAAACGTTATACGATTGGCATCCAATCACGCAGTCACAGCCAGTCGGAGAACTTTGACATTGAAATTTCACCTCATCTTCCTGATCCTACTAGTCTTCGCAACAACCACGACAACTTCGTCGGCATATTGCGGAATAATAATGCCTGGGGGATCTGCCCCATTACTGGACGAGACAGTTTACTCCGTCCGAAGCCAAACAATCGAATTTTCTGTTGACGCGGAGACCAAGAACGGCGACTACATTAGAGTTACGAACGAAGGTGGACTTATCTCTGTCAAGGGAAGACACTTCAAACTTGTTCCTTGGAACATTGTGTATGACACAAAAACAAAGGCATGGGTATTATTTCTAGCCAATGTCACATCCGAAAACTTCCGAATAATTTACCTGTACCTCCGCAATGGGACCGGAGCTTTCTCTCTCTGGTACTACGACTACGATGCTTCCTCATTCGAGGGTTACATATTCTACGGTGCAGATCACATCAAGAACAAGACATCATTTACTCCATCTGTGCAAATGCCGAGGCTGTCAATAGTGCCTCAGGCGAAACATCCGAGTGGTATATCGGCCTTGGGCCCGTCGCTTTCCATAAACGATCAGGGAGGACTGTACGTCAACCGGACCAAAACCTTATCTTTGTATCCGATCCTTTACCGAAGCTTTCCCGGTACGAGTGAACTTTGGCTCTTGATCGATGACCATCAAGGGAGGTATTACTACTCGATCTTCTACCTCTTTGAGACTGACCGAGAGCACATACTCCGTGGCCACACGCTTCGCTTGAACGATCTCTACCAGGCTCCATTTGAAAATATCTCAGCACAATGGGTGCCGGGGCTGTTCCCCTTCTCTTTGACCGTGACCTCTGACTTGAGTAATGTCACCGTCAAGATCAACGGCTTCCCTTTCAAGACGGACAAGTTTGGAAGGATCGCGATACGTGTTCCAGTTGGAGATATCGCAGTTGAAGCTCAAAACGAGGTGACTGAGGGAGGCGGTGTGAGACGGATCTTTGGCGAATGGAGATGGCTCACAAAATCAAACCCAACCCTCGTGAGAATCACGCAGAATACGGATCTGTACCTCACATATAGAACGCAGTTTTACCTATCGCTAAGCTCTCTGCATGGATCACCGATCGGCGAAGGATGGTACGACGCAGGCGCGACCGCTAGGTTCTCCATAGAGCCACTCATTGACCTTTTGAATAGGACGAGGCTCGTGTTCTGTGGTTGGACGGGGGATCAAGAAAGCAGCAACCCTGAAGGAGTGACCACGGTTGACAGGCCTAAGACATTGCGTGCGAACTGGAAACGGCAATATGAGATCCAAATCTCGACGAAAGGATTAGCCTCAGGTGTAACTCTAAGCCTCGCAGTGAATGAGAACAAGACGACCGTAACCGTCCCCTTCACACACCGACAATGGGTAAATGCAGACGCTGCTCTGGTGGTCAACATATATCCCGCCAACCTTACTTCCTCTCAAACCAGATTCGTCTTTCGTCGATGGGAAACAGAAGTAGGGGCAACAGTTACCCTCCCGGTCAGTGTAAAGAACCCAATGCAACTCATAGCAAGATACGAGACTGAGGAACCCTTCACAGGCAAGATAACTCTGCAGACAACTCCCACCACTCTACTTCTAGGGGACACAGTCACAATCAAGGGCACAACGAGCCCCTCACGATCACTCACAAACGTTACCATTCTCTGGAGCCAAGACTCAGTGGACTGGATTCCAATTGCGACAATAAAAACAGACTCAAAAGGCAACTATGAGTACGTTTGGAAAGTCCAGCAGCTTGAAAAGATCTACTTCAAAGCCAGATGGACATACGACCCTGACTATGAGCCTCTTGAAAGTTCCGTTGCTGTTGTAACGCGAATCGTCTCCACGGGCGGCCAGCAATCGGAATGGCCGCAATTTCTCCGTAGTCTTCTAAGGGTCCTTGAGAGTGTCTCCGTTCCCAGCCAAGTGATAGCGATGCTACTATATCCTCTGACAAAGATCAATGAGATCGCCACACTACTTTCAGCCGCCACTGGAACTCCTCAGTGGCTTCAAGAGGTCACCACATGGGTTCTGACAGGCGCGTTGGTTGGTCCAGTCTACCTCGCCCCCTTCCTTGTTCTTCTTACCTTAGCATGGAAGAGAGCGACACACAGATCGCCATCGGCCAGTTGGCTTATCCCAGTCGTTACTGTAGCCACAATTGGAGTCGGATTGATGCTCATCGGACATGTCTTGTCAGCGCCTACAATTTTGCAGTTGGGGCTTCCCCTTGGGACGATCGCCCCCTCGCTTCTGACGGCATATCTTGTAGCGTTGGCAATAGCAAAGATCACATAGATCCTCCATGAATCTTGGTTCTGAAGGCTGAACAAGTAGCTCCCTGCGAGAGTATTGCTCGGAAGCATTGGAGTAGGCTACCATTGCACAAATCTCTGTCTCACACTACTGCGGCTGCACTACCCGATTCGACATCCTACACCCGCAAGTCAAGTGAGAGGGCTCAGGAAGTCCTCGGTCTCCTGAGAGGACGCGTAGCTCTGGAAGGAAAAATGATTTTGGATCTAGGGTGCGGGCCAGCCCCTATATCAGAATACTTCCGACAAATGCCTCGTTTCTTGGTGGGCCTTGACAGAAACGAGCGCTACATGAGGCAAGCACAAAAGGATACCTCTTTGGAGTTGGTCTTAGGTGACGCAACAAGTATACCATTCAGAGACGAGAGCTTCGGCTTCGTTTTATGCAATGACGTGTTGGAGCATGTTCGCGACCAAGTGAAACTGATGCAGGAACTTCTAAGGGTCTTGGCTCGCAATGGAGCAGCGTATGTCCAATGCGCGAACAAGCATCAAATCATAGAGCCTCATTTTCTGCTCCCGTTTCTTTCATGGATTCCTCGGCCGTTGGCAAACATTTACGTCAAGATCGCCCGCAAGGGAAAGAACTACGAGGGATACTTTCCGAAGACCCGCAACAGTGTACTTGCATTGGTCAACAATTACCGGACAGTGGATCTGACATATGAGAGAACGCTCATGAAAATCAAAGGCCTCAACATCCAATCGAACGTACTTCTAGGAATCGTTTCAGTAGCACGAAAAATCTTCTCTGATCAGTTCATCGCCACGCTCGCCCAAAACTTCAGCATAGTCTCGATCCTAGTGTTCAAGGATTGATCATACCGCAGTCACTACAGGAATCTTGAGGAGAACGTATCTTCGTTACGCGATGACTTCTTGACGCTATTGCGTCTTCTTGCCTTTAAAGGGCTGAAACGGCCGTCGCGACTATCGGTAGCTCTAACGGTCGACGCTCCGACGCCAAAAATGACCCGCATATGTAGATTTTCGCCAGATGTTATCGCCAGCTCTGCATGATAATGTGCTTTGAACTGCTTTATGCCGCAGGGCACGATCCTACGTGGTCATACTGTCACAAGGTATCTGTGAGAAGGAGGAACACTGGTGAGAGACGCTTCAAGTAGAATTCCTAGGTTACTCGCTCTTCTCAGCATAATGTCTATCATGTCGATCCGATTTGCACTCCCTTGGCCGCTCGCGGCTTTGGCTACGCCTACTATTTCAACCCATTTCTCGCCCCCATTCAATGAGACAATGCCGATACCCGTTCCATTGACGATTTCGTTCGGATACGGGCTCGCGCCCTCTGGTCCTCAATCTGCAATTGTGCTCTCTGTCGAATTTACGAATCTGAACCACACGAAGACTAAGAGCGAAATCAACGAGGTAGTCTTCAACAGAGTTAACCAATACTATCGTGAGGTCTCTTACAATAAAATCTCCCTGACTGGAAGCGTTTCGCGATGGTACCAAATGAATAAGACTGTGGGGGTGTATGGGCGTGACAGCGCATCAGGCATAGATGACCCAAATAGCGATGGATCTCCAGACACCTGGATGCTCATTCAAGAAGCAATCGACGCAGCAGATCCTGAAATAGACTTCAGCCAATACTCTTACCTAATAGTGCTTCATGCTGGCGCTGGTCAGGAAACTTCAGGTAACTCAAATGACATATGGTCATGCGCGTATCTCATGGGTATTTGGTTCAGAACTCGAGATGGGGTCTCCTACTCTAAAGCCATGATTGTTCCTGAAATGGAGAGTCAAGGAGCAGACACGGTTGGGGTAATCGCTCACGAGTTTGGCCATCTTCTCGGTCTTCCCGATCTCTACGATCCGTATCGAAGAAACGACTATGTCGGTAGATGGGAGTTGATGGGAAAGGGACTCTGGAACGGCAATCCGCCGAGCAGTAGCCCGGCTCACATGTTAGCCTGGGCAAAGATCAGACTCGGATGGATATCAGAAAGCCAAGTAGCAGTCGTGCCGAGCGGGATCATTCGCAATGTTACCCTTACTCCCTTTGAACTTAATGGGACCACGCTGGTTGTCAAGATTCCGATTACGGACAGGGCATACTACCTTCTTGAGTTAAGGCAGCGAATCGGATATGACATCGGCCTGCCAGATACTGGTTTACTCGTAACCTACGTCGACGGAGAAACCACCGGTGCCGGAGGCGTCAGAGTAATCGACGCAAATCCATTGACTGTTACAATGGATGATGCCACATTCAAACTAGGGCGTACATTCAGTGACCCGACCAACAAGATATATGTGTCCGTTTTGGGAGCAGGTGAACAGAACTACCGGCTAGTAATCAATCGTTTGGGGCCTGCATCTGACCTTGCCGTGACAAGGTTGGAGATTACGCCGTATCCTCCGCGTACAGGCCGAGTGACCATGTTGGCCTCCTACATAACGAATCAGGGCTCAGCGACGGCCTTGAATTTCACCGTGGAGATATATCTTGACGGCAGACTTTTCTACACGAACACCTATACCCTTGAACCGGGGCAATCCCAATCTATTCAGTTGACTTGGAACGCCACATTTGGCAAACATGTGCTAAGATGCGTCGCTGATCCTGCAGGTCGCTTGAGCGAGTTCAATCGTTACAACAACGAGATTACTCGCGAATTCGTAGTCGGGTCGATTCTCTCGGTGAGGCTTCCATGGGTGGGAGGATCGATCCGAGTCAATGGTACTGTGTACGCCGCAAACGGGACAACAGCGATCGAGGTGCCAATTCTGCCAGGACAGCAGACGATTGAAGTTCCGTACGAGCATCTTTTGTCTCCCGGAGGGCGACAGATCTTTGTCCGATGGAGCGACAGAGATACTTCGAA
>Ga0315310_10000337_pt1 | contig 30204 bp, 34 predicted proteins | sample TDP5_MG_FD_203630 | JGI IMG/M metagenome (GOLD analysis project Ga0315310, IMG submission 203630) | Freshwater sediment microbial communities from Lake Towuti, South Sulawesi, Indonesia - TDP5 | ecosystem: Environmental > Aquatic > Freshwater > Lake > Sediment | place: Indonesia: South Sulawesi...
AGCGGGGACAGCGGGGCCCTCGTTGATCCATTCATGCACGTCGGAACTTACCCGACAAGGCATTTGGCTACCTTGAGAGAGTCAGAGTTACTCCCGGCGTTTGCAGGCCCTTAGCCCGGTTGAACCCGAGTTTCAGGTACCTGTACTGGCCAGGATTCAGAAGCCGTTCACACGCTTTCGCGCTTGCGGCTTCCTGTGTTTTTATTAAACAGTCGGGACCCCCTTGTCACTGCGACCTGCTATTCCAGCCAGAGGCCGAAACAGCAGGCACCCCTTATACCGAAGGTACGGGGCTAAATTGCCGAGTTCCCTCGCGTTAGTGTATACCCGACACGCCTTAGGTTCCTCGCCTAGGGACACCTGTGTCGGTTCTAGGTACGGTCACGAAGGCTCCTTCCCAGCGCCCTTTTCAATGGCTCTAGGGATCAGCTGAACCGCCCTAAACGGGCGGCTATTCCCGCCTTCACCTGGTTCTCGCCATTACGGCACTCCCCAGGCTTATATGGTTAAACAAGGCGACAGCCTTGCTCAGCCTACCCCGAAGCGTCAGGCGTTGAGCCTGCGTCGCCGCGTTTGTACCTTCGTGGTTCCGGATTTTTAACCGGATTCCCTTTCGGCACGGTCGGTTAGGCCATGCCTTAGGACCGACTTACCCCCGGCTGACGACCGTTGCCGGGGAACCCTGGCCCCTTCGGCGGAGGGGATTCTCACCCCTCTTTGCTGTTACTACCGCCGGGATTTGCAATCCTGAACCGGTCCACTGGACCTCACGGCCCAGCTTCTACCCAGTCAGGACGCCCTCCTACCAACGCAACGGTGAAGTTGCGCTCTGAGGTATCGGCGGCTGGCTTAGTCCCGTCAATTTTTGGGGCCGTCAGCCTCGGCGGGTGAGCTGTTACGCTTTCTTTGAAGGGTGGCTGCTTCTAAGCCTACCTCCCCGCTGTCTGAGGCTGACGACGCCCTTCGGTTTAACATTTAGCCAGCACTTTGGGGCCTTAACCTCAGTCTGGGTTGTCCCCCTCTCGGTCCAGGACCTTACGCCCTGTAACCCGTCTCCCAGGGTCTACGGCGCCGATGAATTCGGAGTTTGAAAGAGAAGCGGAGCCTTTCGACTCCTTACTTCCCAATCAGTGCTCTACCCCACCGGCCGCCTCGCCCGGGACTGGGCTGCGACCCACTTCGGAGGGAACTAGCTATCACCGGGCTAGATTGGTCTTTAGCCCCTAGCCCCAGGTCTGGAGAACGAATTGCACGTCAGCACCCTTGCGAGCCTCCACTAGGCTTTCGCCTAGCTTCGCCCTGCCCAGGGCTAGATCGCCCGGTTTCTAGTCTCACAGCCGTGACTCCAAGCCCTTTCAGACTCCGCGCCTCACCAGTCCGTAGACTGGCTGTGTGCATGTTGGTTTCCCTACGCCTTCAGGTTTTTAGCCCTTAGGCTTGCCACAGCCGTGAACTCCCCGGCCCGTGTTTCTAGACGGAACGTGCAACCCTGGTCCCCCTCCCTCGTACTGCCGCCTCACGGCGGGTTCCTTTGGGAGGGATCTACCCTTCCGGGCCGCACACGTCTGTAACCGTCTGGTTTCAGGCACTTTTCACCCCCCTTCCGGGGTACTTTTCAGCTTTCCGTCACCGTACTAGTGAGCTATCGGTCTTGAGACGTGTTTAGTCTTGGAAGTTAGTGTCTCCTAACTTCCCGCACCCAAACCAGGGTACGGTACTCTGGGACTCCGGCTCAGCTCCTTCCGGCTTGCACTTACGGGGCTTTCACCCTCTTTGGCGGGCCTTTCCAGGCCACTTCGGCTTCGCCGGTTAGGAGGAAGCCGGGCCCGTAACCCTACATTTCCCATAGGTTTCCCTGTGGGATTCGGTTTGGACTCTTCCCTTTTCGCTCGCTGCTATTGGGGGAATCCCGTTTGGTTTCTTTTCCTCCCCCTACTAAGATGCTTCCGTTCGGGGGGTTCCCGCTCCCATTTGGGAGCACCACGGTTCCGAAGAACCGTGATGAGAAGTCTCATTCAGGAATCCCCGGTTCTAAGGCTGCATGCGCTTACCCGGGGCTCTTTCGCGGTTTGCCGCGCCCTTCTTCAGCGCTCAAGCCGAGCCATTCTCCAGACGGCGTGGCATGTCGGGCCTTTTGGCGGTGTCTGTTTGACGTTTCCGGTGAACCTTTTCCATGATGTGCTAGTTTTCTGGCCTGTGCATGGTGTCATTGTGAGCTTTAAAGGCTCATTTCACCCTTCGCTCCTCATCGTTTTTGATGGGGAGGTGCATCTCTTTCATAGTTTAGCCTAGTAGCTAAAATATTTCTGAAGTGGCTTCCGCAAATATAAGTATTGCGTCGCTTGTAATAAGTGTTTTTGATAGCGATTTTTGAGTGGTTTGGATGGCTAATGTTTTTATTTTTGTTGCTGTGAATGCTATTAGGTGCGTGTGTGCCTCGGTGGCTCAGCCTGGTAGAGCAACGGCCTTGTAAGCCGTAGGTCGCGGGATCGACGCCCGCCCGAGGCTCTTTTTTGGCAAAAAGAGCTTGGTATGAACTTCTTTGTTTTGCGTAGCGGTTTTGCGTAGTTTTGCGTAGCGCTTTATCGCGCGCTTAACGTCTGCACGTTCTAAGTGTTCTTTCGATAAGTAACACCATTTCTGTTTTCGCGTTTTGTTGTGGTAAACATGCCATTTCTCATAAACGTATCGACGTCCCTTAACGTGCCTTACTGTAGTCTTCAAAATTAGAACTCCGTCTTCACCGCATCTTGGACACTTTAACTTGACCGTCATTTTCTTTTTCTCCCTTTTGTTTTGCGTAGTGAACTATGAACGTGGTTGCTTATATAGTTTTGCGTAGTAAGGTACTCCGCGCATGAGTAAACGTTCTCTCATTTTACTCCTCATTATTGTAAACGCTTGTGCAGTTTTAACGAACCAGCATCGAACGTTAAACCATAGTGCTAGAGCCTTTGAGTCAGACGCCTAAAATGAAACCCGTAATTTGTCCCCTAAACTCTAAAAGAATTATAAAGCGAGCTTCTTTCAAAAGCGACTCTCACAAGTCATGGAGTTCGCCGAGACTCCACTAAGAAACCGACGAAAATCTCCATGCGAAGCATAAACCCTTCAAAACCCAATCGAAACAAAACGATAATGCAACTGGGTTGCACGGTTAAAAGAGGCTAGAATTAAGCCTCATTTGCCAAAACTCCTACAGTCTTGTTCTCGCGCATTATGCCCAAAATAGTATTCTAAGTTGCGAGAACCCTTACTGGTGATTTCCAAAAAATTGCGACTTCAACGACTGGCGTGCATCGCAACATAAGCCGCGATGTTGCCAACGGTCACTGATGTTCGTGTTCTTCTAGCGCTTGAAGGCGTTTTTCAATTTTGAGAACTCTTTCACCTATCGATACTACTAAGCGTATTAACTCTCCTAACGCCACTTTAGTCTCTTCATCGCTTGTCGGCTTCCTATACCGCCTAGATACTTTCCAGTCTTTAAAGCTCATGCGCCCCTCGAAAACTTCCAAAAGCGCTTTCAGTTCACTCATCTTTTTCATTTTATCACCGCTATTTGGCGTCGGGTTTTGTGTTGTAGAAATGATATGTCAGTAGTCGTAATTCGTCTTCGCTGGGAAATATTAACGGGGCGCTTTTTGCACGCATAAATACACCAACATCAACCATTGTTTTGGCGCATCTTAAAGCTCTATTCGCTGTAATTATAGAGAGCCTGAAAAGCCTATTATCAAGAACCGTTTTGTTTTCGCGTTGCTTAACATATTTTAGGAAAATAGATTCTAGTAACGGTTCGAGCGTGTGTTCGTTAAAAACTTGTTCGTGTTGGTCTGAAGTTAGTTTGTCGCTGAGATACGCTAAATAATTAATGGCATCTAACGCCTTTTTTCTAATCTCAAAATCGCGCTTTCTTACGTTCGACGGTTTACGTTTATTTTTGTAACGCGGTCTTTCGATTTCCAAATACGCTCGGTCTTTTTCATGTAACATTCAAACCATCTTGCGCTGTTTTTATCATAGTGATAGGGAACGCCCTTTATAATCGTTACGTTTACATGTATTTGCGTAATAATTTTATTAAAAGAGGTTCAAAAATGAGCGAAAAAGTGAGGACTTCAATATCAATTGACAAAAGCTTGAAAGAGCGACTTGACGAAGCTACAAACAACATCAGCGCGTTTATGGAGTCGGCGGCAAGCGAGAAATTGGCGGGCTACGACGTTTTCAAAGATAAACTGGCGGCACATTGTCAAAAAATTTTTGAACTCCAAGACCGCGTTTATGGACAGACGGCTAAAGCCGTGAGCGAGTTTTTGGCGAAGAAGGACGCTGAATCCGCTAGTCTTTTGGTTAATAGTTTGAAACAGTTGGCGGAACTGGACGGTATGCAACGAAATATCATCAAGATGCTTTTGTCGTCTATTTCAATGAAAAGAGTAGGCGAAGCGTTAAAACCGACAACGTCAGAACCAAGCGCTGGTTTACGGTTTGAAGATATGCGTCTAGGGAACACGATTAGAGAAATAGAACGGCGAACTGGCAAGAAAGCACGAAATTGGTGAGGGATTATTATGCCATGGGAAGAAACGGATGAATACATAAGAAGCGGTCACCGCGAACCGAGCGACCAATGCCGAACAACAACGCTTTCAGTTGCTAAAGGCATCAAGGCGGTTGTCTGCAAATACGGCGAAAAATGGGAGATTCAGTCGTATCTATTCAGCAAAAAACACGGTTGGACGCTAGACAAAGCCAAAGACTGGTTCGGTCAACATCAACAAGAAAACGTTGCCATTTATCATTACAGCATTGTGACGCCAATTCAAATCGTTGAAAGTCTAATGGCGAAGCCGTTGAGAGTCAAAGGCGTGGCGCTAACAGTCGGAGCGAGCAGAAACTTCAACATCTACACTCCAGAAGAGCTACAAGCTTTCGCTAACAAGCTCGTTTCAGCGCCAGTGTATATTGAACATGTCCGAGTAGGCGCTGGCGTCGGTAAAGTTGTAAAAACCAGTTTTGACGGCGAAAACTTGTTCTATGAAGCCGAGATTTACGACGACGAAGTGGCTTCACTAATAAAACTCGGCATAATTCAGCATGTTAGCATTGGCGCAGACTATGAAACAATAGACGTTGTTGACGGTCAGATTCCACGCGGGCTTCACAACGCTGAATTGAGCCTAGTTGCCGTTGCGGGAGTGCCACAAGCGAACATCGCGCCAATTACTGAGAGCCTTTCACTCAGTAAAATAAACGAAATCAGCGCAACACTAGAAAGTCTCGCAAAACTGGCGCTTCAAAACAGTCAAGCCTTTATGAAGTTCAAAAATAGTGTTGAAGAGCGTTTTTCGGCGATGGTTGAAGAGAACAAGAAAAGAATCACTGAAGCCGCGAAAACCGCAAAGCCTCAAGGGCTGCTTAACACTGGCGGTGCAGACGAAGAACCCGCCAACATACGAGACAAAGAGTTCCACGAAATGTCAACGCGAGAAGTTATGACCGAGCTAAAGCGCCGTGGTGTTATTCCGTAATAGTTGCAATGGTCGGCGGTAGCCCAGCAAAACCCTAAAACTATGGTGCGCTGGCGCTTTATTTGCCAGCGCCCAACAACTAGATGAGGGATTAAGAATTACAAAGCGGTCAAAAACCCTAGAAATTTATGAGATTGAACTCGAAAACCTAAAGGAATACATTAGCGAACAGTTTTCAACTCATTCAAACAGCGTAGCGCTAACAATAAAGGCGCTTGAAAACGCCATAAAAGGCATAAGGCGCTTAAGGGCGGAGAGCCGTGAGCCTCAACCACAGATAGATGAATCAGCGAAACAAAGCGGCACTGAAAAGAGCCACGGCGACGCTGAAAGACGTCACCAGCCCGTTCCGAGGCACGGTGGCTTAAACTTAACAAAAAGAACAAAGAACAAAAACTTGGTTGTTGTGTCAGAGAACGGGAAAAGGGGCGTTGAAGGCGAGGCTCACAGCCCGCACACCCCCAGAGAAAAATGTGCGTTTTGCGGCTCAAAACTCGAAGCCGAATCATACTTGTTCTGTCCGAACTGTGTTGTCTATTTTCAACACATTCCTCAATTTCCACATGATAGACCGTCTGGAACCGTGATTCTGTGTCAAATCTGTAAAAAACCCGTTTCAGCGTTGTCTAGTGAACGGTTTGAACACTATGGGCATGCCTATTCAGGCTGGTTTGGTTACGGTGAAAACATTGTAATACATGCGACGTGCGAAAGTATGGTTTTTAAGCCGCACACAAGAAAATTCGACGATTATTTTGAAAGAACTGGTTATTTTGGCTTAACGAAGGCTGGTCGGCGAGAGTATGATAGGATAGCGGACGAATCCACAAAACTCCAAACCGCTCTTTTAAAAACTGTGCTTCTCTATAGGCGTGGCTTGTCAGTGCGCAAAATGTCGGCTGAAACGGGGTTGCCGCAAACCACTACGCATAGAATAATAGCAAAAGTGAGAATGTTAGAGGGCGTTCCAGAGCAAAAATGAAGTGGAACACTTGAAACGTGAGAAAAGAGGCGCTTTTGCTGTTTTAGGCGCGTTTGGAGCGTTTTGAAAATTGCGACTAATTGTGTATTTGGAGTAGGCTTGCCCATTCCGTGCCGTTTAGAAAATGGGTTACTACGCTTGAAAGAGTGGAGCTTGCGACGGGTTGGGCGACGTGGGTGCCCATTCCTAAACGTGCCAGACCAGAAAGCATGGAAAAACGTGGTATAGATGCGCGTCTGCTATACCACTCAAACAAGCCAATTCTGAAGCCTAAAACGTGAAAAGAGCCTGAAACCGCGTCAGAACCGTTTGCACACTATATGGTATGTAAAGGCTTAGGGTGGTTGAAACAGTCTTCCACAAATTTTATAAAGGGACCATGAAGCTAACTATTGGGTGAAGGGAGAGGTATAGTCTCATTGTAACATGACTGGCTTCTGCAGAGAGCATCAAAGAAGCCGATGAGTTGGATTCCTTTGAAATGCTTTGCACCCCTCAAGAGCGCTCAAAAAGGAAGCGCAATGAAACAAAAAATCAAAATAGAGAGAAAGGAGAAATAGAGAAGATTGGAAAAGAAAGCAGTTTGGAGAATAATGCTAATAATTCTATTCACCGTTGCGATGTATGTAATATTTAAACCTATCGAAATGGCAGCATCAACGAATGAAGGTGTAGAGTACTTCATAAAGTTATCACGCGATTCGCCACACTTGCGAGGTACAACACTTTACCTGCAAAGTAACTACACAGATCCTCTCCCAGGCGATGTGAATATTGTTTTGCTTAGCACCAGCCAATTAAACGGACATGCGACAAGCTGGATCGAAGATGCGACTATATTGTATGATAAAGAAAACTCTGTTTATAAGATGTGGGTGTTGGCCTGTACAGGTACGGCTTACTCATATTGGTCAGTATATTACATGGAGTCTGATAGTCTGCTTAATTGGAGTGTAAAGAACATTCAAGAGTGCTACTATGGTGTGAGCGACTACTGGGATATAACTCGGCAATTTAGTATATCGGTGCTAAAAGTTTCCGACACAAGCTATAAGATGTGGTTCCATATTTATCAAGCAGATGGTTGGAAGTGCCAGATATGGTATCGGTCCTCTGCCGATGGCATTACGTGGACTGAACCTCAACTGGTTATAGGCGCTGCCACTTTGGATGATTACGATTGGCCAACGGCACTACATCTAAGAAGCGGGAAATATCGGCTCTATACTACTTATACCTATCAAGATGTCTACGACTTTTTTTATTTATACAGAGCAGATGTTGAACCCGACGGTACAACCACATCGAATATAAATCAAATTGCAAAGATACCTTGTGGTTATTGGCATACGGTGGGTGCTACAATTATAGGCGATCAAAAGGGGGATAACCATCACAGGATTTGGCATGGGGTTCGGTACGGTACGGCCCCAATTGAGTTACTAAGGTTTGACAGTTTTGATGAAGGTCAGAGTTGGGCTGTAACAAATATGGGAACATATGATACTACTAACTACTTTATAGTTGGCACATTTTATGAGGCTCCACCTGGTGTTGGTGGCGTTGTTGTTCCAGTAGATAAGCTTGGATTACTGGCTCCCTACATTGCCTATGCCTCAACAATCCTAGTCGCAACGGCTGCAACATCCATCTATGTCAAGCGTGTTAAACGTAGAAAAGAGAACCAATGAACACAATTACATTCAATCTTCAATCTCCCCTATTTTTCTGACTTAAAGGTTCTGAAACTCACAGAGGTTTTTGTTCCAGTGTACGAACCTCTGGAAATTTCTAAATGCGAGAAATGCGGAAAACTTATAGCAGAACTGAAAGAATTAGTTAGAATTTTGAAGATGAAATTAACAACACTTTAGTTCATCGCGCGCTAAGCTTCGTCGTTATATCAATAGATTTAGGGACTCAAAATGATGACACATTAATAGTTCTGTAAAAAAAGGGGAAATGGGATATGCTAACGAAAACGACTAATCTTCAGTGATTTTTTGTCCAATGGAACTGTGTAAGCATAGACACCATTTCTTTTGATCCTTCTCAGTTTTCCTTGCCTTGTTAATACTGTTAATCTTGAACCCAAGGTTTTCTTATCAATGTGGATTGCATTCATGGCTAGTGCGGCATGTATCTCATTCAATGTTCTTGGCATTATGCGTCCCCATTTAGAGTATACTGCCTTTATGATTGCATCATATTGGCTAGATGGGTGTTCGATTATTGGATAACCAGCGGATTCACGAGTTTGTATGGTTTTTTCTTCTATTCCCAGTTTTGCAACGATTGCGTTTTTTAAATTCAATATGCTTTCAAGTCTTTCGCTTAAAATGTCTTGGTCTTCTTCAAAGCAGTGTAAGTATCCAACATTGCCTAGTTTTAGACTTAGTTTGAATTTGCTCAACATATCACCTCCTATTCTTTTAGGAAAAGGAGGCTCAGAGTGCGAAGTCTGGCTAAGCAAAATTTATATCTGGATAGAATCATACCTATCGAATGCGCGTGGAAGGGAATGGCGATGAAATTCATTTGAGTCTCCTTTCCATGTCTCGGAAATTTTTAGCTTCGTCTAATAAGTTTTTATGACATTAACTATTAAAAAAACAATTGAACACCAAGTTAAATAATGTATAACATAAACATAATTACGGAAAGCGAAAAGTATGAAAATGAGCTTATTTTTTAAAAAAACGTCAGGATTTATGCTTTGACATATATTGTTTAAATTTTTTGTTCGAAATTACTCAATTGCTGATTTTTACCAATAATAACCACTTTAAACCAAAAAAGATAGCTAAAATGTAATCACAAGGGTTGTAGTACGGCGCTTTTAGCGCACGCTCATTCAATCTTGACAATGCGCGATGTCGGCAGGTTTTTTGGTAAACGGCATGCTCGCATCAGGGGGAGTTTGGCGGAAAGTGCATGCTACGTTTTTCTTGGGGTATTCTGAACCTGATTTGCTCTAAAATACATTTAGAGTCTTTCCCAAAACTACTACCTATAAATGTGGTCTCCATAAGACTTAGATAGCCAGACCAGAATCAATAAGCATTATCTCATATAGAAGACCTTGCTTTTTGTAGGGCTTTAATAATCAAAGTAGGCACTCCAACAACAACATATACAGTGAACAGCCAAGATTCAATTAATCCAGCAGTAGACATTATCCACATACCGAATAACCATCCTATAAGATACCAGAATCTCCACGATTCCATTGCGAGAATTACAAGTATACCCCCGACGAGATATACAGCTTCAATCAGTTGGATTATTCCTACGTAGTGAGATGGCACAAGCGGGAGTTTTGAAATGACGCCTAGAACAGCAGACAAGATAATTCCCTCTAAAATTTCTGTTACTGCACCACCGAATCCACTCTGAATGTCATCTGACATGGTTATAATACGTCTTCTCTAGAATACGCATATCTTCTGCTTAAAAACTTAGCGCGCGCGTTTTTAACTGCATGATTTATATAATTATTACACCAAACGATTCTTGAGATGTATGGTCACACATCAAGAATTTGTGAGAATGCTTAGAGAAGAAATCCAGTCTTTAGAATTATACTTTTTACCCGTTAACAAATTCATTTGTAGAGGGTTTAAACCAGACATTGCCGTGCTTGTTGGTGCAACTAGTGATGATAAAGTTATCATTGATGCTATTAACGACCCTAGGTCGTTGAACCATGATATTGCTGGTTTACTCAAAATAATGACAAATCTAGATAAAGAGGGTGTTCGTTACAGAAAAGTAATCGGTGTTTGCAGTGAAAGAATAAAAGACAAAGACATCTCTAATTGTAAAGCATTAATTGAGCAGTATCGGAAATTTGTTCTCATAAGACCTTGGGAATACAAAACTCTACTACAACAATTGATGCTTGAATCGGCAAGGGAAAAAATAGAGAAAGTAAACAATGAGTTGCTTACGCGTTGTTTTGGTGTCGATTTCAACCGCTAAAATAATATGAGGTTGGAAGCAAAAGAAAAAAGGGGGAATTAGTCGGTTGCCGTAAGTTTTAGCAGTTCACTTGCGTTTTTTAAGGCTCTATCTTTCAAGTCGCTTATCCACGTTGGGTTGAAATAGTTGCGCATAAACACACTTGCAGAAACTCTGCCTTGCAAGAAATCGATTTCTGGTTGTCTGAGATGTTTTGTTGAGAAACTAGCATAGAACTCGCGAATGTCACTAAAACACAATGGCAATTTCAACCTTTGAATCCTTTTGCATATCGTGTCTTTCGTGAGCGTCGAACTTTTAGAACCGATTGTTTCAATGAGCGCACATGGAACAAAACCCATGTAAACCTTTTTGGTTCTACGAATGAACACTGTTCTAAATCTGAAGTGTTCGAGTGTTTGCTGTTCTATGTTATAATACTCGCTAAGTCTTCCGCTTCTAGTCAATTCAACGATTAAGTTGAAGGCGTTTAAGGCTTCATCAAACCGTAAACCGCTTGCAGTTATGAAATCCACGAATGTTTTGAGTTCTGGAATTTGTCGTTTAACTGTTTTTATCCACTCAAAAAGCCCATTGTTTTTATTTTCATTTCCATTGTTGTTATATTTTAGCAACCGCGCTATAATCACGTCATCCGTGTCAACCTGCCACTTCAGCCCATGCGCCTTTATTAATCGTTTGAAATCGTCATAGATTCCTAGAAACTTCGACAATGCCGAAAGCGCTTCCATTGCTTTGCGCCTTTTGTTTGGCGTAAACGTTTTGAGAGTTGATAAGTCGTTGTTCATTAGACAACGGTAGTATTGTTGAGCATTGCGAAAATACTCATAAACAGTGCGTGGTCGATACTCGTTTTGTAAAAAGCGTTTGAAATTGAGCCAAAAATCAGAATCTAAGTCGCTTGCGTGCATTGCACGCTTGTAAGCCGTAGGTCGCGGGATCGACGCCCGCCCGAGGCTTTTGTTCTGTTGTGCTCTGTGGCGACTAGCCCCCCTTATAAATAGGTTCAACTTTGGATTGGATTTGGAGGAAGTGGTGTCTGGGACATCCCTTATCCTTGCATGAGGGTTTTTAGTTGTTCTATTTCTTTGGGCTAATATAGTGAAAGAAATTCCATAATGTTTTTAACGGATTTGGCGAGTTATATATGTTGAGATGATTGTTATGGGTGAGACTTTGTTTGAGCGTTATCGTCGGCTTGAGGGTGAATTGGAAGGTAAGTGGTTTGCTTTGTCCGCGGATGGTGAGGTTTTGGCTGTTGCGGATTCTAATGAGCGACTGTGGAAGAAGATTCATGAGAAGTTGGGTAAAACTGGAATAAAGGTGGCTATTGGTTATTCTCCGACGAAGGAGGAGAGGAAGGCTGCGTGTCTTTTCTGTTGATGAGCGTGGAATGGTTAGGATTCCGGTTGTAGTTGAGGGTTCGCTTGGGTCGGCTAATTATTTAGGTTTGGTTGATACTGGTTCGACATATGTTATTCTTCCCGAGAGGGATTGTGTGAATCTTGGGTTGGTTAGGGATGAGAAGCGTAGGAAAGTTTCAATTTTGACAGTAAAAGGGGAGACTGTTGCAGACTTGTATTCTGCTTTATCTATAGGTGTTGTGGACACAAATTTTTACGTGAAGAATGTTGAGGTTTTAGCCAAGACTGTTCATGGTATGCCGTGTATTTTGGGCATGAGTTTTCTGCGTCAGTTTGATTGGAGTTTCAGCAAAGAGAAACAAGAATTTACCATATTCTAGGTATACTATTAATTATTATCCTTGCATTAGGGTTTTTAGTTGTCGGATTTCATTAGCTAAGCTAGATAAAGAGAATCTTTTTTAACTGAACTATACAATTGTTTTACGTTTGTGAGGTTTCATATGAGTGAGGCTAGAATTCTAGTGCAAAAGCAGGTTAGAGGAAGTATTCTTGCTTATGCCCGTGGAAAAAAGAAGGGTGCTCATTTAAACTGGGTCGCTGGAATCATATTTGCAGCAATTAAGAGGAAATATTTAGCAAAAAACGAGGCTTTTGAGATGATTCATGAGATTGAAGAGAACCCTATTTTCTTGCCTTTTCTTTCGAGGAATGAAAAAATGAAAAGGTTGCAGCCACTCAGACAAATTTTGGATTTGATTCCCTAATCCTGTCGTGTTCTATCCTTGCATCAGGGCTTTTGGTTGTTGGATTTCGTTGGCTAGCTGAGTAGAGGTGGTCTAGGAGTTGGTTGATTTCGTCGCCGCCGAAACCGAGAACCTTTAGTCTGAGGCTTTTGTTCTGTTGTGCTCTGCAGAGACTAGACCTCCCTTATAAATAGATTGAACTTGGCGTTCTAATGCTGCTTAAAAAGGAACGTGTTATTTTATGTTTAAAACTGATAAATTGTTAATCATTAATTTAATTTGTGTTCGAGCTTGTTTGAAGAATCTGCTAATAGAAAAAGAGCGGGAGGGCTTGCCATTATGAAAAAGTTTTAGTTGTGTTTAAAACACCAAATCAAAGACAAAACGATGTAAGTATGCTGATTTTCGATATATTCAAAATTTAGAAACAAGTGCTTTTTAAACTCACGTCAACGTTTCAAACGGCGTTCGTTGTGAAATCTAATTACGAGCGCGAGTTTCTTACATTCCTCAGGCTTTTTAAAAGACAAGAACTTATTGGCTTTTCTTATGAAAAATAGACAAGAACAGAAAAAGAAATGAAAACTTAAGAAATTGCCTTTGTAATAACCAGTCAATAAGCAACACAGCATTCTTAAGGGTATAGGTGCAATGCATTAGTTGTGGAGAACGATTTGCAGCGCGAATTTGTCCTGTACTCTCGTTTGGGACGAACCGACTCAGACTGAACTATAAAAGCAGAAGCTCCAAGGGCTTTAATTCTCCTGTCACTGGGTCCACCTGCAAACCAAGCTCCTCAAGCGTCGTAACACCCAAAACCTCAGTATCAGAGCCTTCACCAAAAACCACAATCGAATACGTGCTATGCCCCTTAATCTCCACCTCAACCGCACCAACATCACGCTCAATAACCCTTCCAGCAGCAGTCTTAAACCGCCTCTTATCCCTAGCCTCAACACCAAGCTTTTCCAGACTTTCACGCCTCAGGATAGTATAAATAGCGCCAGTATCCACCAACAACTCTGCCTCCGCTTCAAGCTCAGGCTTATGAATATTGCGAACCTTAACCTTCACTTTCACGTAACCCACACAATCCCCATATAACCATATACCACAAATCAACATTAAAAACTATTCTAAAAAACCTACCGAATCCCAATCCAAAACAACAAGCTATATTCCGATAGAACTCTTACTATTGCTGAGGGAATACATTGCGTGAATTCACACTCTACTCCCGCCTAGGCAGAACAGACCCAAACTGGACAAATCTACACGATGCTGGTCGATTGGACATAGTTTACGAATGCGCAGTCGCCAGCCTATTCCTCTCCCACGCCATCCGCAAAAACACAACCTTCCACACCATACTAAGCGGCCCACCAAACCCGCCTCTACACCTAAAAATCGAAGGCGCAATCCTCCACGACGTCCGAACAGACCAACAAACATGGAAACAAATCCTAAGAAAAGTCCTGTCCGGAAAACCGCACCCAGGCATAACCACGGACAAGACCAGCTTCGAGGCATTACTAAAGGCTAAGGCAAAAGAAGCCCAAATCTACGTTCTTGAAGAGGGCGGAAAAGACATAGCCGAAGCGGAAATAGGGGACAAGCCAGTTTTCGTCTTAGGCGACCACGTAGGCTTACCGAAAAAGGTTGAAGGCTTCGCTCTAAGATACGGCGAAAAAGTATCGCTGGGAAAAAGGCCTTACCTAGCGGCTTCTTGCATAACAATCCTAAACTACCTGTTAGACAGAAAAGAAAGGTCTTAAAAAGCTAAATTTATATCGAGGGCATCTTCTGTTTTATTTTGCAACTTCACCAAACGGAGGTGAACCAAGCTTATGGCATCAATACGCGAAATGCCAACAGGCGGCAGAACCAAATTCGAAAGAATAGGAGCCCACACCCACATAAAGGGTTTAGGCCTAGACGAGAAACTAAAGGCGGTCAAAATAAAAGACGGCATGGTCGGGCAGGAAAAAGCCAGAGAAGCCGCCGAATACCTAAAGAAGCACGAGGAAAAATTCATGATACACTAAGGGCCCTTAATCAATATTCAAGCGCAACAAATCTTTAATCCACGCACTGCCTTTCTAAAAAGCTGTGGTTGACATGACGGAAAGGAAACAGAAGCGTGGATCAGAAAGCTATGTCGAAGTGGACTCGGAAGAGTTGGGTTTTGACTTGGAGCCAACAGAAGTTGAAGTCGGTTCAGGATACAACGTTTCCGTTAGTTACGATGAGAACGAAAAGCCGATAGTAGACGTGAAAACCTACGGAGAAGTGGACATTGCAAAGTTGCGAAGGGAAATCGAACGGATATTCCCAAACGCCCAAATCCGACAGCTAAAACAAGCACAGTCAGTAACCATAGTCAAAAAACGGAAAAGAAAAACCAAAACAAAAAAGAAATAGAACCTTGCGGAAAATTTCGCCCAAAATTTTGGATTCCGACACGAGATTAAAATAAAAGCCACACCTTCCCCATATAAATTTTCCTCTAGAAAAGGCAGAAATAAAGATGCAACGTTGAAGTTTTCACGCACAAGGGCACCTACTCAACAAAATGATTTAAAACTGAAATCGATTAGTTTTTAGGCATCCTTCAATCTAAGTTTAAAACTCAAAACCAGCATCAAGCGTGATAGCAACGTCCCGAGAGAGAAATCGTCAACCTGACTCCACAGAAGTGAACTTAAGACCTCTTTACGTTCGCTCCGTAGTCAACTCTCTAGGCGTTGGAACAGTAAACCCTTTCCTCGGGGCATACGCAGTCAAGCTCGGGGCCTCACCCTCTGAAATGGGATGGTTCCAGTCACTAACAAACCTTTCGAACAATGTAGTGCAGGTTTTCTGGGGAAAATTAAGCGACAGACTTGGCAAAAGGGTTCCTTTCATAGTGGTGGGCGGCTTAATAATCTCTGCCCTTTGGATTCCTATGATGTTCGTAACAAGCGCAAGCCAACTAATCATTTTAATCGCAGTTCAAGCACTTTTAGGTTCGATGACAACGCCGGCATGGACAGCACTAATCGGCGATTTAGTTCCTTCGCTCAGGCTTGGAAGAGCAAGCGCCGCCATTAATCTGTGGGTTTCCATCGGAAGCCTAATTGCCACCTTAGTTTCAGGAATAATCATGACAAGCATAGGCGGCACTCTACAGGAAACGTTCTTTATCCCTTTCACCGTAGCGGTGGCGTGTGGTCTTGTTTCCTCATTCGTAATGCTTTATGTAAAAGAAATGAGAAACGATAGAAGTTCAGCTTCAAAGAAAGGATTCGTATCCGACATTGCTGAGGTAGTCATGCGTGTGAGGGAGCTACCAGACTTTGTAAGGTATTCCATGGCGGGAACGGTTTTCACATTCTTTATGTCTATTTCTTGGCCCTTATTTTCCATAACATTAATTAGGGTTTTAAATGCCTCGATGCTGGAAATAGCCTTGCTTTCGGTGATCCAAACAACCGTCACAATAATTTTTCAAAGCCGAATTGGAAGACTTGCCGACACACTAGGGAGAAAACCGCTTCTGATTTTGTTCAGATTCAGCTTGGTAACAGTTCCAATGGCCTATGCCTTTGCCCCCAACGTACATGTTTTGATTGGTGTCGGCGCATTTTGGGGAATCTCGATGGCTATGGGGCAAGCGTCGATGACCGCCTACCTACTTGACGTCACGCCGGAAGAACACCGTGGAAGTTTCACAGCCTTCTTTAACCTGATGACGGGGGTAGCTTCCTTCTTCGGCTCTCTGGTAGGCGGGTACTTATCTGATTATACAATAGGCTTGTTCGGCTTAACACTAGGACTACAAGTCGTTTATGTGATCTCAATTGTCGGCAGAGGAATCGGCGCAGCAACCCATCTAACACTCAGAGAGACGCTGAAAAGATCCCAATAAAACGTGTTTATATGCCTAATCGCCCGACGTATTCTCCTTTTATGGAATAGTGATTCTATGCTGAAGTATGTGGTGCTCATTCTTTGAACTAGTTTTTCTCCATGCATGTATGCTTATTGGACCACTTCTGCTGTTTTCTATTCTTCTGAGACTCATTGAATGTAAAAAGTGGAGGTATCAAATTGCTTTTAAGGTTGCCTCCATGTTCCTTCGAATGCTCTCAATCTGTTTCTTAACATCCATACTCAGAGCGAAAACACCCTTCAACGAGTCTACTAGATTCGGATCCTTAAGTGCCTCAATTATCCCTCGGATTTGCCCTTTTAATGCTTCTTGCCTACCTCTCCTAATATGCTTCAAAACCTTCTCAAGGTTTGCGTCTTCCCACAACATGACTATATCCCGTATATCCGCCCTTCTGGCTGAATGAACCTTAAAAGCGATAAGCAATTCCTTTTCAGGAATCCTACAGAGTACTGAAGTTTCGATGCCAGTGATGTTAGCTTCAATTGAACTCTTCTTAACATAATCAAAACTCCATGACGCTCCCGTTGCTCTGCAAACTAAACTCCCGACAAGAAGATCAACCGTGACTGGAAGCACATCAACTTCTTTTCTGTAGCTAACAAACTCCCCAGCGTAAACTTCGTCGAATCCGGTTTTCCTGACATGTTCCTCGAATCCCTCTTTCCCCAAAACTTCCTCAAACTTTTTCAATTCCGTTTTTGGCACGACTATGTCGCAATCCACAGAAAACCTGTGCTTCGCCAAGCCGCTAACGGCGTATCCACCAACCACTATAAAATCCATTTTCTCCTCTGTTAACCTCTTAAGCACTCCAAGTATCTCATTCTCCCTCTTCACAAATTCCATGTCGAACACTAAAAGTTAGTTTTTGCTTCCCTATATCTTACCTTTAAGTCTAAATTGTACATCTCATCCAACATTTCCAAAGCTGGCTCGTAAGAATAGATGTTTCTCTGGCAAAAATCTATGGTTTCTTTTAACGGAATAACGTGAAAACCATTCATCTTCTCAGTTTTGAAGTCGACTTCAGGATACAACACGTAGAACAAACCAAACAACGTCTGCCTAACCGGTTGATCCTTAACATAGAACCTTTGCTTCTTAGAGCTAAGGAAAACCTTCCACCTTTTCAAATCGTTCTTTCTGACCTTCAAGTGGATTGGATAAAAACCGAAAAACCTGTCAACTTGATACCCTCCCTTAGTCCAGAAGAACACGGCATCAGGTCCGGTTAAGGCATATTTCATGTCAACCTGAGTCAGCAAATAGTAGGCTCGAGACACGTCAATTCGCTTGGCCAAGTATTCCTCAGGAGAATTGACCTTGTATTTTCCCCAACCAGATTTTTCCAACAAACCTTTTTTGACCATGTCATGCAAGACTTTGTTGGGGTCTGGGCTAGCGAAGACGGAGGAGAATTCCCTTACCGTAAACTCTCTCTTCCAATTCCACAATATGTTCCACAATTCGTAGTACGCCATAAATATTACTATAGCGGTAATAATTTAAATACTTAGCGGTCTGTGGTTTTCTACCATGTTTCCCGTTTTCCAGCATATTCCCCAGTTATTGGAATTTGTGTTCCGCATTTTGGGCATTTCTTTTCTTTATTGATTCTGTACTGGACTACGTAGTATCCATATCTTTGAATCAGTTTTTCTCCACAGTTAGGGCAATAAGTGTTCTCGTATTTGTGTCCTGCAACATTTCCGATGTATGGGTAAAGGACACCAGCCTTCTTCGCCATCTCATACGCTTTCTCCAAAGTCTCAACCCTTGTTGGCGGATTGTTAAACTTGTAGGCTGGAAAATACCGCGTAAAATGCAAAGGGTTTTCAGCACCAACCTCTCTTAAATGCTTTTCAACAACCCATCGCAGAGTTTCATCGTCATCATTAACGTCTCTAACAACCAAGTTTACAATCTCAACGTGTAATCCGAGTTTTTTGGCCTCCCGCGCGTTTCTCCAAATCTTCTCTACATCAGCCCCTCCACAGTATTTCTCATAAGTTTCACCATCGCCTTTCATGTCGATTTTGAGCCCGTCCATTCCAGCCTCGTAAAGCGCCTTAAGAACCTCCGAAGTCATGTAGCCGTTTGAAACGTAACAGCAATATTTTATCCCTTTTTCTTTGCCCAATTTAAAAAGTGGAATAGCCCATTCAGACAAGAGTGTTGGTTCTTGAAAACTAGCACACAAACCAACGTCACCGTTATAGATAGCTAGTTCAACGATTTTCTCCGGCGAATGATAAAGGGCTTTAGCTGGTTCTGGGCCAACTTTTGAAAGGTGAAAGTTTTGACACCAGATGCAGTTCAGGTTGCAGGACCATGTTGAGAACGTGAGGGCCGTTGAACCTGGCCAGTAATGGAAGAATGGTTTGATTTCTATTGGGCGGCTTTCAACTGCGCTTAAGCCGCCGTAAACAAGAGTGTATAACTCTCCACCTACGTTCATTCGGGTTTTACAAAATCCCTTGGAGCCAGGCGAAATCTCACATTCTCTTTCACATAGGCGGCATCTAACCATGTCATCCGATAGTTTCTCATAGAATGTTGCTTTACGAACCGTTGGATAGGTGGTTAAATCAGACATCAACACTCAATTATAGATGTGGTTTACTTCCTAATTAAACATTGACGCCTTTGAAGTGCTCCCAGCCTCGCGGCTCAATGATGCGTCTCTTTCCATCAATTTCCAAAAGAACTTGCCTTTCAGCGGTAACCCTTCCTATCGGTAAAATTTTTCCACCAACCTCTTCAACGGCTTTTTCCGCTCTTCTCCAAAGTTTGGGCTTTATTGTTAAGACGAGTTCGTACTCTTCTCCACCGTAGAGCGTCAACTCTAACTGGTCAAGCCTATTGACTCTAGCGAATTTCTCTGCTTCTTCAGCTGTTGGAAGCTTATTGATTAAGAAGCCAACACTGCTCGCCCTTGCAATTTCATGGAGACTCCATGCCAAACCATCGCTTGAATCGATGGCCGCTGTAACGGCCTTCGTCTGGCTTAGGGCTAAGCCTTCTTTTAATCTTGCGTGCGGCATCAAAACTGATTCGACTAGGATCTTGTGTATTTTAGGCTTTGCTTCAAGACCATCAAGAAGAATTTTCAACCCAGCAGTTGTTCTGCCGAAAGGACCCGTAACCGCAACAAGGTCCCCGGGTTTTGCTCCACTTCGCAACATAACTGCATCCTTTTCTGCAATTCCAAAGACTGAAAGGCTGATTATGACGTCTGAGGCCTCGTTTGTGTCCCCACCGACAATGTATGCGTCATATTCGCGTGCCCCAGCGTTTAACCCCGCTCCGATTTCCTTTATGTCCCTTCTTGTTAGTCTTCTTGGCAACCCAAGTGAAACAAGCATCACCTTTGGTTTCACACCTTTTGCGGCTAAGTCGCTAACGTTCATTGTGACTGCTTTGCGGGCTGCTTGCCAGAGACTCATGCCTTGTGGAATATCAGTTTCACCGACTAACATGTCTGTTTTCAAAATCAATAGTTGTCCATTCCCCATTGGATATGCTGATACGTCATCACCAAAGGGAATAGGCATCTGGGGCATTTGCTCCAGCTGTTCTAAAATTAGTTCGATTATCTTTCTTTCCCCGATCGTTCCCAAGGTGGTCAAAATTATGTACCTCTACATTAATGAATAGAAGATATAGCCTTAAATATTCTCAGCAAATCCTAGCAAAGTCATAAAATTTTGAGGACTTTTCTGATTTCCGTACATAAATGGCATTTGTTAATGTAGTCGCTTCCTTGAAGCTTCACATTGTTTGCTTCTAGAAGTTTCAGCAGCCCTTTTGGGCCTTCTTCCACTAAAGTCTTGACGATGGAGTTTTTTCGCCATTCATACTCGCTTATTATCCGGCTTAGTGGCGTTTCCCTAGCGTTTCCGATGGCTAGGTTCCAACATATGTTGACAGAACCCGACGGTTCGATGCACACGCTTTCCGGATTTGTGAGCGGGTTGCCTATGAGTGGTTCACCTTCACATGGACCATGCAGTAGTTCACGCTGAAAGAATTCACGCAAGTTTTGCACCACACGCCCCACGGGCATTATTTTGACAAAATTGACATCTATCCCTATAGGATCCAGCCTTTTCAGCATTTGCCTTGTTTCCTTGTCGTATTCGTTTTCCGCGTTTATCGATTCGACAACGGCTACATTCCACTTAACATCTTCTACCCCTGCCTCTAGTAAGGCCAAGGCTGCGTTCTGTGGATAGTGAATAGGTATGTATTTCACATGAAAAGCGTCGACGCTTATGTTCGCTTTGTTGAGCCCTGAAGTTTTCAGCTTCTCTGCCAGTTTTTCGGCCTTTTCCTTGTCTTTGCCCCACACCCCATTCGTTATCATGTCAATCCGTGGAATACCTAACTGATGTGCCTTCTCGAATATCGCTATTGCTCGTTCTGGATAAAGCATGGGCTCTCCGCCAAAAACCATGAAGGATTCAATGTTTGAGGCAGCGGTGGCTTCGGTTAGATAATCGTGTGCATCCTTGACATCCATCACATCGTTTCTTAACGGAGACGCGTCCGCCTGACAGTGAATACACTGAGAATTACACCTAGTAGTGAGCGTGAACTCAAGACGCTGAAGATTCACTTCAAACCAACAAAGTACTGTTATTTCAAAATCATCCTTATCTACGTATCCATTTAGACCTGCAAATCTTTAAGATCATTAAACGGTTGGGTTGAAGATTAACGGCTCAAACTTTCAGAAGACCTTGCTCTTTAAGAAAAACCATTAGTTTTTCGTTTGTGGTCTTCACGAACTCTTCCCTGTAGTGACTCGAATACGCCTTTCCATAACTTCTTTCTTTAGAGATTTCTTCAACATCTTCGCCCGAGATTTCTTTTCCACCGCGCTTCAAATCGCTGGATATGAACTTCTTCCAGTATTCTGAAACGTCTCGTGCGTCTATGTCTCTATAATGGTCTTCGCAAACTACTACATTGTAGTCCCATTTTTCCCTTCTTTCTGGCTTCTTCTTCGGATATCCAACGCACAGAATGGATAGAGCTAAGCAATGTTCGGGCAGTTTCAGAATCTCCTTTGCTTTTTCTGGATGCTCTATAACCGACCCTATTATCACGCTGCCTAATCCTAAAGCTTCCGCGGCTATGACCATGTTTTCAAGCGACAACGAAGCGTCTAAAACACCGAAAGTGTATGGGAGAACGCCTGTATAATCATAATCCACTCCGGTCAGCTTTGCGGCTTTCAAGTGGCGGTGAAGGTCGACGCACACCACAATCCACACGGGAGCATCTTTCATGAACGCTTGATTTTCGCAGAGTTCGTACAGGCGTTCCTTAACATCCTCACTGTTCACAACCATTAAAGTCCTGGGTTGAATGTTACCAGCCGAAGGGGCTCTGATTCCAGCGAGCAAAACCTTCTTCAGAATTCTACCCTGAACTTTTCTACCTTTGTCAAAATCTCTGACAGAAGTTCTGTCTAAGATTAAATTTAGCAAACTGGAGCCCGCCATAAAGGTTCCGCCTTAAACGCATTCCGAACATCTTAAAAATAAGCTTTCCCCTCCTAATTAGATGCGGGTACGCCTCGGTAGCTCAGTTAGGTAGAGCGGCGGTCTCGTAAGCCGCAGGTCGCGGGATCGACGCCCGCCCGAGGCTTCTAAGCTGAGTTTTGGGATGTTGTATTTTTGTTGTGCGTGTGGACAGAAATGTTTATTAAATATTAATATTAACGATATATACCAGAAGTTCACTCTCTAAAAGGATGAACTATGCCCCACCTACACGTCCACGACGAAAAACTGAAGTGCCCCTACAAGGGCTGCGAAAAATCCTTTGCCAAGCCAACGGTCTTAACCGACTCATCCACAATACCCAGGCAAACATACTACGCTTGTCCCTACTGCATGTCAAAAGTGGACATAATAGTAGAAGAAATGAAGATAGTCGGCGTCAAACCAACCGAGTATCCGAAAGTTTTTGACTCACCGGCAAAGTGCGCCCACTACTTCGGATTCGTAAACGCGATTCCTAGAGATGCCTCAATCCCGGATGAGTGCCTAGTCTGCCCAAAAGTCCTCCAATGCAGCGTCAAACGACAATGACAAGAACTGTTGCACACGTTTTTATTCTGGGAGAATGTTTTAAATTCACCTTTTAAAACTTCTATGTAAAAGCATAAGGGGCTGTCGGCTAGCTTGGTCTAGGCTTGGAGACTTGGGCTCTCTAAGTGCAATGCCTTGCGCTTTGTGCGGGAAGGACCCCGGTTCAAATCCGGGCAGCCCCATCACAAGACTTGAACCCAATGGGGTATGGGTACAACAGTTTGAATCTATTCGCACCTCGTTTTGAGGCATAGCAAATGCTGTTTTAATCAATTATTGTCCATCGAACTTGCGAAGTGACTTACTTTTTCTCCTTTCCTTGTTTTAGGTACTTGTAAAGAAACTGAAGATTGTCGACGAAAAAATTGTCAAAAAATAGCAACCAATTTTCAAATTGTGAGGGGACAGGTTGAAGAGAAACTTCCTCCAGGGATCTACCAGACCTTATCATGTTCGCTACAATGTTTTCGAGGGACTGAATATACTGAGTCATCACTGAGAGATCTGCGGATCGTCCCACTGGACCGTGACCGGGAACGACAGTCTGTGTCCCTAATGCTTTGACAGTGCTGAGAGACTCTTTCCAGCGTTCCGGAAAACCACTTGGGAGATATGGGTGTATGTTGATGAAAAGCAGATCGCTCATAAACGCAATCTTTTCTTCGGGCAGATAGAGAACAAGATCGCTCGCTGTATGACCAGCAAAAGAGAGAAGCTCAACTGTTCTTTGCGTTCCATGTATTACAAGTTTGGGGGGTTCAAACGTTATATTTGGTAGCCGTGTTTTCAAAAGCGGATGAGACTCGATAATTGCCCTGTAGTAAACAATCAACAAAGCAAGTTCTCGACGTCGCTTTGGGTCTTTTTCGGCAGTCAGCTTTGATTGTGCGTCGATAATTCCTTGGGGAATGTTCTCTTTTTCCCATCGAATTTCTTTAGGCTCGTTTTGTGTGATTGCCTCTCGGGTCCATGTGGTGCTGATAATGTCCACATTGGGAGAAAAGACTTGGTTACCGCGAATGTGATCGTTGTGATAGTGGCTGTTGACAACGTAAGTAGCCTCATGCGAGGTTAATTGCTTAGCTGCCTTCCGGAGATCTTCTGCCGCGTTTGGAGAGATGAACGTGTCAAAGATAATAGTTTTGTCGCCAATGTCGACGATGCCAGCGTTGCAGATAGCATAGCCTTGCTCAGAGGCAATTGCGGCATAGACCCCGTCTGCTAATGGCTCTATCTGAAAGTGTTTCCACTCTGGTAATCGAACTGGCATTATGAAAGTTTCCCCTTTTTTCTTCTCTTTCATGAGATATATAAAAAATGTGGGAAGGGCAGCCCCACTATTCATGCATAGACTTAGACTGGTGGGGGTCTCCTTCCTAGAATCACTTGTATTTCTAATGTTTGATTGCTTCTCAAAATGTTTAAGGTCAAAGTTTCTCCGGGTAATGTGTTCTCTTCAAGGTAGCTTAACACCTGATCGCCATTCATAATGCGGGACCAATTCAGACCAACTATTATGTCACCCACTTGGACGCCCGCGTTATAGGCTGGACCTCCAGTTATTACTTCCCCAACTCTCCAGCCGTAGGTTACACTTGCGTGATACAACTGCGCTGTTTCATAGTCCATGTCGATTCCCGCGACACCCACGTAAGAGTGACCTTCGTAGGTGCCACTTTTAATCAGGGAATCAACCTCCCTAAGTATGGCGTTTGAAGGAACAGCGAAGGCTAAGCCCTGAGAATCCTTAAATATGGCTGTTGTTATGCCAACAACCTCTCCGCAGTAATTCAGCAGTGGACCGCCAGAGTTTCCTGGGTTTATCAGCACGTTTGTCTGTATAATATTGGCTACTCTGAAATTTCCAATGATCTCCCTTTCCTCGATAGTCCTTCCAAGCGCGCTGATTATTCCGGTAGTCATTGAACCAACAAGACCATATGGATTCCCTATAGCTATTACAGAGTCGCCCACCCTCAAAGTTGAAGAACTAACAATTGCAAGAGGTTTGAATTCGCTTTCTGGTGCGCCGACTACCGTGAGCACAGCTAGATCTGCATATGGATCTGTTCCGTTCACTCTTGCTGCATACCCATTTCCATTTGAAAAGGTTACACTTACGCTTATCGTTCCATGAACAACATGATAATTGGTGAGCACGACAAGCGTGCCAGAATAGTTGTAAACGAAACCTGAACCTTGAACACTTCCTATGACTGTTACTCCACGAATCAGAACAACCGAATCTTTCACTTTATCATATAATTCTGATAGGGCGGTGCTGTTCTGATAGATTGTTATATTCTGGTAAGTGACGTTTTGGAAACCCCAGAGGTTGGAGACTTGTGCTCTGAGACTTGAAACATCATTCCTTAGGCTACTGATCTGCTGGAAATCTATGTAGTAAGTCGTAATCACTCCTGCAAACAATCCTGTCAGAAATATTAGGAACAGAAATGTTGAAGAAAACTTAATTTGGTGTTCACGAAATTCGCCCAAATTGTTCACCTCTCTTAAGCCGAAATGGAGAAACATCCCTAAAGATAAAATTTCCGTAAAAACAAAAATGGCTCTATGTTAGACTATACTTCTAGGAGTGTTATTGTTAATACAGCGAGGATAGACGTCGACTCTATTGCTATTATGAAGGGATAATACAGCGAAGTGCCGTATAAAACGCCGCCAACATATGGAGCTACGAACGAGCCGAACATGCTTACTGTTTGAGGTATGGCAACCCAGCGCGCCCTAATCGATTCTGGGGCGAGGGGCCCAATGATGGCGCTCATCAAAGACCACATCACGTAGGAGCCCCCAGCCAGGAAAAACGTGACTAACAGAATATGGAAATCTCCAAACAGCAAAAGAAGAATTAATGAAAGGCTGCATAGTGTCAGGGACGCAGCAAGCGCGTACGATTTTCTCCATTTGTCTCCAAGCTTGCCCAAGAGGATGCCTAAAACTGCTGAACCGAAGAAAGAAACCGAGCCTAAAGCGCCTATCTCAAAGTCGCTGTATCCGTACTTGTCTGCGAGAAAATTGGGAACGAAGGGTCGAAATAGCATTAGAATGAACATGATTGAGGCGAAGAAAATCGACAGCTTAAGCAACTTTCTTGTTCTCAAGAGTTTGAAAAAGGAATAGTGTTCTTCTTGAGAGTGTTGTGTATAGCCTATTGCTTGTTGACTGCTGATAAATGTGAGGATGAAGCCAGCTAAAGCGTAAAGAATTGAAGCCGAATAGAAAACAACTTGCATGCCAACGGCTCCAGCTAAATAGCCACCCAGGGCTGGAGAAAAAATGTAGCCAAAGGACCAAGCAGCCGAGAGGGCCGTGAAGGTTAGGGTCAACCTGGTTTTGTCAGCGGCTGTCACAATGTAGGCTGTACCTGTCGGTCCGCCAAGCCAAACACCCCACAACACCATTCCCGGCAGCATTTGAAGCCAGTCTCCAGCAAGAGAGAAAATCAGAGGCGCGGGCAACCACGCAATCCAACCGGCGATCATAATTTTTTTGCGGTCATATCTATCGGCAAGCGTCCCGGCCAAGAGCAAGGTTAAAGCTGCAACTAGGCTTACTACAGCATAAAGTATACCTATTTCCACAGAGCTAGCCTTAAGATTTTTTGACATGTAATAGGGTAGGAGATAGGCGTAAAGGCCGTCTCCGAAAGAACCGACCAGATTGCAGGCAAAAATTAGTCTTAAGTCTCTGTTTAGCACATCGAAGGGAAAGCCAAGCCTAAGGAGTTTGTGCGGTTTGGTTAGATTCAACTTTAAGCCTCTTGCGATTTGGGCTGTGAGTGGTTATCAAGCGGAATGAGTTGTTACTCTTATTCTTTTCTGAGTTTACGAAGGTTGTTTTAGACAGCTTCTTTTATCCCAGTCCCAGTATTTCTTCTTCCTTGCCATGGCAATAATTTCTCTAACCTCAAGTCTTTTCTCAACATCGGAGGAGAACAAGTTTTCTGGAAAGCATGTTTTCACAATCACAGCGGTGTCGGCTCCTCCTCCATATCCAGCCACGGCAATGACCTCTTTGTTTGGTTCAACGTAGCCTCCTTGCACCGCCATAAACATGACTTCTACAGCGACCTTCAGCCCCTGTCCTCCAACAAATGCGAGCGTGTCACCAACTATGTGTTCAGGTATCGGTTGGTACCACTTCGCCATCTCCAGTACTGAGTCATGAAACTTGTACGGAACACGGTCAACTATGATTACACCGCGTTTTTCCAGCTCTTCTCTGATTTCGTGGTTGATGCATGGCCATTCATCGCCGAATATCTGCCTTGAAGGCGGTTCGGAGACGCATATTGTCCTAACTTTTTCATCCTTTAAAGCCTTCGCGAATTTTAGGGCTGTCTCACCGGATGTGCTTGCGATTATCAAACAGTCTATTCTTGTCTCCTCGACCACATCCGTTACAGCCTCTATCACCCCTTCGGTACATTGCTTACCGGGCTCGTCGAAGTAGCACACTTTTCTTATGATCTTACCCAACGTTTCACGTCCGTCTGAATTAGCTTCTGCATAATAAGTATTTTATCTTTAAGAAATGAGTGCCCCCTTGGAATTTTACTGTTCTCTTATGGCTTTTTCACTTCTTCTACTGCTAAGTAGTCTCCCAGAGGCTTGTTAGTGGTTATCGCCCTGTGTTTGTGGCTGTTTCTCAGCCCGTCAATAGATACTTTATTGCTGAATTTGCAAATAGTTTGGGATTACTTTCTTCTGTCGATTATGTCTAGGGCTTCGGGTCCCGTGCCTATTAGAACAACTGGAATTCCTGTTTGTTTTTCAATTTCGCTTATTAATTGCTTTGCTTCTATGGGAAGCTCATCGTATGTTCTTGCGCCTTTGCACTCTGGGTGCAAGGCGTCAAGTTTTGTAAGGGCGGCTTGCGTTGCACCGTTAATCTTTACGGCTTTCTTGGCTAGTTCAAAGTTGAAGGGGGCAGAGCGTCTCTCACGGCCCGTTCCGGCAGCGGTTTCAAACCATCCACGCTTCAAAGCTTCTTCTTTTGTCAATTCTCCGGGTAGGGAGCCTGTACCAACACGGGTCATGAAGGCTTTGAACACGATTAGGACGTTGACAACTTTTGTTGGGCCCACACCTGCTTCAGAACATATGGCTGATGCGCTTGTGTCTCTACCGGTTACGTATGGGTATGTTCCATGTAAAAGTGAAAGCATCAAGCCTTGAGTCCCTTCTAATAACACTTTTTTGCCAGCGTCTATTGCCTTGTTAACTTCTGTTGCCACGTCTGTTAGGAACGGCTGCAACTCCGGAACGTCTTTTGCAAGCTTTGCTGTTCTGCGGACACGTTCTTCGATGGCTGGTCCAACGCCCCAGCCTGTTGTGCCCACGGTCTCTTTTAAATGGGCACTTGTTTTGTCTTGGACTGAATGCTTCTCCTCAATTATGGATGCCTGCTGGTCCATGCCTATGCGGTTTTTAACTTTGGTTGCTTCAACTTCCTCGAGGAACGTTGCAACGTGAACGTTTGCGCCAGCACCAATTAATAAGCGACATTTTTCATAGACGAAGGCGGCTGGAACCATGTGTAAGGCGTAACGTTTGCCTTGATACCAGACGGTGTGGGCGGCGTTAACCGAGCCTGTTCTTACACAAACGTCAAGCCGGTCCTCCAGGGCTAAGTAGGAAATTATCTTCCCCTTACCCTCGTCTCCCCAGAAGGCTCCTACTATGACTGTGCAAGGCATTTTATCACCGCTGAGAAAATTTGCTTTGGGTTATTTAAGATTGTTTGCCGGTTTTCTGTAAAAAAACGGGTCTTTAATTATTAAATTCCATTTCCCTTTATTTCATGGAGTTAGTATCAAATTTTGATAATTTTTATCTTTAACCAGAATCAAGTTTAGGTTTAATTGTTCTGCCCACGCTATGCTTCTCAGCGGTATTCTAAACTCGCTTCCCTTTCCATAGGGGACACATCTAACAAGAGTCTCTCTTCTGAACTCGTCCTTTAGAAGCTCTGACAACTGAACATTTACTATGACTGAACCGTCTTTCAAGTGGAGGTTCACGTTCTTTCCCAGAAAAGACTTCGCCATGTTCACGCTGAACCTTTCCATCTTCACCACTCCAAATTCTTGTCTGCGATTCTGCTCCAGCATCGCCTGCAAATGGGCAGCCTTTCTCCTCTAAAGAGAATGTAAACTTCAATATTGTTGTTCTTGCACTCCCTATTCCATGGGTTTTTGCAGCGTTCCATCAAAGCGTACCTCCAGTGGCAACCATGTGAAAAACGCTGTGCGGTTTTTGCTTTTAAGACTCTCTGTGAAACGACACTTCCGCATCTTGGAGAGATGAGTTAAAGTGAAAAGTCATGCGTGTGGAGAGCAGGAGTATCGTCGCCTTTTTTGCGATGAAGAGGGAAGTTTCATTCTAGAAATGCCGAGTACAAGATGAGGTCCTCATTCAAATAGTCTCTTCTCAGGTAGGCTTCAGGGATAAAGCCAAGCTCAACGCATACTTTGCACATGGCGGTGTTCCAAGGTCTCGTGAAAAGCTTCAACTTCTTTCTACCCAGAGCTTTCGCGTGTTCTAGGGCTTTTCGAACGAGCTTCTTCCCTATACCTCTTCCCTGGAAGCCAGACTTTACGGCTACCAAGTGGACTTGTGCTGGGTGTTCTATGCTTCCCTCAGTCATTGTTAAAAAGGCAAAAACTTCGAATTCCTCGCTCTCAACGACGAAAATCTGTGCTCCAGGTCTTTTTGATAACTCAACGAATTGTTCGGCTTTGAGTTGCGGCATCCCCCTTGAAACCTCGTCGCTGAATGTCTCACAAAAAATCTCCGCAAGCCTAGTTGCATCCTTCTCACTAAACTCGCGAATTTTGTGCATTTGAGCGGTCTCCTACAGTTTTTTAACGTTTAATTGTTAACGGTGGCTTTTCTAATTTCCTTAGCGGCTTTATTCCAAACTTTTCCAAAGCCAGCTTCTCAAGCCTCTCAAGCTCCGCTCTTCTAAAACCTATGTAGATGCCATCATACTTTCTGCCAATCCAAGCCCTCGTTGACTTTTCCTTCTCGATAATTTCATTAAGCAGAGGACAAGTTGTAACGATGCTTGAAACCGCGACCTCTTCTCCATCCAAAACTATCTGGCGCTTTTCCCTCAAGACAACCTCTAAACCGTTCTCAACTCCCCTTATCTCAAGAAAATTGCCACGTCCTCTACGAATGACCCTTCCCAACCCCATCTTCTCAATGTCTATATGACTGACCCTCGCTCTCGCATAACCCTTCAAATGGATATAGACTTCAGCGTTGATTTTCCTTCCACAAGGCATCAAAATGGTAGATGCCTCCAACCTAAACTTTCCATGAACTTTCTTTGTCATCCGATAACCCGCTTAAATCTGGATTATTTCTGGCGTTATCTTTTCCTTAGTTATTTTCAGCAAGGCCACTGTTGGCTTGGTTATGAAAGGTGGCAGAGGATTAGTGGGGCTTCCAGGATTTATGAACAAAGTGTTTCCTTCCCATTTTATGCTAGAGTTGTGCGTATGTCCATAAACCAAAACGTTAAAGCCG
>Ga0315310_10000340_pt1 | contig 30139 bp, 24 predicted proteins | sample TDP5_MG_FD_203630 | JGI IMG/M metagenome (GOLD analysis project Ga0315310, IMG submission 203630) | Freshwater sediment microbial communities from Lake Towuti, South Sulawesi, Indonesia - TDP5 | ecosystem: Environmental > Aquatic > Freshwater > Lake > Sediment | place: Indonesia: South Sulawesi...
TCAACCTGCAATTACATCCGCAAAGCAGCGGCCCTCCAGACACGCGTCCTCTCAGCGGATTTGTACAGGGCAGCGCCAGCCTCGCACGTGGTTTGGTTCTCCAGATCCAAGATGCCAGATTTGAGACCCCTCAGTCCACGCTGACCGCGCGGGGCACCTTGGGAGTCCAACAAGTCAGCCTGGCCTTGAAGTTTGCCGCCGCCGACTTTGAGGAATGGAGGCCAACATTCGAGTTTCTTGCGGGCGCCACGGAACCTGTTCCCCTCAAGCTCAAGTCCAAGGCGATTTTCACCGGCGAGGCCTCGGGTTCCATATCTCAGCCAAACGTCCGCGGTCGTCTCGAACTTGGACCCTTCGATTACCACGACTGGACATGGAACAGTCTGACCGCCGACGTCCTGCTGACGCCTGACCTCATTGAAGTCTCTTCCGGCCGCCTGCGCGGTGGGGAAAGCGCGGTGACCTTTGCCGGCGAAGTAACCCTCGCGAACTGGAAAGTCGCGGAGCACGGCTCGATCCGTCTGAAGACACGCCTTGAACGGACGCCTCTTGCCGGCCTGATAGCTGCGCTGGGTCTCCCTGCCGCAATCCGCGGTGTGGCGACCGGCCGCCTCGAAGTCGCAGGGACGCCCTTGAATCTGTCGGGGGCCGGAGAATTCCGAGTCGACCACGGCGCGTGGGCCGAAGAACCCTTCGGCGCCCTTTCTGCCGGAGTCCGTATTGCTGAATCAGTCTGGTATTTCGACGACGTGCGGCTGACCAAGGGCGAAGGCCGGTTGAAGGCTCAGGCCCGCGTCCGGCCCTCCCAACGCGCATTCTGGGTCGAACTTCACGGCGCCGACTTCGCCCTGGCCGACTTCGCGCGCCTCGCACCGCTCCAGGAAGCCAAGCGAGGGGGGACAGCGGACGCCCGCCTCGGCTTCGATCTCCGCGCCCAGGGGACCCCGGAAGACGTCACTCTCACTGCGACATACGGTATCCGGAACGCCACGGTGAACGGCGAACCGGTCGGAGATCTCCGAGGCCAGGCGGATTGGAAAGGGGCACAAATGCGGATGGAGGGCAAGTTTCAAGGGCCCGCAGGCACCCTTCAGTTCGCCGGTGTAGCACGAGCCGAAGATGATTGGCCACTCGAACTCTCGGGCCAATATGCAAACCTGCGCGCGGACCCTTGGATTCGCTGGCTGCTCGAGAGGAACTTCAACCCAGAAGTGACGGCCAGCGGCACATTCCGCCTCGCCGGACCCCTGAGAAAGCCAAGCCAACTGGAACTTCGCGGCCAAGCCCAAAGCCTGGAAGTTAGTTTCCCCAACCTGACCTGGAAGAATGACCAGCCAGTGGATTTCCACTATGCCAACCGCACACTGGCCGCAAGGCGGTTTCGAATCAAGGGGCCGTCAACCGATCTCGAAGTCGAGGGAGAAGTGCATTTCAGCCAACCCGCGGCCCTGTCACTGACCGCGCAGGGAAAAGCCGACGCCGCGCTACTCAGGCTCATCGACCCCGCACTCCAGGCCAGCGGTCAGTCCGAAGTGAATCTCCGGGCGAGCGGCAACTTGGGCCACCCCCTCACCTCTGGAACTCTCCGCATCCAGGATGCGAGCCTAGGTTACGGTGATCTCCCTTTCCGCTTGACCGGCTTGAAGGGCGAAATCGCTCTGGAAGGAGACCGGGCAACTGTCCGCTCTCTCCGCGGCATGAGCGGAGGAGGGTCCATAACTCTGGGGGGATTTCTGACCCTCGCCGACTCGCCGCGGTTTAATTTGCAGGCTGAGTTGAGTCAGGTACAGGTTCGGCACCCCACTGAGTTCACCTCCGTGCTCGACGGCTCCCTGCGCCTGACGGGTACAGCGCAGCGGGGGCAACTCAGCGGAGGACTGACTGTCCGGCAAATTCATACCAGCGAGAATTTCAACTGGTTGGCGCGAGTGGGAGAAGCAGGAAACCCCATCGGCAGAAAACCTCCTGCCATTCCATCACCGCTGGCCTCGAACCTGCGGCTGAACATCGAAGTGGGCTCGGCTGTCCCGGTGAGGCTGAAGACACGTGATCTTCGCCTGGTGGGCGACCTCGACCTCCGCATCCAGGGAACCCTGGCCAATCCCGTCGAGGTCGGGACGATTCATATCCTCAGCGGCGAGGCGATCTTCCGCGGCAATCGCTACAAGTTAAACCGCGGCGACATCAGCATGACCAATCCCTTCCGCACACAGCTCGTCGCGGATCTGGAGGCCCAGACTCGCGTGCAGCGCTACGACCTGACGGTCGATCTCTCAGGCCCGCTGGATCGGATGAAGATTTCGTACCGTTCTGATCCGCCCCTCCCCACCGTCGATATCATCTCGCTTCTGGCCTTCGGCTACGCGCGTCAGCAGGAGGAAATGGCCACCACCGCCAGGCAACCGGTGCCTACAGTAGGTGCAAGCGCGCTGCTTTCCGAAGCCCTCTCCACTCAGCTTTCGGGCCGCATTCAGCGGCTATTCGGCGTGAGCCGGATAAGGATCGACCCCAATGTAGGCGGGCTGGGCAGCACCGGTGGCGCCCGCGTGACCGTCGAACAGCAGGTAACCCGCGACTTCACCCTCACCTACGTGACGACGACAGCCTCTTCGCAGCAGCGCATCATCCAGTTTGAGTGGGCGGTCAGCGACAAAATCTCATTGGTAGGGGCGCGGGACCAGAACGGCATCTTCGGCATGGAACTGAAGTTCCGCCAAAGGTTCAAGTAGGCCCGCGAAAGCTTCCCTCCATCAACCGGAAAGGGGGCCCGCGGCTGACCCTCTCCTGAGCATTCCGGGAGACGTGCGAAGCCGTCGTCGATGCTATACTGGTGAGGACCGCAGGCGTTTAGACTCTTCCGCGGGCGCGCATCTGCGGAAAAGGCTTGCGGGGAGGACGGCGCGGAGAGGTGTCCGAGTGGCTGAAGGAGCACGCTTGGAAAGCGTGTAGTCGAGCAATCGGCTCGTGGGTTCAAATCCCACCCTCTCCGCCATCCTACGCCGAGGCTTCGGATGGGTCGCCATCCGGAGCGCTCAAGTCAAGATGATTCGCCATTGCCAGGGTGCACGCAGGAGGGCAGGCTATCCATCATGTGGTACGTCTCCATCTTGAGCAGCAAGAAGGACGGGAGACTGTACGTAGGCTCCACAGACGACTTGAAGCGTCGTCTGGAGGAACACCGCCAGGGGCGATGCGAGTCTACCAGGCCGCGCAGAATTTTGGTTACACAGTCGGCTTTGGCTGAATCTCCATAAGGTTTCTGGGATTCAAACGCAAGGAGGACAGGAGCGTGCGAAGACTGACCTTGGGATTGCTGCTTTTGGCAATCGCGCCGTCGGTCGGAATTGCGAGGGAGGGAGATGACTCATGGGAGAATTTGAAGCAGCTGCAGGTGGGCCAGAAGATTGAAGTTGGTCGACATGAAGTTCAAATCGCTCAAGGGGACATTCCTTGGTTTTTCCGAAGAAGCGATTTCACTGCGGGTGAACGGCGACGAGGTAGTCGTAGAGCGCGCGAAGGTGCTGCGAGTTGCTTCGCGGGACCACCCCAATCGCCGGCGAGGTGCTGTGGTCGGTATGGTAGTTGGTCTCGGCGCGGGCGGGGGCGTTGGCGCGGCGATAGCTAAAGGTTGGAGGGGCTATTTTGACCTACACCGGACGCCCTGGGAAGTGGCGGTAGGAGGGGCGGTAATTGGACTCGGCGCCGGAGCAGCCTTGGGTGCGCCATTCCCGCCGTATCAGACCATATACCGAACCAAGAAGCCAGAGGCTGCCAAGGTGCCGTAGGTGCCAGCAGCCGCCCAGTATTTCACCGACGATATGTGGCGATTGAAACAAGGGGAGTGTCGCGGCGCCGAATTGCAGGGGGTAATTGGGACCGACCCCGCAACGCCCGCATCGTTGCCGAGTCCTTGCGCGGCAGGATGGCGTCCGGGCGACTGAAGGATTACGCCTGGAAACCGTGTGGTCGAGTGATCCGCCCGTGGGCTCGAGTTCCACCCTTTCCCCCAGGCGCTATGACTTCTGACCTGTCGGTCCTCTACTTGTGGATCACGGAGAGAACCGGGCAGGTAGCGTTGCGAATGACGAACTCCGTCGTCGAGCCGAACAGGATAGTATCCAGGAAACTCCGCGGATGCGCGCCCACGACGATCAGGTTGGCGCGGGACTCCTTCGCCTCCGCTACAATCTGTTGCGCCGCGTGGCCCTGGCGGACGATTTCCTTCACCGTGCACCGACTGCGGACCTCTGCCGGCACCCAGTCGCATACCAGTTGCCGGATTTCCTCCAGCGTCCGTCCCCCCTCCGGCGCGCCCTCCTCGACGTGTACCACGCTGAGCTCCGCGCTCAGCTTCTCTGCAATCGCCGCAGCGTATTCACAGGCCAAGCGCGCCAAGTAACCGAAGTTCGCCGGGCAAAGCACTCGCCGAATGGTGCGCAGGCCGGCGACAGGCTTGATATGGGGCCCCACGGTTACCACGGGTGTGCGCACCTGACGTAGCACGCTTTCCGTCACCGACCCCAAGCGAATCCGCGCCAGACCCGTTCGCCCATGTGTCCCCATTACCAACAGGCCGACGCGCAAGTCTTTGATGGCGCGCAATACGGCCTGCACCGGATCGCCCTCCAGCAGCACGATGGTGCGGGCCAGATCCTCCGGCAGGTGCTTCCCGGCAAAATCGGCGACGAAGGCGCGCGCCGCCCGCGCGCTTCGGCGGAGTTGCGTTCGCAGCACTTTCGTCTGGGCGGCAGTAAAGTACACGGGAGCTTCCAGGCGCTGTGCGTGGAGCACAATCAGCTCAGCGCCAAACGCCCTCGTCAGCCCGCTCGCCACCCCCATGGCCGCGGCGGAATGCTCGCTGAAATCAATGGGGCACAAGATACGCTTGGGCTGGAGGTTGGCCATGGGATTCTCCTCCGCTCCGTGTTACGCGCCATTCCGAGGCGAAGAAGCCGGCTGGGCAGACATTCCGCAGCGCCGCGGCTTGAATCGGCCCCGCGGGTTCCGAAGCGCGCTTCCAGGCCGGGCCCAACGCCTGACAGACTCAAGAGGGGCTCGCGGCCGTATAGGCTTCGTCAAGCAACTCGACTACGTGCAGGACGCGCCGGCGGCTCCCGGCCTTCGCGACACCTGCTCGCAGTTGCAGCAAGCAGCCGGGATTGGCCGTCAGCACCAGTTCTGCGTCCGTCTCCTCGATGCGCCGCATCTTCCCTTCCAGCAATTTCTCCGCCAGCTCGTTATGCACCACGTTATAGATTCCGGCGCTGCCGCAGCAGATCTCCGATTCCTTAAGTTCGATGAGCTCCAGGCCGGGCACGGCTTGCAGCAGCTTGCGGGGCGCTGCGGTGATGCGCTGCGCGTGACCGAGATGACAAGAATCTTGATAGGTCGCCCGCACCTTCATTAAAGCAAATTCCCGGTTTATCTCAAGGCCCGCCAGAAATTCCGTGACGTCCTTCACGAGCGCGGTGAACTCCCGGGCCGGCTCCTGGAACTCCCGCTCCTCCTCCTGGAAAAGGAGCGGATACTCCTTCATGACGGAGCCGCATCCGGCAGCGTTGGTGATGATGGCATCGAATCCGCCGGCCAGGAAGGTTTGCATGTTTTGTTTGGCCAGTTGGCGCGCCAATTCGCGCATGCCCGCGTGCACGTGCAAGGCGCCGCAACATCCTTGCTCCGCCGGGATGACGACCTCACACCCGTTGCGCGCCAGCACCCGGACCGTCGCTTCATTCAGCTTGGAGAAAGTCAGGTTGGCGATGCAGCCGGCGAAAAATGCTACCTGGTAGCGGCGCGGGCCGACGGCGGGAATAACTGTTCCCAGCTTCTCCGTGAAAAATCGGTCGTCCACGCGCGGCGCCAGGCGCGCCACCTCGGCCAAGCGCCCTGGGAAGATCTTGAGAATGCCTGATGCGAGAACAACCTTCTCCATCCCCGACCGCTGATAGAAGCGGAGCAGCTTCCCGACCAGCTCCAGCCGGTGCCGATGCGGGAGCACCTCCCGGAAAAAGAGTCTCCGCAGCCATGCTCCGAGCTGTGGTCGCCTGTAGTGTTTCTCAATTTGTCCGCGCGCCGCCTCCACCAGCCGTCCATACTGAACGCCCGAGGGACAGGCCGTTTCGCAGGAGCGGCAGCCCAAACAGAGGTCAATGTGCCGCACAAAGCTCTCGCCCAGGGGCAAGCGCCCGCGGTCCACCTGAATCATCTGGTAGATCCGTCCGCGCGGCGAATCCATCTCCACGCCCAGTTCGCGGTAGGTCGGGCAACTGTTTAAACACAAACCGCAGCGCACGCACTTCGAGTAGAAATCCCACGTGGGCGCTTCGCCGGGGCCGTAGCCGCGCCGGGGCGCCGTGGCCGGGCTGCCGCCAACCGGCACGTTCGCGCTGCTGGAACTAAGGTCCATATCTCCTATGAGGCAGCTCAGTCCGCCGTCGTTTGCGTCAGACCACCAGGTCGCGGATGTCGGGGCCGGGACAGGCGCGTCCTACAATCCACCCACAAATCGTCCGGGTGCGAGAATCCCCTTGGGATCCCATGCGGCCTTCACCTTGTCCATGAGCGCGAAGTCATCTCCCGCGGGGCCCCACACATCCACGCGACTCTTGATGTCCCAATGGCAACGTTCAAGCATGAGCGCCCCGCCAAGATCCTGGGCCGCAACGCGGAGTCTTCTGAGCAGGGCGACCAGCTTGGCCGCACTTTCGGTCTCCAGCAGACAGAGGTGAAGAATTCCGACGCCCAACTGAGTGAAGCTGGCCAAGCCAACCTTGTCGTTTTCAGCTTCCTGGAAAGCGCGGCTGAGAAATTCCTCGCTGGCCGCGTCGGGCAAAGTCACTTTCAGAATGACTGCACCCAGAAACTTTTCGAGGACCCAACTATGGAAATCGTAGATCCGCAGCCAGCAAGCAGGGGCCTGGGCTGATTCCAGCCGACGCGGCGGAGCTCCTGCTGCCCGCCCCAATTCGTCCAGCTCCCGCGCGCAGCGATCGATTACCCGCGCCGATCCGGCGACCTCCACCCAGACCTCCGGCTCCGCCACCTCGCGCGCGAACGCCGTGGCCGCCAGAACCAGCGTCGCCGCCCGAGGATTCAGAAGCACCACGCGCACGGGCTGGAGAGGTGATTGCAGGATTCGGCACCGCAGGTCCCGCGCAATGCTCAGTGTCCCGGTCGAGAGAACGAACGTGGCGCGCTCGCTCGGCAAGGGAAAGAGTTTGAAACTGGCCTCCACAATCACACCCAATGTCCCGTAGGAGCCGATGAGGAGCTTCGCCAGGTCATACCCCGCCACGTTCTTTACCACCCGTCCCCCGGTTTTGATTACCTTTCCCTCGGTAGTGGCGATCTTCATCCCCAGCACCATGTCGCGCGGGGCGCCATAGAGAAGGCGCAGCGGGCCGCTGGCATTCGTCGCCAGAATTCCGCCCAGGCTGGCGCGCGCGGCCCCGGGTGGGTCGAGGGGCAGCCACAAGCGGTCACGGGCAATCGAGTTCTGGAAATCCCCCAGCGTCATCCCTGTCTCTGCGGTCACCGTCAGGTCCGCGGGCTCGTAATGCCAGACGCGATTCATCTCCTTGAGCGACAACGCCACGTCGTACCGACGCGGTGGATTGCCCACCCCAAGTTTCGTGGCATTTCCGCACGGGATCACGGCGAGGTCGTGTTCCGCAGCATATTGCAGGACGGCAGCGACCTGCTCGGCTGAAGAAGGGTAGAGCACACAGTGAGGAGTCAACCCGTCGATGGCCAAGCTCGCACAGGTCGCCGGGTCCGTAGCCGCCCGCGCTGGTTCGACGAGCGCGGCCAAGCCGGAAAGCGCAGACTGGAGAGCGCTCGTCACGTGCTTCCTCCCGCACGCACTTGTACGCGCAGCTCGCCGCGCAGCCGGCCCGGGGGCAGGAGCTTACCGGGATTAAAATGCCCCTGCGGATCGAACACGTTCTTCAATCTCCGCATCATTTCCAGATCGTCGTCCGAAAAAGTCAACGGCATCAGGTCCCTCTTCTCCAGCCCCACTCCGTGCTCGCCGGTAATTGCCCCGCCCATCGCGACGCACTGGGAAAGAATCTCTTCGGCCGCCTGCCGCACGCGCTGCGCCTGATCCGCATCGCGAGGATCAAACATGATGATGGGGTGCAGGTTCCCGTCACCGGCATGGAACATGTTACCGATGAGGACGTCATACTTGCGTGCCACTTGCCCGATGTATTCGAGCATTTCCGGCAGCCGCGTGCGCGGGATCACCCCGTCCTGGAGATAGTAGCTGGGGCTGATGCGCCCCAAAGCCCCGAAAGCGTTCTTGCGCCCGCGCCAGAGCAGCTCACGCTCTCCCGCCGTTTGCGCCCGATGCACCTCGCGGGCATGATTCTCCCGGCAAACCTGATCAATCTGGTCGGCTTGCTCCTCCACCGTCTCGCGCAGCCCCTCCACCTCGATGAGGAGGACCGCGGCAGAGTCCATCGGATAACCGGCGTGCGTGGCTTCTTCCACGGCCCGCAGGGTGAAGCCATCCATCATCTCGAGCGCCGAGGGCGTAATCCCACGGGCCGTAATCGCCGCCACCGTGCGGGTGGCATCAACCACGCACCCATAGATGCTGAGCAGGGTGATGACGGCTTCGGGCTTCCGGCACAGCCGCACCGTAACTTCCGTGACGATGCCCAACGTGCCCTCGGAGCCCACCAGCAAGCCCCGCAAGTCGTAGCCGGGGCGGTCCCAAAACGGCGCGCCCGTGTGGATCACCTCTCCGCCTGGCAGCACCACCTCCAAGCCAAGCACGTGGTTGGTGGTGACGCCATAGGCCAGCGTGTGCGGGCCGGCAGCGTTCTCGGCAACGTTGCCGCCGATAGTGCAAGCCTTTTGGCTGGAAGGATCGGGAACAAAGTAGTAACCGTGATCGGAAACCGCCAGGGAGAGGTCCAAGTTCACGACCCCCGGCTGCACGCGGGCACGCTGGTTTTCCAGGTCGACCTCGACGATCTTCTTCATGCGTGAGGTGGCCACCACAATCCCGCCCTCCGCGACCACCGAGCCCCCACTCAAACCCGTTCCTGCCCCGCGAGCGACGACAGGTAGGTTTTCACGTGCCGCGAGCTTGACAATTGACACCACCTGTTCCGTGGTGGATGGGAAAACCACGGCGTGCGGCTGGCGCGCCGAAGACAGGCCGTCGTATTCGTAAAGTAGCAGGTCCTCCGGACGCCACAGGACGGCGTCGGGACCGACCACATGAGCCAAGTCACGCACCAGCACAGGAGGCTTCATAGGACTCAATCACACGGGAGTGCGAGGGACAGCCTGCGAATCCCCAAAGATCGACGCTTATTTCAAAAGCCCTGCCCTCCCCGGCCATTCGAGGGCCGAGTATATCGGACGGTCGGAAGTGCGTCAACGAACGGCCAGGACTCGTCGTCAGGAAGTTGCGCACCATAGCCAAGACCTACAGGCGGCCGCGGCGTTTCCCTCCCGGGGTGAGAAGAAGAGGCGGGACGGGTGAAGGCTAGTTTCCTCGGCACCCTTTCGGCTAGGCAGGAGAAAGCGGGGCAAGGTAAAATAGTCGCCATATGGTCCCTATCCCACTCCACGATCACATCCGGCGGCAAACGTTCTGGTTGTTCACGTTAGCGCTCATCAGCGCCAATGTTATCGCCTTCTTGTTCGAACTCTCGGCCGGGCGGGCCCTGAATCGCCTCGTCTTCTTTTTCGGCCTCGTTCCCGCGCGCTACACCGACCCTCACTTCTTCGCCGGCCCGAGCGCCGGGGGGCTCATCTTGCCCATCTTCGCCTCTATGTTTCTCCACGGGGGCTGGCTGCACTTGCTGGGCAACATGCTTTTTCTCTTTGTCTTCGGCCGCAGCATCGAGGACCGCTTCGGCCACCTGAAGTTCCTGCTTATCTACTTCCTGGGAGGGCTAGGGGGCGCGCTGCTGCACATTGTCCTGAATGCCGGCTCCCGCGTGCCTACCATCGGTGCCAGTGGCGCCATTGCCGCCATTCTGGGCGCTTACTTTGTGAGCTTCCCCAGCGCTCGCATTACTACGCTTATCCCCGTTTTCTTCTTTTTCTGGACGATCGATCTGCCCGCACTGTTGTTGCTGGGGTACTGGTTCCTGATCCAGTTCTTCACAGGTTTTCAGATGCAGGCCATCCAATCAGCCACCGGGGGCGGAGTTGCTTGGTGGGGACACGTGGGCGGCTTCATCACCGGCGTGATTCTGGCCCTCCTGCTGCCGCCGCGCCGGCGACGGCCCGTAGTGGAAGTGTTGCCCTGGTAAAATGATTCCGGCAGGCAACTCTCTCAGCTCAACAAGCGGGCGCAAATCCAATCGCCCACTCCGCGCGTGCCGAGCGTTCCACCGAGGTCAGGGGTGGTCTTGTCCCCCCGGATAGCTTCCCGCACAACTTCTTCGATCCGAGACGAGATTTCGGGGAACCCAAGATATTCCAGCATCATCCCTGCTGCCAGAATAGCCGCCATGGGGTTGGCAGTGTTCGTGCCTGCTATCTTCGGCGCGGAGCCATGGACGGGCTCGAACATGGCGATTTGACCCGGATGAATGTTTCCCGACGGAGCAACCCCCAGCCCGCCCACTAACTGCGCGCCCAGGTCGCTGAGGATGTCGCCGAACATGTTGCAGGTGACGACAACCTGAAACTGCGCAGGATCTCGCAACATCTCCATGGCCAGGGTGTCCACGTAGAGGTGTCGGGAGTCGATTTCGGGGTAACGCTGGCGCACTTCCGCGAAGGTCCGCTCCCACAAGCCGTGCCCGAAGGGCAAGGCGTTGGATTTGTCGCTCATGCACACATTCTTGAGCCCGCGCCGCCGCGCATACTCGAACGCATAGACAAGGATGCGTTCCACACCCTTCCGCGTGTTGACATCTTCCTGCACGCCGATTTCATCGGCGGTGCCGCGTTTGAAGTTCCCACCCATGCCGACATAGGCCCCTTCGGTGTTCTCGCGGAAGATGACGAAGTTGATGTCCCCCTCGCGGCGGCCTCTCAGCGGACAGAGTTTGGTGTCCAGAAGCTTCACGGGGCGCTGATTGACGTACAAGTCCAGTCCAAACCGGATGCCGAGTAGAATGTCCACGGCGTGCTGGTGGGACGGAATGCGCGGGTCTCCCACGGCGCCGATGAAGATGGCTTGGAAGTCGCGGCGCAACATTTCCAGCGCGCTCGCGGGCAGGGAAATCCCTTCGCGGAGATATTTCTCCGCGCCCCAATCGAAAGTCACCAGTTCGAGAGGCAGCCGCCGCGAAATCGCCAGAGCCCGAAGGACCTTCGTGGCTTCCGCCGTCACGTCGATGCCGATGCCGTCTCCGGGAATGATGGCGATGCGCTTGGTCATGAAGAAGTACCGGGAAGCAGTGAGTAGGAGGTGGGAGGCAGCAACCGGGGAAAGAGACCCAAAGCTGCCGAGAGGGTCTTCCTTCCCTGTTCCCTACTTCCTATTTCCTACTCCCTACTTCCTGTTCTTTGTTCTCTTCTCCCCGCTCGCGTTCCGTCAGGTACACGCCAGCAAGAATCAGGATTCCCCCCAAGACTATCTTCAGCGTCAGCCTCTCCCCGAGCAGCCAGATTCCCAGGCCCGTGGCGATGACAGGTTGAATGTAGGAAAACGCCGCAACCCGTGAGGCGGTGAGTTCGGTCATGGCGAAGGCGAACAGGAGATAGGGCACCACGGAACCGAATATCACCATGAACGCCAGCCCCCACCAAGCGTGGAAAGATACGGCAGTCCAGCGCACGTCGAGAACCCACCACGTGCCGAAGGGAGCCATGAACAGCGTGCCCACGCCAAAGGCCACCGTGTTCAGTGTCAGCGCGTCGTACTGGTCGGCGACTTCCTTCACCAGAATCGTGTAGTAAGCAAACACGACGCTGCCGACCAAGAGAAGTAAGTCCCCCACCCAGAAGGCAACATTTCCCTGCCCGGCCTTGCCGGTCGTCAGGACCGCCACGCCCCCAAAGGAAATCAGCATACCCACAAACTTGTGCGTCGTAAGTGCTTCCAGCCGCATCAAGCAGGAAAGCACCAGGACCATCACGGGGCCGATGGCCACGATCAGCCCGGCGTGCGCCACCGACGTGTGCGCCAGCCCGCCAATGAAGAAGAATTGGTTGAACGTGACGCCGCTCAACGCCAGCAAGGTCATGACGAGCCAATGCTGCGCCGTCAGCCGAAACGTCAGATGCTTGCCCCGCGCGAGGAAAAGAATCGCAAACAGGAGTGCCGCGCCCTCCACCCGCAGAGTGGCCAGCGCCAGCGGGCCGAAGCCCGGTAGAGCTTCCTTGGCGGCGATGATGTTCGCGGCCCAGCAGAAGGTGGCCAATAGCATCAGGCCGTGCATCTGTGCGTGGCTGTGCGCGCGCCCATGGCATTCCGCGGCCGCTGCGGGCAGGGGGATGGTGCTAGGCAAAAGCCTCCTTTCGTACGGTGGCCTTTTCGATCCGTTCCAGGTTAGGTGTGTAGCCCAGGCCGGGAATCTGCGGCACGCGGATGGTGCCGCAGGCGCTGACCGTGACCTCCGGCTCGATAATATCCTGCGTCCAGTAGCGCCGGCTGGCCGAGACATCCCCGGGCAGAGTAAATCCCGGCAAAGCAGACAAAGCAATGTTGTGCGCGCGCCCGATGCCCGATTCCAGCATGCCCCCACACCAGACTGGCACGTTCTGGGTGCGGCAGACCTCCTCCACCTGGCGTGCCGCGGTGAAGCCTCCCACTCGCCCCAGCTTCACGTTGATGATCTTGCAGGCCCCGATTTCGATGGCCTTGCGTGCATCGTCCGCGCTGTGAATGGACTCATCCAGGCAGATGGGAGTGGCCAGCTCGCGCTGGAGCTTGGCGTGGTCCAGCAAATCATTCCAACCCAGCGGCTGCTCGACCATCATCAGGTAGAATCGATCCAGCAACTTCAGGCGCGGCAGATCATCCAGCGTATAGGCCGCGTTAGCGTCGGCCATCAAGGCGATGCGCGGGAACTCATGGCGGATACGGTCCAGCACTTCCACATCCCAACCCGGCTTGATCTTTACCTTGATGCGCTGGTAGCCGGCGTCGAGCTCGCGCTGTATCTTTTCCAGCAACTCCCCCACCGAATTCTGGATGCCGATGGACACCCCGCAGGGGATTTCTTGGAGCGTGCCCCCCAGGAGTCTCGCCAGCGGAACGCCCTTCTGCTGCGCTTCAATATCCCACAAGGCGTTCTCGAGCGCCGCCTTGGCCATGTTGTGGCCGCGAATGGGACGAAACTGCGGAGCGATGCCGGGTGCGGTTGCCCACTCCCGTCCCAGGCTCCAGGGGATGAGGAAATCGCGCAGGATGTGCCAGGCTGTCTCCGGCGTCTCGTGGCTATAGAGCGGCTCTTCCCCGCAAGCTACTTCCCCCCAGCCCGTCAGGCTATCGGCCTCGACGCGCACCAGGACAATCCTGCGCACGGTGGTCCTGCCGAAGCTGGTTTCGAAGAAGTGCACCAGGGGCAGTCGGATTTCACGAATTTGGATGCGGTTAATCTTCATAAGGGTCCACAAGGTAACGGGCGTTCGGCCCCTCCGGAACGAAGCCGGTTATCGCGAGTTTGCGGGCGAAGCACGTCTGGAGCTGTTCGCGCACCGCCCGTTGCGCGGCCGCTGCTTGGGCAGGACGGGCTCTCTTCAAAAACTCCATATCGCCCGGGATGACAGCCTCCGCCGCAGGCTTTTTCCGTGCCGGGCGCGGCGACTCGCCGCGGAGCGCCTGCCGCACACGCCGTGACTTCAGATGCCATTCAGCCACCAGGCGGTCGCTGGGCAAGCCATGCTGTAATCAGCTTTCCACGCGCCCGTAATAGTCCGCCAGATATCGTCGACACACTACACCCAGACGAACGATATTGAAAAAGGCGTTCTTGGCGCGCAGAGGATCGAACGTCCACTCGATCAACCCGATGCCGGCCCGCAGCGCTCGCCTCCGTTGCCCCAACTTCAACGCCCGGCCCACGCCACGATTCTCGTGTGCGGGCAGGACTCCCAACGAAAGCGGGTGATAGTAACGCTCTCCCGCCTGCCAGGCCGGCATCGAAGCCACAAACCCTACCAGCCTGCCCCCGGGCGCGAACGCTCCCAGCACGTGACCTCCAATCTTGTCGAGGTTCACAAACAACCTCAGAGGGTAGTCCTCCAGGTCGGCATAATCCCAAATCCCTTTCTGGAGCGTGACACAAGTCGCCAACTCTTCTCGGGTCTGGCAACGCCGGATGACGTAATTCACTTCGTTTCCTGCGTCTTGGCCTTTCCGCGGCCACCTATCGGTAAACCGCGCGAATAGGCATTCGTCCCCTACTGCTCCCGTCTCTTGAGCTCTTCCCAGATGGAATCGAGCTCTTGCGGGCTGCACTCACGCACTTGCTTGCCGCGCTTTGCCACTTCGTCCTCGAGTGCCTGGAAGCGGCGCTTGAATTTCTGGTTCGCGCGGCGCAGACAGCTTTCCGGGTCGGAGTGCAGGTAGCGAGCCAAATTCGCCGCTGCAAACAGCAGGTCGCCCACCTCTTCTTCCACGCCCCGCGCGTGGTGGGCAGGACGCAGGGGCAATTCCCGCCTCAGCTCGCGGATTTCCTCCTCGATCTTGGTGAGCAGGTCGTCCACCTTGGCCCAATCGAAGCCAACCTCCGCGGCGCGGATGCCCAGCTCGTAGGCTTCGAGCGTTGCAGGATAGGCGGGCGCGATTCCGTCGAGCAACGACTTCCGCGCATTCTTCTGGCCCGGCTCGGCCTGCTGTTCCCGATCCTTCACTGCCAGCCAGCTTTGCAGAGCTTCCTCAGCGTTCTTCGCGCGCTTCTCGCCGAAGACGTGTGGATGCCGGCGCACCAGCTTGGCATGGGCGCGTTCCACCACGTCGTCGATGGTGAAACGCTTCTCTTCCGCCGCTAGCTGCGCGTAGAAAACCACTTGGAACAACAGGTCGCCCAGTTCGTTCTCCAGCGCCTCAAAGTCGCGAGCGCTGACAGCATCGACAACTTCGTACGCCTCTTCCAAAAGCAGACCCTTGACAGAGTCGTAATCCTGGGCTCGATCCCAAGGACACCCCTCCGCGCCGCGCAGGTGCGCCATCAGTTCCACCAGTTTGCGCAGGGTTTCTCCGGCCAGTTCAGCTCCTCAACACCCGCCCGTGCCTCTCGACGCGCCGCACACGGGACCGAACGAGCTAATGTACCAAGCCGCGCGAAGCAATGGCAAGCGAAGCGTGCGGCTTGTTGTCAGCGCCAATTGTTGCTAGACTGGTTGCGTAACGCGAGTCGGGAGAAGCCGTGAGCGGTTGCGCCTCCTGCTCGCATCGGACGAGGAAGTTGATGCCTGACAACAAGGACGAACCATCGAGCTTCCGGGTCGTTGATCGGCGCACCTTCAGCTCGGATGGAACACGGCGCGAGCCCGCCCGGGAAGTCGAGAACATGGCTGAAAGGCGTCCCGCCTCACCGCCCCCGCGGCCAGCCCCGGCGGAAGCGGAAGTGGAAGAACACGCGGAGGAAAGCGCCGTGGGTTTTGAGATGTTGGTCTCGTACCTCAGCACTACCGCCATGTTCCAGTTGGGGTTGCTGGAGGGGCCCGGGGGCGAACGAATCCCTCCCGACATGCCCAATGCCCAGCGCACCATCGACCTGCTGGAAGTTCTCCAGGAGAAGACCCGCGGGAACCTGACCCAGAGAGAAGCTAAGCTGCTCGACGATGTCCTTTACGACCTGCGCCTGAGCTTTGTCGAAATCGAAAAGCGCTTGGCGCAAAAGCCCCGATGAGACTGACCTTCCTGGGGACCGGGACTTCTACCGGCGTGCCGACGGTCGGTTGTCGGTGCAGGGTCTGCACCTCCACGGATCCCCGCGACCAGCGGACTCGCCCTTCCCTCCTGCTGGAATACAACGGGCGCGTGGTGATTGTGGACACCACGCCGGACTTCCGCCAGCAAGCCCTCCGCGCAGGCTTCGCGCGTGTGGACGCCGTGCTTTTCACCCACGCGCACGCGGACCACATCTTGGGGCTGGACGATATTCGCGTTTTCTATTTTCGCCAAGGCGAGCCCATTGCGATTTATGCCGACCCCGCAACCATGCAGAGCATTCAGCGGATGTTCAGCTACATCTTTGAGGGCACTTACAAGTACGGAGGCGTGGCCAAGCTTGACCCGCGGCCCGTCGACGGCCCGCTAGACCTGTGGGGACTGCGGCTGTTTCCCGTGCCCGTCCTGCACGGCGACTTGCCGGTGCTGGGCTTTCGCTTTGCGCAAGCGGCCTATGTCACCGACTTCAGCACCATCCCGGAAACCTCGCTCGCGCTGCTGGAGGGTTTGGACGTGCTGATCCTCGACGCCTTGCGGCACAAACCTCACCCCACGCATTCGAGCCTTGAAGAATCACTGGCACTCGTGGAACGATTGCAGCCGCGGCAGGCCTTTTTCACGCATATCGCGCACGAGCTGGGACACAAGGAAACGAGCGCCACGTTGCCCCCTCGCGTGCGCCTGGCTTACGATGGACTCACCATAGACATGTAGGAAGTAGAGTATGTAGCTGACTGGGCCGTCGAAAATCGAAAAGCGAAAGACGAAAAGCGTCACGAGGACGCTAATGCCGCAGGAGGGCGGAAGAAGGCCAATTCGAGATTTCAAGGATCTTGATGTGTGGGAAGCTGCGCGGGAACTCCGCAAGGAAATCTACAAGGTGGCCAGGACCATGCCGGAAGTCGAAAGGTTCCCTCTGGCGTCACAGCTTCGCCGCGCCGCTACATCGGTAACTGCCAGCATCGCGGGAGGTTACGGGAGGTCTGGCTACCAGGAGAATGCCCAGCACTGCCGCCAAGCGCGCGGATCCCTTTATGAAATCAGGGACCATCTGACCACCTGCGTAGACGAAGGCTACCTGTCTAAGGAGGAAGGAAACCGCCTGGAGAAAATGGCTCTGCGGGTGATACAAGTCCTTAACGGATATCTGCGGGCGACACTCGCATTGAAAAGGTCAGCGCTCATTTAGCGCGGCGCACCTTCGCGAGGCCGTACTGCCTCCCGCTTTTCGATTTTCGCTTTTCGGTTCGCAAAACATGCGGATCATCCACGATCTCCGGCAACTTCCCAAGCCGCCGCACCCGAGCGTAGCGACCATCGGCAACTTCGACGGCGTTCACCTGGCGCATCAACGGCTGCTGCGCAGGGTGGTGGAGACGGCCCGGCCACTGGGCGCCACCGCCACTGCGGTCACTTTCGATCCTCACCCCATCCAGTTCCTGGCACCAGAGCATGCGCCTAAGCTCCTGACCACGCTGGAGCGCAAAGCGCGGCTGATTGAGAATCTAGGGATTGACCTTCTGGTGGTTCTGCCCTTCAACCGGGAATTGGCACATCTCTCCCCCTTAGAGTTCGTGCGCAAGATCCTGCGGGAGGGCTTGCACGCCATCTCCCTCCATGTGGGACCGTACTTTCGCTTTGGCTACCGCCAATCAGGCGATGTTGAGGTTCTTGCCGAAATCGCCCGTCAGGAGAGACTTCGACTCGACGTTCTGCCGACCATCGAGGTGCGCGGGGAACGGGTGTCGAGCACCCGGATCCGTGAACTACTCTCCCTGGGCCGCGTCAGCCTCGCGGGGCGGCTCCTGGGGCGTCCCTTTTCGGTCTTTGGGCCCATCGTTGCCGGCTTCGGCGTGGGCCATAAGCACACGGTGCCTACCCTGAATCTGGCGCCCGGGGAAGAACAGGTCCCAAAGATCGGCGTCTATGTGACCCGCACCCGGCTGGGGGAGGCGACCCACGATTCCGTCACCAACGTGGGACACAAGCCCACCTTCGGCAACCATCGCTTAAGCGTGGAGACTCACTTGTTGAACTTCACCGGCGAGGTCAAGAAAACCAGCATGGAGACCGAGTTTCTCTATCGCCTGCGCGACGAGATGAAGTTCCACAACCCCGCTATCCTCAAGGCGCAGATCCAAGAAGACGCCCGCCGCTCCCTCAGATTCTTTCGCTTGCTCCGACGCTTCCAGGAACGCCACAGCCCGCACCCCGTCCCGACCCTGAAGGACCCCTAAGCTCGCATTGGGGAGCAGAGACCCGCGGCACCCAAGGTGCCCCAGCCCACAATCAGGCACAAACCGGCGGCCGGCGCGCGGCCCAGGGCCGTGCTGCCTCAAGCTGCGCCCCCAGGCGGAACAGCGTCGCCTCATCGCCGAACCGGCCGACAAAGTGCGTGCCGATAGGCAGTCCCTCGCTATTCCAATGGAGGGGCACCGACATGGCCGGCTGCCCGGTGAAGTTGCAGATCCAGGTGAAAGGCGTGAACGTCATCACCCGCACCAGGGTTTGCTGGGGCTGCTCCGGGGGCGCGTCGAAGCTGCCCAGCGGAAGAGGCGGCTCGCCCAGCGTAGGGGTCAGCCAGACATCGTATTTGAGGAAGAAGCGGCCAATCTCGCGGGCCACACGCTGCAACAGGCTCAACCCAAGGACGTAAGCCGTGGCCTTGTGCAGGCGGCCCAATTCGCACTCGAACTGGGTGACCGGCTCGAGTTCTCCTGGCGCCGGGGGGCGCCCCGTCAGCCGAACAATACCATCCAGCATGGCCGCAACCCCGGCCGAGAAAATACCCAAGAACGCCTCCCACACCTGCGACCCATTAAAGGCGGGTGCGGCCTCGTCCACTTCATGACCCAGGTCGGTGCAGAGTTTGGCGGCATCCTGCACGGCACTCGCGCAGTCGGCATGAACGGGAAAGCCCAGGGGCGAGGTCGTTGTGAAGGCCACCCGAAGCTGGCCCGGGTCGGCCTTCACTTCCTGAAGAAAGGGGCGCGCGGGCGGTGGCGCCCAATACGGGTCGCCCACGTCGGAGCCCGAGGTGGCATCGAGCAGCGCGGCGCTGTCGCGTACCGACCGGGTGAGTGCGTGCTCGGCCACAAAGCCGCTGAGCGCGTCGCCGAGGTTGGGCCCGAGCGGATTGCGCGCGCGGGTAGGCTTCAGGCCAAACACTCCACAGCAGGAGGCGGGAATGCGAATCGAGCCACCCCCATCGTTGCCATGGGCCATGGGAACCAGACCTGTCGCCACTGCGGCCGCTGAGCCACCACTCGAGCCGCCTGGGGTCCGTGTAATGTCCCAAGGGTTGCGCGTAGGGCCGAAGAGTCGTGGCTCGGTAGTCGGCAGAAGGCCGAACTCCGGAGTGTTGGTCTTACCGAGAATAATCAGTCCCGCGCGCTTCAGCCGCACCACGAGTTCGCTGTCGTGGTCCGGGACGAAGTCGCGGAGATAAGCCGATCCCGAAGTCATCCGAACCCCGGCATGGAAGGCCAGCAGATCTTTGAGCAGATAGGGCACGCCACGGAAGGGCCCGTCGGGCAGGGTGCCAGCGGCCGCTGCGCGCGCCAGCTCATACATCGGCGTGATCACAGCGTTCAGCGTGGGGTTCAGGCGCTCAACTCTCTCAATGGCCGCCTCCACCAGTTCCAGAGGCGTGACCTCCTTGCGCTGCACCAGCTCTGCCGACGCGGTAGCATCGAGAAAAGCGAATTCGTCCGATTTGGTCATGGGACGAACACCTCCTCATCTGGCGTAGGAAACTGAAAGATGATGACCTATTCAGGAGCCCGAGTTTATCTGAATCGAGCCCGACGTGCGAGCGGGAGACGGGGATTCCAGGAAGAGCAGGAGCCGTCGCGCCTGCGAGGGCCAGGCCTGACGGCGACTGGGATAAGGAAGCTCTCGTACACAGATGTCAGCAGCCAGAAGTCAGAAGTCAGGCGCCAGAAGTTAGCGATCACCCGCTGCCCTGTCCGGGCTGGCCGTCTTGCCGGCCACGAACCGCTCGATCTCCTCGAGCAGCGCGGGAACGATTTCCTCTTCTGTGACGCGCCGAATCACCTTTCCTTCCCGATAGATCATGCCGCTCGCACGGCCCGCCGCGACACCCAGGTCGGCCTCGCGGGCCTCTCCAGGACCGTTCACGGCGCAACCCATGACGGCTAGCCGGACAGGCATAGTGATATGGGCCGTGGCCTTCTCGATTTCTCCCACAATGCGGAACAGATCCACTTCCAGGCGGCCGCAAGTCGGGCAGGCAATCACCACCGGGCCGCGACTGCGGAGTTCGAGCGCCTTCAGCAACTCATAGCCCACACGGACCTCTTCCACCGGGTCGGTGGCGAGCGAAACGCGAATGGTATCGCCAATGCCCTCCGCGAGCAGGATGCCCAGGCCCACGCACGACTTCACCGTGCCGGAGAACTGCGTCCCCGCTTCGGTAATCCCGAGATGAAACGGGTAGTCCACCTGCTTGGCCAGCAGGCGGTAGGCCGCGACGGTGAGTTTTACGTGGGAGGATTTGAGGGAGACGACGGTGTCAGTAAAGCCCAAATCTTCGAGGAGGCGAATGTGGTGGAGCGCGCTTTCCACCATGGCCTCCGGAGTCGGATAACCGTACTTCTCCAGCAAGCGCCGCTCGAGCGAGCCGGCGTTGACCCCGATGCGGATGGGCACGCGTTGCTCCCGGGCGCGGCGCACCACCAGGCGCACCTTTTCCCCGTCGCCGATGTTGCCCGGGTTGATGCGCAGCTTATCGAACCCCGCATCCAACGCCAGCAGGGCGAACTTGTACTGGAAGTGGATATCGGCCACCAGCAAGGTGTCCGAGCAGCGCCGGCGAATCTCGCGCAGCGCCTGGGCGGCCGCGAGGTCAGGCACAGCCAAGCGCACCATCTCGCAGCCTGCCGCGTCCAGTTGCTGAATCTGGGCGACGGTCTTCTCCACATCCCGCGTGTCCGTCTTGGTCATCGACTGCACGGAGATGGGGGCGTCGCCGCCAATGGTCAGCCGCCCCACCTTGACGGGCCGCGTTGGGCGCCGGGGAGAGAAATGCTCTTGGTCGCCGAAATTCATGGCTTCGTGCGCAGTCTGTGGTCAGTTATCAGTCGTCGGTTATCGGCTGTTAGCAGCGCCCTGCCTGACCTGAAGGAAGGTTTGCCTGTCACCGCACGCCATCACGTGCTCACGGCAGCGCAAGGAAACAACGGCCCAGTGACTCAATACGGTCTGAAGGTTTTCAGAATGTCGTTGTACATCACGAAGACAGCCAACAGCAGCAGGAACACAATGCCCACCTGCGCAAACCGCTCCTTGACCTCCAAGCTCAGATCGCGACGCATCAGGCCCTCAATAAAAAGCAGGAAAATCATACCGCCGTCCAGGATGGGGATAGGCAGCAGATTGAAAATGCTCAACTGCAGGCTGATAAACGAGACGAACATCAGGAGTTCGGTTATCCCCGCCCGATACATCTCGCCGGAAAGCTGCGCGATGCCGATGGGTCCGGACAGAGACCGCGCCGACATCCGCCGGGTCAGAATTTTGCGCAGCACTTCGAAGGTCGCCAGAGAATTGCGCAGGTTGTCGCGCAGGGAAGCGGTGATGGCTTTTCCCCAGGGAAGCTGCTGAACCACCACGTTGCTGCGGAAACCCACCCCGATGCGCCAGATCTTCTCACCACTCACCTCGCTGAGGACCGGTTTGACGCGCGCCGTAAACTCTTTCCCCTCGCGGCGAATGGTCAGCTCCATTTCTCTGCCGTTACCCGACTGGATCAAGTGGGTAAGGCGCGGCCAGAAGAAGACCTTGCGGCCGTCGACGCCCACAATCTGGTCGCCGGGCTTCAAACCCAGCCGGCTGGCGGGCAGCCCCGGGTCCACCATCTCAATCGTGCCCGGCACATACGGGTACCAGCCAGCGTCGCCGACGCGGCTCGGCCCCCTGGCTTGCGGCGTCAGGCTCAGCTTCAGGGTTCGGCCGTCCCGAAGGAGTTCCACCGGTAGCGCCTCGCCCACCGCGGTGAGAATCTTGACTTCGACATCCTCCCATTTCGGGTTTCTCACCCCACCCAGCCGGACGATCAGGTCGCCGGGCAACACGCCAATGCGGGCCGCCGGAGAGTCGGGCTCCACATCGCCTACGCGCGCCAGCTGTTCCTGATAAGCAGGCTTCTGGAAGTGATACCGATAAAGTCCGGTCAACAAGCCCACAGCCAGCAGAGCGTTCATCGCCGGGCCCATCGCCACCACCACAAACCGCTGCCAGCGCGGACGCGCCAGGAACTCACCCGGATCGCCTTCGCGTACCTCCGCGGGATCGTCCCCCGCCATCTTGACGAAGCCGCCGAAAGGCAGCGCGCACACCCGGTAGTCGGTATCTCCCCGTTTGAATCCGAAAAGCCTTTTACCGAAGCCCAGCGAGAAGACCAGCACGCGGATGCCAAACAACTTCGCGGCAATGAAGTGCCCCAGCTCGTGAATCAGGATCATAAGACCCAGCACCGCCACCACGACCAGAGCATCCGTAACGAAACTCGAAAACATGATCAGACCGTTCTCCTCACCTTGCCGCGCCAGCCACTGCCTCCGCCGCGTGCCGCCGGGCTTCCCGGTCGCACTCCAGAACTTCATCCAGCGTGTGGCAATGAACGTGGGGAGTGCGTTGCATAACTCGCTCAATCACGCGCGGAATCTCCACAAAACGGAGCCTGCGATCCAGAAACGCTTCCACTGCCACTTCGTCCGCGGCATTAAGCGCGCAAGGCATTGCCCCGCCCTTCTCCAGCGCTTCGCGCGCCAACCGCAAGCAGGGAAACCGCCGGCTATCCGGACGCTCGAACTGCAACCGGCCCGTGGCCATCAAATCCAGACTTAAGGACTCGCCATCCACGGCCACCCGTTCCGGGTAGGTCAACGCGTACTGGATGGGGAGGCGCATGTCCGCCACGGACAGCTGGGCCATCACCGCCCCATCGTGAAATTCTATCATGGAATGGACGATTGACTCGGGGTGAATCACCACGTCGATTTGGGCCGAAGGCAGACCGAAGAGCCAGTGGGCTTCGATGATTTCCAACCCCTTGTTCATCAACGTGGCCGAGTCAATGGTGATCCGGGTGCCCATCTTCCATATGGGATGTTTCAGGGCCGTCTCCGGGGTCACAGTTTCGAAATCTGCCAGGGGAGTCCTCAGCAGCGGCCCGCCGGAGCCGGTCAAAATCAGGCGGCGCACCTCCTGGCGGCGCCCCGCCCGCAAGCACTGATGCACGGCGCTGTGCTCGCTGTCGATGGGCAGGACTTCCACCGCCTGCTCGCGGGCCGCCCGCATCACCACCTCGCCCGCCACCACCAGGACTTCCTTGTTCGCCAGCCCCACTTGCTTGCCGGCGCGCAGGGCCTCGTAAGTAGCCCGCAAGCCGGTCACGCCGTGAGAAGAGGACACCACGAAATCCACTTCCGGAAGCGTCGCCGCTTCCACCTGCCCGTCTGTGCCGGCGACGATCTCGAGGGGCTTCTGGTAGCCTATGGCCCGCAGCCGCTGGCGAAGGGCTTCCGCGGGCCGGAGGCCAGCAACCGAGACAACCCGCGGCTTAAACTCCAGCACCTGCTCGGCCAGCAGCTCAATGTTTTTGCCGGCGGCCAGGGCCTCCACGCGAAATCGGCCCAGCAGACTTCTCACCACGCGCAGACAGTTCTGCCCCACCGAACCCGTAGAACCCAGAATGCACAAGCCCTTCACCATGGCCATAGATCTTTGAGCGCCAGCGCCACCCACAGAACGGGGGCACCGAAAAGCAGGCTGTCAATTCGGTCCAGCAGGCCTCCGTGTCCCGGGAGAATCGCTCCAGAGTCCTTCAGGTCAGCTCCCCGTTTCAATGCCGACTCCACCAAGTCGCCCACCTGGCCGGCAACGGCGATCAACCCCCCCAACAGGATGACGACTTTCAAATCCGCCGCCGGCCACATCCAGTGGGCAAAGGCCCAGGCTATAAGCAGACTTCCGCTCAGCCCTGCAATCGCCCCCTCCACCGTCTTCTTGGGGGAAATGCGCGGGGCCAGGAGGTGGCGGCCAAACAGCCGACCGACAAAGAAGGCACAAATATCATCCGCCCAAATAACCAGAAACAGCAAGAAGATCAGCTTCCGGCCCCTGACGGGCTCGCAAAAACGCAGAGGCACTAGCCAGGAGAGAGCGAAGGCCACGTACAACACTCCCAGAATCGTCGTGGCTGCCGCTGCCAAATAATGCCTGAGATCCGCTGTCCACCCCAGCGCGAAGGATAAGGTGAGCAAGATGACCAGCACCAAGATCACCAGACTCAGGTCAGCAGTCTTGCGAACTACGGTCGCCTGCACCAGGCAGATGGCGGCTCCAGCCAGGTAGCCGACCGCAGGAAAACTCTTGAAGCCTGCTTGACGGCTGATGAGGAAGAACTCGTGCAGGGCGCGCTCCACCGTGGCCAAGAGGGCCAGAAGGAAAAGCCACTCCGGCGACCAACCGATCAGGTAAACAACCGGCGGAATCAGGACCAGGGCGGTCAGGATGCGAGATTTCATGGAGAGTGCGGGACCAGAGTACGGGGGGCAAAAAGGGAAGGTCTCTACCCCAGCCCTAGCCCGCCGTATCGGCGCTCCCGTTTCTGGAAGTCGATAATTGCCTGGAACAGATCCTTCTGTGTGAAGTCCGGCCAAAGGGTCTCGGTCACCCAAATCTCGGAATAGGCCACCTGCCACAGAAGGAAGTTGCTCAAGCGCAGTTCGCCGCTGGTCCGAATCAGGAGGTCAGGGTCGGGCACGTCGCGCGTATAGAGGTACTGGCTGAAGGTGGCCTCGTCGATGCGCATGCTCCCGTTTCGCTTCAACTGCTCGGCCAGGGCGCGTACCGCGTCAATCAGTTCCGCCCGTGCGCCGTAGTTGAGCGCCAGTGTCAGCCGCAGGCCCGTGTTCCGGCACGTTCTCCGCAGGGCCACCTGTAAATCGGCCTGCACAGGCCTGGGCAACTCGCCGACCCTGCCAATGACCCCCAGACGAATATTATGCTTATTGAGTTCGCCGATCTCTTTCTTAAGGTACTCACGCAGCAAGGCCATCAAGAGGTTGATCTCGGTGTGGGGGCGTTTCCAGTTTTCCACGGAGAAGGCATACAAGGTGAGATAGGGCACGCCCAGGCGCGCGCACGCCTCCACTGCCTGCCGCACCGCTCGAATGCCCGCGCGGTGGCCGGCAATGCGCGGCAAGTGCCGCCTTCTGGCCCAGCGGCCATTGCCGTCCATGATTACCGCGACGTGTTGCGGCAGCCGGTCGAGGTCAATCCGCGCCAGCAGATCCGCCTCGGAAACTCGTGGTTTCACCGCAGCCCGCAAAATGATAAGTTACTTGCTTCCCAAAAACAAAAGCTAGCACACCACCCGTACGACCGCAAGCTGATGTGTTCAGGGGCAAGTTGCAGGTAGTAACGCGGCTCCCGCACCGCGATTCGAAGTAATGCCGGCGGGCGGTTCGCGCCACCGCCTTTCGCCACGGTCGCGGACAAGAGCCCACAGGACGAAAGACAGTGCGCTGGCTACCTCTCGATCCCTCCCGCCATGAACTCTTTCGGGAGGCGACTGGGAAACAGGGCACTGGCCACGAGAAGAAAGGTGAGCGCCATCATGATGATCGCCGTGATCCAGGCAACCACGTTGAAAGCGCGCGTGTTGCGGTAAGTGCCCATCAGGTCCTCGCGGTTGGTCAGGCGCAACATAAAAATCAGGATGAAGGGCAACAAAATGCCGTTGGCCACTTGCGACATGATGATGAGCGGAATCTGCTTGCTCTCACTCAAACCAATCACCAGCAGCCCGCTCACCACAATCAAGCCGGTGAAGAGGTAGTAAAACACTGGGGCCTCATGCATCCGCTTGCTGACTCCGGATTCCAGACCGAACCCTTCACAAACACAGAAGGAAGTCGAGAGCGGAAGAATGCAGGCGGAGAGCAGCGCGGCGTTGCAGAGACCAAAGGCGAACAAGACACTAGCCGCCTGGCCGGCCAAGGGGCGCAGGGCCAGGGCCGCGTCACCCGCGTCCCAAATCTGGCGCTGGCCGCTGGCAAAGATCGTGGCCCCGCAGGCGACAATGATGAAGAAAGCCACCACCCCCGTCACCAGGCAGCCGATAATGACGTCCCAGCGAGAGTAACGGTAGTCCTTCAACTTGACTCCCTTCTCAATCACCGAGGCTTGCAGGTAGAACTGTTGCCAGGGCGCGATGGTCGTACCTACCAGCGCCACGATCAGATAGACATAGCTGGCGTGAAAATGAAACGTGGGTTTGACCGTACCGAGCACAGCCGCGGACCAATCAGGGTGCGCCAGGAAACAGGAGATGGGATAGGCAATGTAGATCAGGCAGGCCACCAAAAAGACTTTCTCGACCATGTGGTACGACCCCTTCACCACGAGCGTCCATACAATCACCACACCCAGGGGCACCGCGATAAAACGACTGACCCCTAGCACGGACATTCCCGAGGCTAACCCAGCAAACTCGGCAATGGTCGTCCCCAGGTTGGCCACCACCAAGCCCATCATGACAAAGAAGGTGGTGCGGAAACCGTATTCCTCGCGGATCAGGTCGGCTAGCCCCTTGCCCGTCACCACGCCCATGCGGGCCGCCATCTCCTCCACGACGATCAACGCCAGAATGGTGGGGACCAGAGTCCAAAGCAACGAGTACCCAAAGCGCGCGCCAGCTACGGAGTAGGTATAGATCCCGCCCGGGTCATTATCCACGCTGGCGGTGATAATGCCCGGACCGACGACCGTCAGGATGATCCACAGTTTGATGCGCCACCGCCGCAGACGTTCGCGATTCATATGCACTCGTCATCTTGCGTGAGCTTAGCCGCGATTGACCACCAGTTCGAGCACATCGTCGGCCGTAACCACACCCAGCAAGCGACCCTTATCGTCCACCACCGGCAGCGTCACAAGATTGTACTTGTGGAACAGGTCCACGACCTCCTTCTCGTCCGCGTGAGCGGGCACGGAGATCACCGGTTCCATCGAGAGTTCTTTAAGCGGTGTAGAAGACTCCGCCAGCAGAATACGAGCCAAGGGCACGGCGCCCGTCAGCCTGGCCTGAGCGTTAACCAGGTAGATAACATGAATCGACTCGAGTGGGCCCTCGAAGTTCTTAAGCGCGGCAATGGCACCTTCCCCCGTTGCGGAGTCCCCAATCATGAGGAACTCTGTGGTCATCAGGGCGCCGGCTGTATTCTCTTCGAACCCCAACAGCTCGCGCACGTCCGCTGCCTCTTCCTTCTCCATGTCGGCCAGAACTTCCGCGGAGGTTTCCGGAGGCATCTCCTGCAGAACGTCGGCTGCCTCGTCGGGGGGCATTTCCTCCACGATGTCTGCGGCCTTATCCGGCGGGATGCTTTCCAGCAGGGCCGCCTGCATGCGCGTGGGAATCTCGGAGAGGGCGTGCGCGGCGGTCTCGTCGTCCAGCGATTCGATGACGGCTTTCTGCTCATCGCGGCTGAGTTCTTCGAGGATATCCCCGATATCGGCCGGGTGGAGCTTGGCCAGCCGGTTGTACGAAATGCGCAGTTTGACGCGCCGCGCCGGGTCCGGTTCAATCAAGTTCACAAATTCCCAGGGAATGGTCTTCGTGGAAAAGGGACTGGTAATCAGCCGAATCGTGTGCTTGGCCGCTAGCCCTTGCAACAGCCGCCGCACCGCCGCGGCGAATCCGACGTTCACCGCCACAATGCGCAACTCCGTGTGGCCATCGGTCGGCTGGATGTCGAAATCTACATCGTTCACACGCACCACCTTGCGGTTATTGACGTCGATGATTTGCTGGTCGAGGATATCCTTCTTCACACGAAGCAGCCCCTCATCGGGCACATAGCAGCGGACTTCGTCTCGCGGGACGCTGGTCTGACCGGCACGAACGGAAAGTGATTGCAGCTGCTCATGGGTGATGCAGAGCAAGTTCTTCTTGGGCCCCCTCACCAGATAGGAGGCCACTCGCAGCGAGTTCTGGCTTGGATCGACGCAAATATCGAACAAGCGGCCCAGGTATTCGCCCTTCACTCCATACATGGGCAGGTTCTCAAGCTCGGTGAAGTAAATCATGATCTACCTCTCGAGTACTGCGCGTCGGCGCGGCGGCAACGAGAATGTGTTATTACCCCAAGCGGCGACACGAAAGCGGCCCCGGGTCCGCCTGGGGCACAGCACTCGCCCGGCCTTCCCGACCCGCGCGCTCCATAAAGCAAAAGCCCCGTGGGAGCCGTCCGCCCCACGGGGCTATCCGCTCGACCCGTCGAAAATGCCAGGTCATAGACCCCCCTGGTGTGAGCTTTGGCTCCACACAACGTCGTGCCCCGCCGCGGGACAGAGCCACCTTAGGCAAGGCCTTAATCCGGCCGTGCCTGCTCCACCCGTTGGCCCGTCTCCGGGTTTCCGGGCAGTGGCTTGTATTTGCGTGGTAACCTCGCCTAACGAGGTCAACCGCGATTTGGAAGTGACGCGCGCCCCCTCCTCGACTTAATAAGTCCCTCACTCTCTTAATACGAACGGCTCACTACTTTGTCAAGAAAAAAGCTCGCCTTGAACGTGAAAAATCGCTTTCTGGAGCAGGTTTCAGGTCATCCTGAGGAGCCAGCGCACCGCGTTCTGCTGGAGCTTGAAATGCTCAGCCTGCCACAGGGCATGGATGGTGTGGCCGACTGCCGTGAATACGACCCGGCCCTTCCCGTAATCGTACGCCCAGCCGGCATTGGCCTGAGTTCCCAGGTTCTCATAGCCGAGCCCGTCAAGGTTCTCGCTTCGCAGAATGATGTCTGTGGCAGCCTTGTCGTAGACGACGTAGTGCTGCTCGTCGTTCACCATGAAGTCCTGGACGCCTTCTGTGACAGGATGCCCCTTGTTGACTACCCGAACCTTGAAGGGACGGAGCGGCGGGTGGCCCACATACGCGCCACCCATGACTTCCCGGAAGTTCTTGGAATAAAGGGAGATATTGCTGCTGTTGTGGAGGGCGTAAAACCCGTTTCCCGCCAGCACAAACTCCTTGAGCGCGCGCCCTTGCTCCTCCGTCACCCACGGTTGGGATTCCTCTTTTGGCCGGCCTTCGGGGTTTTCGAGCTCGCTCGCATAAGGGTAGCCGCTGGGCTCAAGATAGCCTTTGGGCCAGATCATCCCGTCGCGAAAGCAAAGGAAAAGCTGGTAATTGCGGAGAAGGTCGGCAGAAATCGCCGCGAACTCAGTGGTGTAGTCAACAGGTAGGCGCAGGCCGTCGAAGAGCCTGGCGAGCGCTACGCGAATGTAATCGGCGTTGTGGTAGCGATCCCCGATGAGCGCCAGCACACGGGGAGACTCCGCTCCGCTGTCGCGGGACGTTCTCTGGGGGGCAGCCTGGGTTGTCACTACGCTCCAGACCCCCGCGCCAGCCGCAGCCCCCAGGCCGCGCAAAAAACCTCGGCGGTTGACAAGCTTGTGCACCGTCATATGGTCGCCCCCTCGCCCCGCGCGACAAAGCCAGGCCGAGGACACCAACCAGCACGTCGCCGGGAAGCGCGTCAGAGTTCGGACTGTCCGCATTGGGCCGGCTACTTAGTCTGTCCCATCGCCCATTTGATGCCGTTGAGGAGCATCTCCTGGAACCGTGGATCCTTCCAGACCCAGTCGTCGTGCCCCAAGCCGTTGTAGTACACCCGGCCTTTGCCGAAGGAGCGCGTCCAAGCTACCGGCCAGCCGTAATATCGGTGCACGACGCCCGGCTTCTTCAGGTCATCCGCTGAGGGGGCAAGGCGAAGCAGGACGTGGCAGTCCTTGGCCTGAAAATCGCCGATCTGGTAAATCTCGTCATTAATCTGAAATGATCTTCCCAGAAAGCTGACGAGCGGATTCGCCGGGTCGGCCACCTCGATGGTGACCATCTGATGCCAAGGATGGCCGTTGAAGTATCCGCCAATCAGCTCGCCGAACTCTCCCCACATGTAAAAGGTATCCGTGGCGCTGTGGACCGCGACAAAGCCATGACCGGAGCGCACGAAGTCGATGAACGCCCTCTTCTGTTCGTCGCTCATGGGCAGTTCACCCGTGGTGTTGAACATCACGACGTCGTAGCCCTTCAGGTTCTCCTTGGTGAACGCCGCCACGTCGTCCGTGACCGTGGTTTCGAAGGCCCCGGACTTGTCGCCCATCTCCTTTAGGATCTGCTTCGACAGCTCAATGCTCTCGTGATGGAATCCCTTGGTCAGAGTCATGTAGAGCAGCTTGCCCTTCTTGGGCGTCGCCGCCACGGCCGAATTCGTTCCGCTCAGGAAGGCG
>Ga0315310_10000341_pt1 | contig 30102 bp, 30 predicted proteins | sample TDP5_MG_FD_203630 | JGI IMG/M metagenome (GOLD analysis project Ga0315310, IMG submission 203630) | Freshwater sediment microbial communities from Lake Towuti, South Sulawesi, Indonesia - TDP5 | ecosystem: Environmental > Aquatic > Freshwater > Lake > Sediment | place: Indonesia: South Sulawesi...
CCTCATCAACGAACTGCGCTTGTGGAAGAAACTTCTTCAAGAACTCCAAGTGACGAACGGTCAGATGGTTAACCTGCCTCGCATCTCCTGTCTCGATTCCGATCCTAGCTTTCGACAAGCCTAGGTCAGTGATTGCCTTTGCCGTAGCCTTCGCGGGGTTGACAGACATATAGGTTGGGTCGCCTGTGTCTGTCCATGTCTCCCACCTTTCAACAATCGATGTTCTTCTCGCTCCAGGCTCCTCGAGAAAGCGGACCACGCCAACAGGTTCCTCTCTGAGCGGTACTACAACGACCTTATAGTGGCCGGTTGTCAACCTTAGCCCTGTCAAGTAGTACACGTTTCGGTGAACGCTTACGATTATAGCATCCAAGCCTTTTTTGGACATCTCACTTCTGACCCTAGATAACCTTGACTCATATTCCGACCTGTCAAAAGGGAGCTGAACCAACCCTTCTACCACCACTGTCCGAGTCTTGAACTCGTTTGTTTAAAAAGACTTCCAATGATGGTTGCTTGCTGCAAACCGCTGTGAAGCCTGTCGCCTACTGAATCCCAAGGAGTGGTCCTAGATCTGACACGTCGGAGGCTTCTTCCAGCTTCTTAAGCCGGCTGAGGAGTTCCTGAGATCTTCTAGGCGACATGCCTGCTTGGCGGAGCGATTCAAGAAACTTGCTCTCGAGAAATTCAGTTGATACAGGGTTTTCTGGGTCACCTCTTGGAACGTATTCCTTCCGACGGTATCTCGCTCCATTCCTTAAGATGACTTCGACCTCTGCTGGAATCTCATGGGTCTGATTCATCCAAAAAGATTCCAGATCTCCTACTAGTCTGACCTTGCCAGCTACGCTTAATATCTTTGGATCGCGTAGCCTTTCCTTTTGATACCAGTAAAGGCCCGTTTTCTCTCTCAACAGAACCATGGCTACGGCGTAGGGCACACTGAACTCAGCGTCCACGATGGTCTGAGGCTTGCGGTCATCGAATCCTAGCGCAACTGTTTCCGGAGAACAGTGAACCACAACTTCTTCAACATCGTCTGCGTGGATATTATGTGCAAGCGTTATCGATTGCAACGCATCTAGAACTGTATGTATCCATCTACAAGCGGCGTACGGCTTGAATCCTGTCTCCAAAATAACATATTCTCGGCCAAGATCTCTGGTCATTTGTTCAGGGTCAAATCGATCAGAACCAACCATCAGCCAGAAACCCCTCTCCGACTCTAAGATAGATCTCGGGCAGATGTAACCTCTTCTTGCAAGCACGGCCCCCATCATGCCCGCGGCGGCCTGCCCGCCGAAATTGTTCTTTATCCAGTGAAATGGCTTTCCATATCCTGTGATCCAAGTGGGAAGAGGAGTCGCTGACGCCGCGTACGCCAAGGAGTCTAGTATGTGGTCTCTATCCAAACCTTGGAGCTTGCTTGCGGCTGCCGCAGCTCCGAGTCCGTGCCAAGCATAGGCGACCGCAGTCCTAGACGCTCTTTCACGTGTAGGTCGCACGGCCCGGCCTATCCTAGCTGAAACTTCATAGCCAACCGTGACACTCACAATGAGATCTTCTCCAGAAGCTTTGACTTTCTCAGCCATTGCAAGTGCGGAAGGAATTATCACCGCACTGGGGTGACTCAAGCCTGGTAGAGTGTCTTCGTAGTCCAAGATGTCCGCCAAGAAAGCGTTGACATAGCTGGCTTGCACGCAACTCGCCTTTGAGCCATCCCCGAAAAGCGTAGACTCAGAGGCTCCTCCAAGCTCTTTGATTGATTGGATTAGTACTTGACCTGGCTCGGTTTCAGAACCCGCGATGCCAACACCTACCGTGTCCAGAATGAGATACTTCACCTTCTCAACCACTGGCTTAGGAAGATCATCCATGTTGGTTGCTTCCACAAAGGCCGCCAGAGAGTTGGATCGGTCTGGCGTTTTCGATCGATTGACGATGCTCAAATCGCAACGATTATCAAGACCGAGACATGTTCATAAGAAGATTTCCAAGCTCAAGACATCAGACAGTGAATCTCATGCTGACGGTCACAGACTTAAAGACCCATTTCTTCACGAGGAAGGGAACGATCAAAGCTGTTGATGGCATTAGCTTTCAGTTAGATAAGGGCGAAACCCTCGGGCTGGCAGGTGAGTCGGGTTGTGGCAAGACAACAGCCGCTCTTTCACTCATTAGACTGGTTCCGAGTCCCGGCGAGGTTGTGGGAGGGCAAGTCCTTCTCGACGGCCTAGACATACTGAAGTTGACCGAAGACGAACTCAGAGAAGTTAGATGGAAAAAGATCTCCCTGATCTTTCAAGGGGCCATGAACGCCCTAAATCCCCTGTTCACGGTAGGCAACCAGATCGGCGAAGCCATAATGGCTCACGAAGAAACAGATCCCGAAACTGCTTCGGTAAGAGTTGCTAAGCTCCTCGAAATGGTGAGGATAGATCCTGAGAGAGTCGGAGACTACCCTCACCAACTAAGCGGTGGGATGAAACAACGAGTGATGATCGCAATGGCTCTTGCATGTCAACCTCAGGTACTCATTGCGGATGAGCCAGCCACGGCCTTGGATGTAATTGTCCAGTCTCAGATACTGAAGCTCATCGCCGAGCTGCAGAAGAGACTCCAGGTCTCAATGATTCTGATTACACACGATCTATCCGTTCTGGCGGAGACAGCAAGCAAGATTGCAATAATGTATGCTGGAAATATTGTTGAGTATGCAGATACAAGAACAGTCTTTCGGAACCCTCGTCATCCGTACACTAGGGCCTTGATAGAGTGTTTTCCTAGTATCCGCGAACATTCTTCGGTCATGAAATCCATTTCTGGATCCCCACCCAACTTGTTGAATCCTCCCTCAGGATGCAAGTTCCATCCGAGATGCCCTTACGCCAAAACGATCTGTTCTAGAGAATCTCCCCCAGTCATGAATATCTCTCCCAATCATTTCTCGATGTGCCACTTCGCAGGCGGTGCTTCCTAGAGATGGATCAGAGAACAGTCGTCAAGACTATCGGACTGAAGAAGTGGTTTTCCATCAGGAGAGGATTCTCTGAACTCTTCTTGGGGGACAAGATCTACGCGCGTGCAGTGGATGGCATCAGTTTCGAGATAGCAAGAGGCGAGATATTTGGACTGGTAGGAGAGAGTGGGTCAGGTAAGACAACAGCAGTCAGAGCCATGCTTATGCTGACACGGCCGACTGACGGGACTATCTTCATCGACGGAAAGGATGTCACGCGACTCGACAAGAAGGAGCTGAGAAATATCAGAAGAATCGCTCAGATAATATTCCAAGACCCTTATGATTCCATAAATCCAAACAGAACAATTTCCCAGATCGTGTCGGAACCGTTGAGGGTTCACAGGCTGTGTCGCGGAAAAAGAGAGATCGATAACAGAGTCAGGAAGGCTCTGTCAAGTGTAGACCTTGAACCCCCTGAGGAGTTCATGAAGAGGTACCCACATGAACTTAGCGGAGGTCAAAGGCAACGAGTGGCGATTGCAAGAGCACTAGTGCTTGAACCGCAAGTTGTTGTTGCTGACGAACCCGTCTCGATGCTCGATGTTTCGATTCGCGCGGAAATACTAGATTTGATGAAAAAATTGAGAAGAGATACCGGCTTGTCGATACTCTTCATAACTCACGATCTGGCCATTGCCATGTACATGTGTGACAGGCTCGCCGTCATGTACTTAGGCAAGATTGTTGAGATGGGAGCGACAGATCTAGTAGTTCTCCGGCCACTGCACCCGTACACAAGGGCGCTCATCTCTGCTGTGCCAGTTCCGGATCCGAACCATAAGAGAACCGAGGTTGAGCTTCCGGGCGAGATTCCGAGTTCCTTAAGAATACCGGCTGGCTGCAGGTTTCATCCTCGTTGTCCTCTCTATCAGAAGCGCCGGAACGCTACCTGCGCTGAGACCGAGCCTGAGTTAAAGGAATTGCAGGGAAGGTATGTGGCCTGTCACTTGGCAGGGCCAAAGGAATAACCAAATAGCCTACTGATCTGTCTAGTATTTGGAGTGCGTCAGATTGGGTCTACGCCAGTTCATTGTGGCAAGACTTCTACTCACCCTGCCGATGTTCTTCATAGTTGTCACAGCCGTGTTCATAGTCATGCGGGCCATGCCTGGTGATCCCGCGGTTGCGATACTGGGGGAGGCAGCTACTCCGCAACTCGTTGAGCTTCTCAGACAGAAGCTAGGGCTCGATAAGCCGCTCCTGGTCCAGTACTTGGATATGTGGAGCCACCTGTTCCAAGGAAACTTGGGGGCCTCACTTAGAACACTTTCGCCCGTGACCACAGAGGTTTCTCACAAGTTGCCAACTACCATCGAGCTAGCTATAGGAGGCGTCCTAATAGGAGCTACAATCGGCATCCTCGCAGGAGTAGAGGCTGCCAAGAAGCGCGAAACATCAGTTGATTATACTACAAGACTCTTTACCACGTTGGTTCATTCGACGCCAATCTTCTGGATGGGCCTCCTTTTTCAACTCCTCTTTGGAATCGAACTGGGCCTATTACCTGTTTCTGGAAACATCGGATCCGCAATCACGCTGCACCCCATCACTCGATTCGTACTTCTGGACGCCTTATTGAACGGTAACGTTTACGCCTTCATCGATGCTCTTCGACACTATGCATTGCCTTGGCTAACAATCGGGCTATGGTTTTCAGCCGCCAGCTCCAGACTTGTGAGGGTTAACCTAGTGGAGGCGTTAACTCAAGACTACGTGACCACGGCAAGAGCCAAAGGACTGAGGGAAAATGTAGTTCTATACAAGCATGCCCTTCGGAACGCTCTGCTTCCTGTTCTAACGTTGATGGGGCTTCAATTTACATCTCTGCTTGGAGGCGCTGTAGTTACTGAAACAGTTTTCGCATTTCCAGGGGTTGGGTCGCTCTTGTGGGTTTCTATATTGAACAGAGACTACCCGATGATCGAGGGAATAATGATAGTCTTCACCCTTGTTGTTGCATTTTCTCTCCTCATAATCGACTTGGTTTACGCATTGATAGATCCTCGAGTAGAATACTAGGATGGTTTGTAAGATGGGCGTGTCGATCAGATCCATTATCGACGTTTGGCGCTACGAGCTAGACCCAAGACAGAAGGCAATGACTGGGTTTGCCGCCGCCGTTGTATTAGCCATGATCACAATGGCAGTGGCAGCTCCATACATAACTCCGAAAGACCCAATCTTCACAAACATAGACCTCAGATTCAGGCCCCCGTGCAAAGAGTACATTCTAGGGACGGATCACCTAGGCAGGGACGTTCTCAGCCGCATAATCTATGGCGCGAGGGTCTCTTTCACCGCTGCAGCTTTGGCCATCTCGATTACGACTCTGATAGGCATCGTGCTCGGTTTAACATCGGGCTATATTGGCGGAGCCTTGGACAGACTGTTAGCGTTGGCAATGGATTCTCTCTACGTCTTTCCCAGAGTTGTCATAGCTATGCTCATTGCATTTGTGCTTGGACCACAGATGCACACAATCGCCTTAGCAGTCGCCCTATCAACTGTGCCAAGCTTCTTCCGCGTTACTCGCAGCATTACACTTTCCGCCAAGGAAAGAACCTTTGTCGAAGCGGCGAGAGCCATAGGTGGATCGAGGTTCCATGTCCTTCGCGAGTGTATAGTTCCTCAAGTTGCGCCCTCACTGATGGCACTGGCTGCCGTGACATTCAGCGACTCGATACTTGTGGTAGCTACGTTAGGCTTCCTAGGAGTCGGCATCCCGCCACCTACTCCCGAATGGGGTACGGACCTATCAGTAGCCAGAGAATTCTTAGCTACCGGTGCATGGTGGAACATAGTCTTCCCTGGGCTTGCCATTATCTTTGGCACATGGGGCTTCCTGACGCTCGGAGAAATCACCAATGACCTAGTCAATCCTAGACTTCGTAAGAGATGAGACAATAGAGAACGCGATTCTGAGCAAAGCACTGTGTTATCAGGATAGAAAAACTGCCCGGAAGAAAAAGGGGGTGCGACCGCCGTGCCGACTTCAGGCGGCGGCTAGCAAGCATCTGATACATGCTAACTAAGCTTGTCGAGGAGCCTCTTCACCGAGGACAGATCGAACGAGTGCGAAGCCATAGCGAGCCTACCGATGACGAGGGCTACCACTCCGGCGGGAGGTGAACCACTCTTCTTGAGTGTGTGCACCCTCACATGTAAGGCGAGGTCTGTCTCCGGAACACCCTGCAAGTATAGGTGCGAGATCCAGCGTCTCTGGCTGATCCATAGTGGTAAGGCCGGTAACTCCTCTGTGAGGATGTCCCACATCTTCTCGTAGATCTTTGCTCGCTCTTTCTGGTCCTGTATCTTCAAAGCGGCGCTAGCCAGCTTCTCATACTCCTCATTGACCCAGTTGCCATTGTTCGGTTGCGGTATTGAAGCATTCAGGAAATAGATTGCGAATCCATGCGGATCTAGGTATCCAGCTGTCCAAGCTGAGATTTGGATGTGATTCGCGCCTGTCTTGTATGTTTCAAGCCACGCTCCGAGCTCATAGGACTTGATGTCTATCTCAATGCCTACTTTCTTGAGGTCTTCCTTCATGAGAAGGAAGGCGTCTCTTCTGACTCCAACTGCAGCATAGTAGCCGGCGGTCAGCTTGAGTCCTTCTGAATAGCCCGCCTTGGCGAGGAGTTCCTTCGATTTTTCAAGATTGAACTTGTACTTGTCAATGTCTGGTCTCCAGCTCGCGATGCCTTCCGGAACCCAGCCTCTGGGCATGGTCATCCATCCGCCTAAAATCTTACCTATGATCACCTCTCGATTCACAGCATAGGCAATAGCTTGGCGTACGAGCTTGTTCGAGGTGGGTCCTGACGGAGCCCAGAAGAAGAGGAACGTGTACACGGGCGAAGCTGACGTGCGTACTTTGAGTTTGGGATTGGCCTTGAACGAGTCCATGTCAGAGGGAGGAATGGTGGCTAGTCCGTCGTAGAGGAAGTCTATTTCTCCCTTCTCTAGAGCAAGCTTTGCGGTAACTGGATCCTTCAGCAATCTGAAAACTATCTTCTCGAACTCTGGGGGACCCTTGAAATAGTCTTTGTTCGCTTGCAGAACGACTCTATCATCCTTGACCCATTCAACGAACTTATATGGTCCGGTGCCAACCGGAGCTTCTCTGAACTTCTCACCCAGCCTCTTTGCAGACGTAGGGCTTACGATGTACAACGAAGGTCTAGGCTGTCCGGCAAAATACGTAAAGAACGCCGGGAAAGGTGTTGTTAGACTGAATCTAATGGTGTATTGATCAACAACCTCTACCTTGTCTACGACTGTAACCGCGCCCATAGCTGGTCCTTTTAGCTCTCTTATTCGATCGAACGACATCTTCACAGCGGTCGCGTTGAGAGGCGTGCCATCATGGAACTTCACTCCTTTTCTAAGATAGAAAGTGTAATGCAATCCGTCCGGCGACACATCCCACTTCTCAGCCAGATGAGGTTTGATTTCTGCTGTCGCTGAATCGAACCAGAGCAATGGGTCAAAGATCTGTGCGTATACGTTAGCATTATCGTTCATAACGCTGAAGCCAGGGTCCAATATGTCTATTCGCTGGAGAAGACCAACGACCAATGTCTGTCTCCACAAACGCTCTCTCTCAAGTTGGCTGGTGTAGACATAGTAGTAGTACCCGCCTCCGCCAACAAGTAGGACCAATACCACGGCAACAACAATAGTAACTATCTTCTTAGAAATTCTCATAGTTCATCAAGACAAGTGAAGCGCTCAGTCTTGTTTATAAGCTTAACCAGTTGAGAGGGTTGAAAATTCACGTCAAGAGCAAGATACTTTGTGGACCTGGTTTTCAGAAGTGAATCTCACCAAGGAGCGGTTTTTCTTCACACGCCGCATCCTTCGATAGCCATGAGCCCATAGATCTTTGAGAAATCCAGTAGCCTGTCGATGGAAACCCATTCGTCTGGTCCGTGCGCTCCAGACATATAGTTGTCGCCGGGACCAAACGCCATAGCCGGAATGTGAGCTACTGTGGTTAGCCATGACGTATCATTTGAACCAGTGAAGCCTTTAGGCGTCAGCTCGTATCCGACCGCTGTTGCTACTGCGTTCTTCGCTATTTTGAAGACCTCTTCGGACTCCGATATCTCGCTGGGTGGACAGAATGAAATGGTTGAAACCTCTGCATCTATCGTTGGATCTTCTTGTTTCAGAGGGTCGATAACTGACCTCACTTCCTCTAGGATGCCTTCATTCGTCATTGCTGGAATGGTGCGAACGTCACAGATCGCTTCACAGAGTTCCGGGATAATGTTCTCTTTCGCGCCACCTTTTATGATGGTTCCGCATGCCACCGTGGGATCTGGAAGTAGCTGGTGAGGTGTATACTTGAGCTTGTGTTCGTTGACCGCTAGAAGAATCTTGCACATCTTCAGCACGGCGTTTACTCCTGTATCAGGGCGACTGCTATGTGCAGCCTTACCCTTGACCACTATCTTCAACCATTGGAGGCCCCTCACGGCGGTTCGAGCGTAGATCCTATTGTCATAGACAGATGCTTCACCAACAACGGCCATGTCTACATTCGCCCTGCTTTCGTATCCCTTCTCGATTAGATGTCTCGTTCCATACTTCGAACCTACTTCCTCATCAGCGACAGCGTGGATCAGCAGGTTGCCCTTAAGACTGATTCCAAGCTGAACAAGGGCTTGGGCCGCGATTATCATTGAAGCTATCGCTCCCTTCTCGTCACCCGAACCTCTTCCATAGATTCTTCCGTTTCTAACCACACCTTGAAACGGATCGACAGTCCAGAAGTCTAAGCTTCCAACTGGCACAGTATCATAATGGCCGTTAAAGAGAAAGTTTCCTCCTCCTCCCTTTCCTCGTAGCGTGCCTAGGGTGTTGACTCTCTTCGCCTTTGGCTCGACGAGTTTGACATCAAATCCCAGAGAGGTAAGGTTTTCTGCAACAAGCTCTGCGACCCCGGACTCATCTCCTGGTGGGTTCTCACTTGATATGCGGATCATTTCGCGAGTTAACTCTATGAGTTCTCCCGAGAGAGAGTCAACCTTCTGCATAAATTCCTTTTTCAGACTCAACAGTGGATCCCGGTGGGACATGGCTTGTTCGTCCTATAATAATTCTGCATTCAACCGATTTGAGAGAATCACTCTACCTCTACTGGTTGCGAAGAAGTGAACCCTAAGCCGCTGAGTGCCATTGGGTGTCGAGGTTGTTCGTGAGATGCTTTCTGTCGTAGTGATAGTCCGCAACATGGCACTAGTTACTGCAAATGATGTGACAGTTTTGTCAGTGATCTGTGCGGCGGTCGAAGCCGTAGCTGCGTGAGCAGAGTATTGTGTCTTCTTTGACTTTGGGCTCGGGAAGCCCGACACCATTGAAAGGATCAAATATCAAACTCTTCGGCTAGCTTCTTTGCATGAAGCAAGCAAAGGGAAGATCGACTCATAGATCGGCGAAGAACTGACAATCGTCAGAGCTGATCCCTTGCTCCTCGATTAAAGGTCTAAGGGCGACATTTGCGTCTAGTTTCCTCAGCAACTGATAAGGGGCCACTTAGACTGTCAGAACCCAACCACCAGATGAAGGAGTCTTAGGGGGTAACATAATTAAGAATACGGGTCATGTCCCTCACAGCAAGTGCACTATCCTGGGCTCAATTGAGCTTACTTGCCAAGCGACAGGTGTGCGTTTCTCTGATCTGGGACATCTAGATTAGAAGTCTACCGGATCTGGCTGTATTTCGTTCAAAATGAGACCTATTTGAAACAATCGCTTGAGGAAATAGTTACTGACTGGTCCTCAACTTCAAATAACTGAAAGCCCTTTCTTTGCAAGTTCTTCGGGAGTCATGTAGTAGAGGTTGTATAGTCGTTCCGTGAATCCTCTTTCAGCTATCAGTTTTGCAGTCTCCTCCATCATCAGCCTTCTGGCAGGAATCTCGTCTGAGTTTGCAAGCCTTAACAGTACCCTTGCCGCTGTAATAGCGTCTCTACGCACAAACTCAGGGCTGGTCTTGTCGATCGTATCCTCCTCCGTCTCCCTCCACGACAGCATGTCACCGAGTAGACCCTTTTCGAAGGGCCAGCCCGATGTTCTCTCAGGATCAGATACGTCATGGCTGACAGTCGGTATCCCTTGAAGCATGAACGGTACGTAATCCGAACTGATGCCGAAGTGGTCTCTGACTGACATTGCATACGGAAGCTTCATGTCATCAGCTATGGACTTGAAGAATGCTACTAGCTCTGGGCGACCAATGGTAGCTATTCCCATTCCGCTTCCTCCTGGTCTTCCTGCGGCGTCCAAGTTCAACATTAGCTTGATGTTCTTCATCTCCTTCCTGTGATTATCTACGTAGGCGAATGAACCTTTGTACCCGTATACCTCGCATGAGAATATCGCAACCTTCAATGTCCTCTTGAATGATCCCTTATGTCTTGCGAGAGCTCTAGCAGCCTCTATCGCTACGACGGCGCCGCTAGCATCATTCAAAGCACCTTGGTTGATGTCCCTGCCGTCGTGGTGAGCGCCAAACAACACAATCTCATCTGCTTTGGAAGTCCCATTGATTTCTCCTACGACATTCCATGACTTCATCTTCTTCATTTCATGTTTTTCAGTCATCTTAACAGTAACAGGGCCCCTGTCCAACAGGTCCATTAGGAGCCTGCCATTAGCATGTGAGAGGCCGCATGCTGGGATTTCACCGGGAATGTTGGCATAGTGCATCGCCCGAACAATGGCTGACCTGCCGACCGTCTGATTCCAGTTTATGAATCCCAATGCGCCTGCCTTGACAGCTCTAGCGTATCTCTCCGTATCTGTCTCTTGTAGAGCCTTTCCTGGAATAGCCTCATGGCTTGCGCGCGTTCTGAGGAGTACTATTGCACCTTCAACCTTTTTTCCAAGCTCCTTGAACACATCGGGATGACCCCACTCACAATTGATCAGAGGACCCTCTGCGACGCCTGAGGGAGAGTAGACCTGCCCTAGGCAGGGGATCTCTCTTCTCACAGGTGCGGTTATCTCCAGTTTGGACGATCCTCTTTCCCAGCCGAGAAATTCGAACTCCTCAAGACGGGGGTTATCTAAACCGTACTCCTCGAATTTCTCAAGAATGTATCTAACCGCCTGACGTTCACTTTGAGTGCCGCCGGCCCTACCGCCGAACATGCAAAGGGTAGTTAGAACACTCCATGACTCATCTGAGTTGTAGATCTCGCCGGTCAAATCCCTATCGGTATCTCTGAGTCCTATCATGTAGGATTCAATGGCGCTTCTAAGCCATTAACTAAGCGGTTACTGTGACTAGTTGTTCGCCAAGGGTGAACAGAAACGCTTGAAACTCCGCTAATGAGCGTTCTGCAAGAAGCCTATGCGCGGCCGCATCTTCTGTCTCTCTTTCTCCCCACAAACATAGGACTAGAGTTGCGGACGTGACGAGTTTCGGTTCCGGACCCCTCAGGATCTCAACTTACTGAACGTATGCGAGTGGGCGAAGACGTAATCATGCGCTAGGTTTCTAGGAAAAAAACAATGGCCATGTTCTTTGATGCACCATCTAGGATAGACTGTGTAAACTGTCCCTTCGGTCTTAGAAACCAAAGCCAATTGCCAGTTTCTTCATCTTGAGGAGGTCCGTTTCCATCGGTGTCGCAGTCATGTAGATCATGGTGCGCATCAAAATTCACGAGTAAATCTATAGACGAAGTTTCGCATAGAAAGGTGTAGATTTTGTCATGTTCATCTGCTTTCGCCACCTCTGTCCTTCGGTCAAAGCTGAGCCCTTTCTTCTCGAGAACCGCGACTATCTTATCAGGCTGAAAATCTGCAAACTTCTTGATGTCGGTTTCCATGAAAAGGTCAACGTCTGCATAGTTCAGATCCTAATGCTCATCATCTGAGTGGGTGAAACCCATAAACGTGATTCTCGAATAAAATAGTCGAAGTCTACGCCGACGACCACACTCATTCGTCCTGCCTCGTACAGAAGAGCTTTGAGAGAGGAAAGGTTCGCATGATACATTTCAGCTCTCCGCGTGTCGCGCCACTAATGAAACTTCGACTACTTCACCTGTCTCCGATCTTTGCAACATAGCAAAGGACGTGAGGATTGTCTTCGTAGGATTTGACCCGAAAGCCCCTGGAATCTACGAGATGTTGATAGGCAAGCCAGGGTTAGGCATTGCCGACTTCGATGCACAGACAATCGCTCATGCGATCCTTCTAGCGTTCATCGTGGTCGGCAACTTAACCCAACTCAGGGCGCGTGCGAAAAAAGGTGATTAAGCAATGGGCACGGTGGCGTTATTAATCTCAATTGCATTAACCATCTTCACGGTCAGTCTAATATTCAAGGACACGCGCCCGTGAAGAAAATCCGGAAGAGGGAATAGCGAGATGGTGAAGATTAGCATAAGCCGCAGCGATTATGATCAAAGGTCCCAAGTTCTAATGGAAAAGATTCGGAAAGCACAGATCGATGCTCTGTATCTATCAAATCCAAATAGGATATTCTACTTGACTGGTTGCCCGTACATTATGCTCGTAGGGATGGCAAGACCATTCGGTCTAGTGTTCACTGCGGAGGGGTCTAAGACTCTAATACTCCCCACCATTGAGGTGCAGCAAGTTTTGAAGGACCAACCATTCGGAGTTGACGAGATAGTCCCCTATTGGGAGTACCCAGGAACCCCACATGTCTATGAAACACTTGTTAATGTATTCAGAAAGAACCGGCTTCTAGACAAGAGAGTAGGCATTGACAGCTCAGTTCTACCAGATGTCGTGGGCGTCACAGACCCGCCCATTCAGAAATACTTGCCAGACGTGAAATTCGTTCCAAGCAAGATGCTGATAGATGAGATGAGGGTCACCAAATCTGCCGAGGAAATAGAGCTGATCAAGGAAGCGGCAAAATGGAGTAACTTGGCACATACATACCTTCAGGAGTTTACTCGACCCGGTGTCTCTGAACTTGAGATATCCTCGAAGGCTACACACCAAGCGACGACTGTGATGCTGAAAACATTAGGACCAGACTACGTGTCTAAGGCTCTTCGCTGGTACTCCGCTTGGGCCAGATTCAAGGCAGGGGTACGAACCAGCTTTCCTCACGGCCTGCTTGTTAACCGTAAGGTCCAAATTGGAGACAGCATTGAGACTGCTGCCTCCGCGACGGTAGGCGGGTATAGCAACCACCTTGAACGCACAATGTTCATGGGCGAACCTAGTGAGAAACAAAAGAAATACTTTGGCATAATGCTTCGCGCTCAGAATGCGGCTCTAGAATCCTGCAAACCCGGAGTGAAGTGCTCTGAAGTTTACAAAGCTGCAATAGATGTCTTCAAGGGTGCTGGGCTAGATGTGGACCGTGTCGTCCAGCACAGGGTTGGTCATGGCATGGGGCTTGATGAGTGTGAACCTCCGACCATCGTCAATGGAAATGACGAACCACTCAAGGTTGGTATGGTATTCACAATTGAGCCAGGCATCTACATAGATGGTTACGCGGGCTTCAGACATTGTGATACTATCATCGTCACTGAAGATGGATGCGAAAACGCAGATTACTACCCGAGAGACATAGAATCACTAACCATAAGGAAGACGTAGTGCGCCAGAATAGATAAAAAGTCTGTTTAGCCGCTTGCAACAATTCCAATCTTCCTCAATCCCTACGTGGCTCCCTTAGAAAACCTTAGTTTCCAGAGCCACTTAAACCAATCAATCTCACCGCGAACGAAGCATGCGGATCCAGATTCCGCTGATTTCGAAGATTCACGACGGCGTTTGAGGCTGTAGTTCAACTACACCTCTCGTCCTCTGATCTGATGGCAGCCACTTTCATAGTCGCAGAACTAGGTCTTGGCCAACACTCGCTCTAAGGCTAATATGGTTCTGGTCTAGCAGTGCTCATGAGGGCCCTATCGAGTGCACCACACTATGATGACCGAACGAGCGTTTCTTCTAGGTATCATATATGAAAACAGACATCCCTATGGAGCCGAAGAAGGTTATCTTCCCCACCGTCCACCTCTACAACGAAACACATGACCTAATTCAACTACAAATCCTATCAGTAGGGAACGGAAAGCCCAGAGAAAAATAGGGTGTATTACACCCGCGCGCAGACAGGCCATCAACAGCATCATAGCTCACCGCAACGTGTTAACGAGATACCTCAAGGCTTCAGGCTCCTTCAGGGACAACAACATCACTGAGAGCATCATAGACAAGGTGGAGATGAAGCTCAAGATGATCCGAGGATTAAAGAACATGAACTGTGTAAGAAACTCATTGAAGCTAGCCATCATGCATTACAGGTTAAGTCCATTCCTCTCAAGCAGAAACAGAAACAATGGGAAAAGCCCACTCATGCTGGCAGGCGTCAACACAAGAGGCATCAACTGGATAACATACTGCCAGAGAGAACATCATCCCCAAATCGGGACTGTTGCATTAAGGACCGATATTGCTAACATTTTTCCAGTAGTTTCGAACCCCATTGGGTTTGCGTCCCAGCGTCTCACCACTGTAACGTTTGTTGGAATAGGCTGGGCCATGATTTCCCGAACCTTAGAAATTCGCATTTCACACGAGGGCATGATGGTGGATTCCGCCCGATTCACTATTGCTATGTTTACAGGAGCAGACGTTTTACTGGTAAATTGGTGCGCGAATCCTACCTCCCGCACCAGCATCAGCCTCACGCTTATTCCCATGATGGTTCCTGAGGGCGCTTGATGGAAGAATGCAAAAGATTTTAGTTGGCCCAACTCAGTGTGTATGATAGCGGGTGGATCCGGGTGAAAAGACGACGATTGTTTGTGGCCGTGGACTTCTCAAAGTACAGAGGCAAATATGTTGCTATAGTTCGAAGGAAGATCGTTGCTAGCGGCCGCGACGCTAAAGAGGTTTGGCTGGAAGCTAAGAAAAAGCATCCGCGCGCTCAACCTGAACTGCTTAAAGTCTCAAAAGGCGAAACGCTCGTGCTTATCGTATGCGCATAAGCTTCCCGTACGTGAAAGAGCGATCGAGCATCTTCGGCCTGGTTTCTCGCCCAGTTGCGAGAGTGATTTTGGAGCGAAAGTATCCGCAATGGATGTATGTTGACTCAGGGGCAGATATCTCGCTGATTCCTCTCTCCGTGGGGAGGCTGGTTGGGCTAACCCGAACGAAGGAAGACAGACTCCAGAGAGTCTTCGGGGTCGGTCGGTCTTCCGTTTCCGTTGTTGTGAAGAAACTATCAGTGTGCCTCGGGTCTCTGGAATTCACTGCTAGGGTGGCATGGAGCCAAGTCGAAGATGTCCCGTTACTCTTAGGGAGAATGGATGTGTTTCGGAGATTTGATGTGACCTTCAAGGAAAGGGATGAATTAACTAGCTTTTCGTCAAGGTAGACAGGCCCGCTCCAGTGAGTTCGAATCCCACCCCCAGCACTACCAATGGGTTTGATCGTCTTACCCAGATTTTGGGCAGAACTTGATAGTGTTTCCTTTCCGATCTCGTTGAGAGATTCCAGACTTGAGTGCTTCACCCGTCTGAGTAAGAATCTGAGATCGTATTCCAGGAATCGGGAGGGATTGATTTCTCGATCCTTAGCTTCTACTGATCGCTGTGCGAGGTGGAGGACAACGTTACGCTCGTGGTCCGAGACCTCTGAGGATTCCGTTTAGGTACGAGGGTATTCAAGGGTGCCTGTCGGCCTTTTCGTATCGAGAGATGAATAAAGCCGTAACCAAGAGGAGAAAAGCGCGCTAGTCCTTATTACAGTGACTGTTTTTGTTGAGCATCAGGTTGGTTCGGGATGCAGGAGAGGGATTACTACGCGATCCTAGGTATCTCCAGGGACGCTTCAAAAGATGAGATAAAGAACGCGTACAGAAAATTGGCTCTCCGCTATCATCCCGACCGTAACAAGTCACTTACATCGGGAGAGAAATTCAAAGAAATATCTGAAGCCTACGCCATCCTCTCTGACGATGAGAAGAAAGAACAGTACGATCAGTATTTGCATTCAGAGATCGATAGTAGATACACGTCACAAGACATCTTTACGACAGTTGATTCCAAGGGTATCTATCCAGAGTATCGGGCGGAGGTCGTGTATAGAGAAGCCGTCAATGCTCCTAAGCCAGACGAACCGTACTTGTTTCCATACGCGGTTGCCATACGACTGATAATCGTATTTACGATCATGGCTATACTGTACCTTCTGTACGGAAGCAGGCAAGCAACCTGGGGGCCGGAGGAGCTTCATCAACCATATCACATACTCTACTGTTTGGCGGAGGTGGCTTTGGCAGCTGTCGGTGTGGGATATATGATAAGGTCTGTAAGGAAGAAAATAAGGTGAGACACCTACGCTCATCTAATCACCTGAAAAATGGTTGCGGGAATCTAAAGAGTGCGCTCAAATTCTGAGCGTAAATCCTAACTTTGCCAACTGCTGATCTTCATGAAAGTATTCTTGGTTCTATGTTCAACAATCGCAGCGCACTTCCCGTTCCCGTCGATCGGTTTCAGCAGTCGCCTCGAAATGAATCCATCAAACTTCGCGTAGACTGGGTTAGATCATCTGAACCATTTTCTGAACTCTGCGTCTTTCCCTTTCTTGATTCTCGGAAATTCAACTATATTCACAAACATTCATGTCCTCTCCTTCAATCGCTTAGTCCTCTCATAAGGCTCTGATAGGTTGTGAGTTCCTCGTGACCCTTATCAGTGATCGCAACCGTATCCTCTATCCTAACCCCGAACTCACCAAGGTATAGGCCGCAATTGCCGATCGATATGACCATTCCAGGCTTCAAATCGTCTTTCGGCTCCTCGCCGTGAAAGAAAGCATGTCCAGCCGGCAGAGGGGGCTCCTCAAACTCCAATCCAACGCCATGTATAGGTGGGCCTACGAAGTACTCTTCGTATCCTTCCTTTTCAAATATCTCATGCATTATATTCTCAAGCTTCGTCATAGTAGTATTCGGGCCAGCAGCCATCACCGCCGCTCTTTGAGCCTTCAGGTATGCATCAAACGCCTTTCGCTGCTTCTCAGATGGTTTTCCGATGCATATTGTTCGGCAGAGGTCCGCGTGATATCCGTTGACCGTCGGGTGAAGGTCAATCATGACTATGTCGCCTTTCCGTAGCTTTCTGTGACCTACAACTCCATGAGCTATCGAGGATCTTGGACCTGAAGCCACATAAGTCCTGAAAAACTCCTCTGCGCCGCTCTTCCTCATCACGTACTCTGCTTCTCCAGCTATCCCCGTCTCGGTCACGCCCGGCTTCACGGCCTTAACCGCAGCGTCCATCGCCTTATTCGCGACTCTTGACGCTCTCCTGATCTTCTCAATCTCCTCAATCGACTTTATGATCCTCAGATCGGTCATTATCGCGGTTGCATCCGTGAACTCGAGTGCCTGTGGCTTCGCATGCGGATGCTTGAACATCTCAAGCATAGAAGCCCTCAAGAAAGTGTTCTCCACTCCAGCCCTCCCCTTCTCCAAGCCGAGTTCCTTCCAAATATGCATCAATGAGTGGAGCATCCCTACCTCATCTTCGAATCCAAGGATATGTTCAGACGCACAGTTCTTCTTTGTGTCTTCAAGGTCGGTCTTCGGAACTCCCATGTAGCTCGCCCCGCCTCTCGCTACTATTGCGAAAGCACATAGTCTGCCGTCTCCTAGAAGGTAAGTCATGTTCTGAGGTTTGGTCAAGAGAATCGCATCAAGCCCGGCTCTCTCCATCAACTCGCCGGCCCGTCTGATCCTCTCTTTGAACACAGCATTCTCCGCGAGGTCGCCTCTGTGATAGGTCACCTTTTCCACATCAGCCACCTCCCCAGCCGTGATCTATGCAGGCTTGATATACTTCTCTGGATTCCTGTCAAACTTCTGCTTACACATTGGAGCACAGAAGTAGTAGGTCTTACCCTTGTACTCAGACTTCCACTTTGTAGTCTTCTCATCTACTTCCATCTGGCATACTACATCTAGAACCATTCGAAACCCTCGTTTACAGGATTTCCTTGAACAGACTAATCTGCGTTTCCATCGCTATCCGATGTGAATAGTTTCAGCCAACACCATAGGCCATCTTTGCCAACAACGGCTCAAGATGAAAAACATAACAACGCAGTGGCCCTCAAAGCTTTCCTTGAAGGCCGTGAGGGATAGCATATGTTCCTGACACTGCGTTTGTCCAAATACTTCGTACTGGCTTCATCTAGAAATGGGGCGGCTTAGATGACTGAACATGGCACTGAAACACGTGGCATAAAAATCGCTTTGCTAGGCTATTCGGTACTGGTCGTTCTGCAATTAGCAACGTACATTTTGACCAACATACTAGTATTATTAGCGCAAGCATTAGAAATGTTAAGCGATGTCTTAATTTCCAGTTTTCTTTTGCTATCAGCCTTTTGGTCGCGGAAACCAGCAGACGAAGTTCACATGTTCGGCCACGGAAGAGCCCAGAACGTTGCAGCATTGGTCTCAGCCACAATTTTGATTTCTTTCATGAGCCTTGAAACCTTTCGAGAGGCTATTCCAAAATTCTTCCAAGTCCCGGAGGCCAGTGAGTTCCGGAACACAAATCTCGCTTTGGTGGTGACATTGGTGGGCATGGTTGTGGTCGCTATTCCGATCGTAGACATTTTAAGAGTGAAGGCGAGAGGCGCTTCAGTGAAAGCGCAACTGATCGCACTTCTCAAAGACGAGATCTCTTACGTAGCCGCGCTAATAGCTATAGTCGTCGTTGCACGGGGATATTACTTGGCTGACCCGTTAGCATCTATGTTCGTGGCCTCAGTTATCGCTCTAGGCGGCTTATACCTCTTTAAGGACAATGTCCACTATCTTCTGGGCAGAGCGCCCAGCAAGCAATTCATGGAAAAAGTGGAATCAATAGCAAAGGCGGTGGAAGGCGTTCTTGGCGTCCATGACTTGAGGGCCGAGTATGTGGGGCCAAACCTTGTTCACGCAGGCTTTCACATAGAGGTTGCGAAAGGCACACCGATAGAAGAGGCACACAGAATAGCAGAAGAGGTTAACAAAAGAGTTGCTCGTGAGACCGGCTGTCAACATTGCGTAATTCATGTCGAACCAGCAAGCAATTCCACTAAACAAAGCAAGGGGCTTGGTACCTAGGGAACATAGCTGCGCTTCGCGTTTTCAATTGCCCCAATAATCTTGGGGGACACTTCCTCGCACAAGTAGGGCTCCTAGTTTATCCCCCGAAGTTTGTTCCTCTCACCGCTAACGTAGTCATGCCTTTTGGTTGGATTGCTTGCTGCTTCAAGCACGCGTCCCGATTAGTGGCACCAGATTCTATGGATTGGCTACGCCTCAATACCTAGATAGGTGTTGAGTGCTCTACCTATTAGGTAAGTTGCCGCAGCTATGCCTAACCCGAAGACCAGCATCTTTAGAGTTCTTCTCTTGAAAGAGAGGCCGAGCACAACAGAGCTATAGTAGGAGATGATTACCACCAATGAGATGTTGAAGGCTAAGGAGATCGTTAATGCTATGAAAATTTCACTTAGCACAAAGAAGGGAGCGACGAGTAGCAGAATAGTTAGAATATAACTCACGCCGGTGTAGACCGCCGCCTTGGCCGGATCTATCACCGTATGCTCCGAGACTTCTACTGATAGATAGTGCGAAGCTGCCATAGATAGGGCGGCTGCGATTCCAACCACCAGTCCGCCAAAGCCTATCAGAAGGGTCTTAGAGATGGCCGATGCGAATCCTGCAAGAGCTCCAGTGAGTTCCACTAGGGCGTCGTTCAACCCCAACATGGTTGATCCTAGATACTTTACCCTCTCGTCCTCGATTAGGCCAATGAGATCTTCTTCGTCACTAAGCTCGTCGTTTATTATCTCTTCTATCTCAGCCTTCTTGTCGCCCGGTACTACGCCTTTACTTAAGGCTTCCTTATACTGCATGAGGGCTTGATGTTCTCTTCTTTCCATTAGCTTGACCGCGAACGTAACTCCAAATAACCACCGAAACAGAAGATATCGAGCAACCTTCATTCTACTGAAACCGACTTCCCTTACACCAATGATGGATAACCAGAGCCTGTAATGCTTCAAGTCATGCTCAGCAAGTTTTAGGAAGAGGGCTCTCCGCTTTTCATCGGTTTCCAACCTAGCTAGCCTTACGTATATGGCCCTACCAGTCGCTTCATTCTTCGCAAACACTCTAATGTAACCTGAAAAATCCATTTTGAATATCAACCTCGTTTCGTATACCTTTCAATAGAATTGACATGCCAAGGAATAATCCTTGACCATGGACCTTCATCATCTTCATGAAGCATTGTCCGTTTCAGACCTCGCAGGTGTTCTCAGGTTAGCCGAGTACTCTCGGTGTTCGTGAGAGATATTCGCCTCCCTTGGAGGTCAGTAGCACGGTGTCCTCAATCTTGATTCCTCTAATGGGTCTAGCCACCAACAGCGAGTGGCCTATGGCCAAGGTCCAGTTATCTTTCATATCCAATTGCTCGTGAATCGGATAGTGACTTGGATGGGGCCACTCTTCAAATTCTAACCCCACGCCATGTATGGGTCCAGAAATCCAGTACGAACTGTATCCTCTCTCGGTAAAGAGTCTCGAAAACATCTCTGTAACTTGGCTCACTTTCCAATCGAGTCGCATCCGCTTGGCTGAACGCTTAGCAACATGTCTCTGTAAGTCAGACGTGCATTGTCACATCGAGAAATCAATCCGGAGCATTCCGTTGTCCACCTTTACCTTCATCACTTGGTCGCGCTCGACTTCCAAGCGTCGTATTCCATAGGTCTTACGAATTCTATCTCTTGAGAATACGCTCCAGTTCGTTCCCTTATCCTCGACCAACTTTGCTTGATCTTGCTCCAGTGTTCAAGATCTTCAGTAATCACTGTGCTTACTCCGGCGCTACACATGGCGGATGCGTGTATGGAGTCGTATGATACGCCTGCCTCCGCTACTATGTCGCCGGCCATCTTGAGGATTCGCTCATCAATATGAATTGTCTTTATGGGAAGAGAGAGGTAGGCCTCAACAGCGCCTGAAGCGATTCGAGAATCAACCTCAGCTAAAGAACCGAGAATCTCGATAGCGACGAGAACTGAACCATACGCTTCAAGTTGGTCTTCGTAGATATCAGTTAGGATCTTCTTTGATGGCTCGCCATACAACGGGTGTCTGAGCGCGACATAGTCGTAGACGTTCGTGTCGATGTAGGCTTTCACTTCGATTCCGCTTCCTTTGTCACGCGCAGCGCTTGTTTGATGTTCTTTGGTTGCGACTTCAGCCAAGACTCCTCGACTAGCTTCACGACATCAATATCCGTAGCCCTGTCTGAAAGGCTCCATAGGTATTCTACAGGGTGAGGAAGTCGCCCGAAAGCTTCTAGGATTACTTTTTTTCCCTCCGCTTTGACAACAAGTTTGTCTCCTACCTTTATCCCAAGCCTCGCCCGAATCTCTTCCGGAATAGTCACCTGGTATTTCCTTGTGACCTTCACTTCCATGGTGCATCTTTCTGTAGTACGTACTACGTCCTATTAAACGCACTTATCTCTCTTCACCGAAGTGGGACGATGCTGGTTTCGAATTCACTCTCTGCTCGAAGGTGCGAAATCTGGTTATGAAGCCGTGTCTAGGGCTCGTTTCATCGTGAAAGGATCTAAACGGCTCGCCGCTAGCAATCTACGAGGACGAGTCCATGTCTTGTGCATTGCCTATTGACGACGACTTCCTGTGGTATGTGGAGCATCCAGAGGCATTCAAAGCATATAGGGAAAAACATGTGGCTATCTGGAACAAGCATGTGGCCGGGCACGGAAGCTCCGCTAAGGAAGCGTACGAGATGGCTATAAGGAACTACCCTGAGTCCAAGCCGATTCTGGCCTTCATACCGATAGAAGAAGAACTCATCCTTTGAGGAAATTGTTCTTTCCCTACAAGCGCGTGCGTTCTGATATCCTTGGAAGTCTCAATACCAGTAGCCAAGATATTTCTACAAGGTATAGAGGAGATAGGTGTAGATGTCATCGTGGATATCTCCATTTTTCCCGAGCCTCTGTGATCTTCTAGGACTGAACTTTGATGAGGGCAGTGGGGCGAGCGTGAGAACGGCCACAGGTGAGGAGATTCGAATTAGAATTCATAAAGTGAAGATGAGAATTGGAGATCATGGCTTCGAAGCAAGGGCTACCTTCTCAGAGAATATGCAGTTTCTGCACGAGCGGGCATTGAAAACGCCGGGCGGGCGAGATTATGCTGGGTTCCGCGTGCACTGCACAGCGACCTGTTGGCGCGTCGGTTCGACGCATTCGCCTACGAGAGATCAGTGTACGAGGAGCCTCAAACCGCAAGAAAAGAAGGAAGAAGCCTCGGCTATCTAGGCTCGTTCTCAGCGCTGACGGCAATAAAGAGATCTCGCACGATTAGATCAACAACACTTTTACCAGCTACCCTTTCAGACATCCCCAGCTCATTACAATACGTTGGCGGCGCAGATTTGCGGCGACAAAGAATGACCCCCCATGAACGGGTTAACACAGCAATCTACATGTCAGATGTCTGCATTGAAATATGCCTCGAATCAATAAGGCGCCAGCACAAGAAGGCCTCTCGACGAGATGTGATCGAGATGGCGAGGACGCGAGCCACTTTCCTGAAGCGACGCCACATAGAGGTCTAGGCTCTGAGCAGATTCGAGGAATTCGTCAGGCGCGTCGTAAGCGCACTGAACATGAGCGGAATCAGCTACATGATCACGGGGGCATTGGCAGCAAGCTACTACGGTCAGCCACGCACGACAATGGATCTCGATGTCGCAATAAGAGCAAGCGACGCCCTCAATCCAAAGCTGAGAGACGCACTATCCAAGGCCGCTTTGAAGGTTGATAGCCGTAGGCTTGCTGATATCGTTAGATCCGGTTATGATGTGGTCACGTTGCGAGACCGGCGCTCGCCCCATGGCTTAGACCTTATCCTCATTAAGGGACGGCTACAAAGAAGGAGAGGATCAATTCTGGGTATGAAGACGTACTATCAAAGACCGGACGATCTGATTCTCGCGAAGCTCAGAATGATCAAAGCTACCGTTCCGCCGGACAGAGCCAGCAAGGATAGGGAAGATATCCGTGCGATCTTGAGGTTCACGAAGGTTTCTCTTGACGCCATCAAGAAGTACGCCAGAAAGCAAGGAACGCTAGTCCTCCTTGAAGAACTCCTACGAACGGGCTGAGCCTACTCCTAGATTAAAGAACGCTCCCCCCTTCTTCGTTACAGGAATCCCTTCTCCGCCACAGGCGATGACGACAAACCCATTGTCAAGCAGCTTTGCAATCTCTCGTTTCTCAACTATCGTTACGGGGCGGGGTGAAGCCACAACGCGCCTTTAGCCTCTGCTGGTCTTGATGAACCGGTACGGCCTAGCCGTAACCTGCTCTTCCGTATAGTATGGGCCGAAGAAGCATATTGGTGAAGAAGAACCGAAAAACAGTTCAGCCATCAACATCGAAGGCAGAGCAAAAACTGCTTTCCGCCATTGGATTGGTATCTTCAAACTTTCGTAGGAATCTAGAAAGGTTGTTGCAAACTCAGTCTCTCGATGAATCCTGCCTTCGATTCAGAAGCACAGCACTCCATCAGATTCTAGAATGAGGTCGTTCAGAGTCGCGGCGCCTACAATACTTGCTGGCTCGATGAACTGTCCCTTTTCGAGTCCCAGCAACATACAGCTTTGCTCACAGACCATAAGCCTCACCCCAGCCTTGATAGCCTGATCCATGACCTCTCTCAAGCTCGGGAACCCTCCTAGCTTGATCTTCTCAGCCTCCCCTTTCTTGACTACAGTGACCCCCTTGATGACGAAATATATGGTTGCGTCTAGATCCATTGCCCTTGCAGTGCTTGCGAGGATGAACGGCGCGTATAATCGCTCGGGAGTATCGATTCCGCTCGTCTGAACAAAAAGCAACCTCTTCCTTTCCCCGACCATATCCTACCTTGCTCTCCCAATCGAGAACGCGAGATTTTTTCTCGAGGAAACTAAGTCATGCTACTTCCGCGCTTATAAGAACACATTCAGAAGGCCTTTGGAAGCTGTCGTGAGCGGCTCAGCCTATTCGTTCAAGCCAACGCTGAGTAGCGTTTAACACAAGAAAGCCAGAATGGGATACTTCAACTGGGGCCACCACTCCAAGGCAGATAGAAAACCAAGAAATATGTAGAACTGACAGGCGATATGATCTCTATGTGATGGACATGCGCTTCGGCTTCAACGGTAGAATACTGCGTGTCAACCTCACCGAAAGGAAACATTCAGTTCAGGAGATTCCTGAAGGGTTCTACAGGGACTGGTTCGGCGGATATGGGCTAGGCGCCTGCCTCTTATACTCGGAGTTGAAACCCGGAATAGATCCGCTTAGACCTGACAACATCTTGGGCTTCGCAACTGGCATACTTACCGGAGTGGGAACCTTCTCAACTGGGAGTTTTGGCGTCTTCTGCAAATCGCCTCTGACAGGGACTTGGGGTGATTCCCGTTGCGGGGGATACTGGGGACCGGAACTGAAGAACACCGGATATGACGCAGTTCTCTTCCATGGTCGAGCGAGCAACCCCGTGTACACATACATCACGAACGACATGGTAGAAGTTAGAAACGCAGAGCATCTCTGGGGAAAGAAGACTGCCGAGACCGAGGAAACCCTCAAGGATGAGGTAGCCGACGAGAAAGCTCAAGTGGCCTGCATTGCACCATCGGGTGAGAGGCTCTCACTCATCTCGGCCATAATGCATGATGAGGGGCGTGCAGCTGGTCGATCTGGTGTTGGAGCCGTCATGGGCTCCAAGAACCTCAAGGCTGTCGTGGCGAGGGGGGTCAAGCCCCCTGAAATAGCTGATCCTGACAGGCTGAGGGAGCTGACTCGAGAATGGATCGAGACAAACCTGAGAGATGAGGATTTCAAAGAGTTCCAGAAGTATGGCACGACCAAGATCAATGAGCCCTCCGCTCTCAACGGAGATTCGCCAGTTAAGAACTGGGGTGGAATCGGTGAGTTTGATTTTCCTGATGCTGCGAAGATAAGTGGTGAGGCGGAGTTCGAATATGTCAAAAAAAGGTATGCATGCTTTGGCTGCGCTATAGGCTGTGGCAGCATTGTGCGCCTCAAGAATGAATACCCCATCTATACGCATCGACCGGAATATGAGACCGCATCCAGCTTCGGTTCTCTCCTCCTCAACAGCGATGTGGAGTCCATAATCAGGTGCACCGACATATGCAATGAATACGGATTGGACACGATAAGTGCTGGGGCCGCAGTCGCCTTTGCGATTGAGTGCAGTGAGGAGAAAATCGTAGATAGCTCACAGACTGACGGGATCAAACTGAGGTGGGGAGCCTCTGAGGCAATAGCAGAGATAACTCGCAACACCGCTGAGGGGAGGGGATTCGGGGAAGTTCTTGCAAACGGTGTCATGAGGGCCGCGGCAAAGATCGGCAAAGGCTCTGAGCGGTACGCTATGCACGTGGCCGGCCAGGAGCTTCCTATGCATGATCCCAAGTATACACCTGGACTCGCCACCACATACGTCGCCGACGCTACACCCGCTCGGCACACACAGGGAACTGAATGGGAGTTGAAGAATGAAATTCCTGGCATCGAGATCCCTGAGATCAAAGACAAGTATGACGGCTCATCCAAGGAACGCGCCGTTGCCCACGCGGTCATGGCGAAGAATATGCACTGCGTCAACGCTCTTGGCGTCTGCCTGTTCCCGGGAATCTTCAAGGGAAAACCAGCTTACGACAAACTCCTGAACGCAGTCACGGGATGGAACCTTTCTGTATATGATTATCTCCAGGTTGGAGAGAGGATTGCGGCAATCAGGCAAGCATTCAATGTCCGAGAGGGATTTCGTCCCTCTCACTTCAAACTGCCAGGCCGTGCAATAGGTAGACCTCCGCAGGATAGAGGTCCCCTCAAGAATGTGACGGTCGATGTGGATTCACAAGTGAGAGAATACTTCAGGGTGATGGACTGGGATATTCAAACGGGCAAGCCGAGCTGGCAAAGGCTCGTAGAGCTTGGACTGCACGACATTGCAAGAGATCTTCATCCATCTGGAGGCTAGCGCAGTCATGACAAATCACATATCTGGCAACATGGGTGATAGAGCACTAGAGCGCAAGTATTGATCGAGGGAGCAGGTTTTGCGTAATAGGTTAAAGGCTCAGCTCCGACGAGGCGAAGTGACGTTTGGAGTCACGCTTGGAATAGGAAACCCGGAAGTTTCAGAAGCACTTGGCAATGTTGGCCTAGACTGGATCAATTTTGACATGCAACACACAAGTCTCGACACAGAGACGGTTCAAGCTATGATTCAAGCCACCAGCTACTCGCAGAGCGTACCGATCGTCCGAGTAGTTTCAAACGATCTGGGTCTCATCAACAGAGCGTTAGACATTGGCGCGCATGCCGTAATCGTCCCTCTAGTCAATTCACGGGAAGACGCGCAGAAGGCTGTCCACGCCTCAAAATATCCGCCGGAGGGAATGCGAAGTTGGGGGCCCAGACGTCCCGCACTTAGAGATCCAGACTACGCTAAGACCGCGAATGCCGAGGTCATGGTCATTCCTCAAGTAGAGACAGAGCTTGCCCTCAAGAACTTGGAAGATATTGTGACAACCGACGGTATCGATGCTGTCTTTGTGGGCCCAATGGATCTTTCACTATCCCTTGGAGTCTTTAGACAGTTTGATAGCGCCAAGTTCCTGAAGGCCGTGGAGACGGTCGTATCCACTTGTAGGGCACACAACGTCTCTCCGGGGCTTTTGGCTCCAACGGGACCCGTGGAGCGAAGCATCCAGCAGGGCTTCAAGCTCATCGCGCTCGGAGGCGATCTGGGCTTGCTAGCCGAGAGCGTAGGTAGGGTCTTAGAGAAGGCAAGGAGCACAGTCGCCAAATCCACAACGTGAATCACAATGGATCGGACGCCTCAGGACACAGGTCGCGACTGCTAGTCCTGCCTTACGAAATCGGTAAGAGCGAACAGCAGGCCTGAGCCGACCGCTAGGTCCTGTAGTATCTTTTAGCTAATCTCTTCATGAATCTCTTTGGAATCTTTCCCTTCGCTTCCTTTTCGACTAGGTCATATATGTCCGGTTGGGCCGCGCAGATGTCTGTCAGGGTCAGGATCCCTACGAGTCGTCCATCTTGAGTGATGGGAAGCTTCTTGATCCCCCTATTAACCATGAACCTTGCAGCTTCGGTGACATCCATTCCAGGACTTCCAGAGATGAGTGGTTTTGACATAACCATCTTGACCTGCGTTGCCTCAGCGTTCCTTCCTAGCGCCAATACCCTCGACAGCAGATCTCTTTCTGTAATAATGCCCGCTGGCTTGCCTTGTTGAGTTACGACCAGGCTCCCTATCTCTTGCTGAGCCATCCTACTTGCCGCATCCTTCACGCTCGCTTCGGAATCTATAGAAACAACATTCGTATTCATTAGGTCCTTGACTATCAATTGAACGTCAGACGAATGTGCTGCACACTATGCCTATTAAGCATAACCAAAGATTTCTTCATTTGATCCTTCACATCACATCCGCTGACTGCCGAGGCAACCTGATCGAGTTGTAGGGCCCTCGGACACCCTGAAACTTTCTTTACGATATTCTAGCCTGTGAGGGGTGTGGCCTTGTCAACCGAGCGTCTCGCCAAGCTTCTGAAGAATGCAGGGATTCGACTAAGCACATCCATAGGTTGAACTTGGCGTGAAACGAAACGCTTGATCGGAGATGGCGTATCGCGACTACGTAGCCCTGGTCTTGCTGTTTCTTGTGTGGAGGAAGCTAGCCTAATCCCAGAACTTTCAGTATGAATTTTTGTATCTCAATGAACCTGGAAGTCAAGAGGGCCATCCTTGTCATCACATGATTGCCGAATAGGACGCCGAAGTATACCATCAGTCCGTAACGGCCTATCTTGGCTACGATGCCGACAGGACCTTTGTGTTCCATTGTGAACATGAAGAAGAAGAGAGAGCAGGCAGTAATGACCGCGATTAGAATGTTGTCGAAGTTCATTGGGACTGCTATGGTTGCCCTGATTTGGCCGATGAACATGGCATCCACGAATCCTCTTAAGGCTAATGCTGTGCCAGTGCCTACGACAATGGCGACTGGCCAGCGTGCAAGCCATGAGTATCCTTTTGAGAGTCTGGCAAAAAGGGCTACACCAAGGATCAAAGGTATCACGTAAGAGTAGTTCCCTTTGAGGATTGGCCCCCAGGCCACGCTTTGAAGATTGGTTATCGCTATCATCAGCCAGTAGCCTGAAGCCACGCCGATGAAGGAATACTCCGCGAAACGGTAGAACTTGTTCTCCTTATACAGGAAACTGTAGATCAGGAATGTCAAGACCACTGCCACGAAAGAACCTAGAAGTGCAAAATCCATTTCTTCTCACCTCTTCAGCTCTTTTCCTCTCGTTCTGGCTGCGAGGAAGGCAATATTTCCGACAACAATGCACGCGACAACCAAGAGAGTTGATAGCGAAAGGGCATCTGAGAGTCTCACGCCCTCACCCGGCATCTTGGTGAGGAGCTCGTACTCAGCGGCGCCAAGCGAGCCTGAAAGTATTGAAAACACCTGTCCGGCGTTGTAGTAAGGTACTACAGATGGAACTCCCAACCCTATTATTGCGGCTACTACTTTTGTCTTATAGGGAGCGTGGAGCTGACGGACATACATTTCGACTGCGGAGATCAAGGATGTGAAGGTGAAGAATAGCGCAAAATCTTCTGCGTTTCTCACCTTTTCCATGATTGGTAGCTTGTCAATAGAGTTTCCTAGGAAGTCTTTTGAAATAAGTTTGTGGATGTCGCGTCCAAATGCTGCTCGTGCAGTTTCGCCGCCGGCGACGAAGCCAAGGTTAACGTAGTCTACGCCGTACTTCTTCTCACCTTTCTCTATCTGCAGAAGAGCTTGCTGGCCCAGCATAGGCCCGTCCGTTTCGAAGCCTACAACCACTATCTTCAAAGGTTTCTGGAACAGATGGTTAAGGATCGCCACGGCTTGGGGCCCATTCTCACCCCAAGCTGCGCCCGAGGTGTCCATCGAGCATACCACAACGCTCCCCGGCGGGAGTTTCTCTACCGCCTCGTAGATCTTCCTTGTTTGGCTAGTGACAGGTATCGGAAGTCCGACAGGTGTAAACAGTGGTATGATTAGAACGATGACCAGTAACGCGTACAGAATTCTTGGGTCTATTCGACCTAGTTTCGCCCACATATCTTCTCCAGCCATCTAACTTCACCTAACCTAAGTATCCTCTTTCCCGACCAGCAAAGGTACGCATACCAAGGATAACAGCGCCAATCGCTAACCCGATTATGTATCCACGAGAAGCTGCAGTATTAGGTACGTCTACAATCCATTTACCGAGGGCGGGGATTCCTTCCCAAATCGCCCCACCGACAGGTGCATTCATCAGCATTATCACTACCGCAACAACTAGGAGAAGGGTCGCCTCTCCAGACCTAGCCCTAATCGCACGATAGCTTGCGGAAATCATGTAAAACCCTAGCATGGAGTAGTATGTTGAGCTAGATGCCACGTAGATGTTATCATAAATCCACCTAGAACTTGGTCCTGCCAACCCCCCTATCAGAGACACAGCGACGAATACTACCATCAGGAAAACTAGCCATACGCTGTAGTACCACTGATTCGGAGTTTTCTTTCTTATGACTTCGGCATGAACACGCAGCATGCTGATTGTCCCCCAAAGCAGCATGAACGAGGCGAGTATGACCCCCCATCTCAAAAGGTCTGCAACCGCTGTGTTGATGGTTGGAACCTTTAGAAAATAGTCCGCGATCACGGCAATTCCTGCAAGCGCGGTCAAGAAGACCGCGATCTCTCTTCGTTTCAAGACAGACATTCAGATCACTCCAATCTACATTTTTAGTAGGTTTACAAGGCCAGGGATGCCTAGAGCCGTCAGAATTATACCTACTACAATGGTCCCGATAGCTATCCATTTGGCTACATCTTGCGCGCCCAAACCGGCCAGCTGGACT
>Ga0315310_10000342_pt1 | contig 30094 bp, 27 predicted proteins | sample TDP5_MG_FD_203630 | JGI IMG/M metagenome (GOLD analysis project Ga0315310, IMG submission 203630) | Freshwater sediment microbial communities from Lake Towuti, South Sulawesi, Indonesia - TDP5 | ecosystem: Environmental > Aquatic > Freshwater > Lake > Sediment | place: Indonesia: South Sulawesi...
TTGATTTTTGGTACGCAAATGTGTTAGGCTTAGGGGCGGTTTTTTACGTTTTTGTGTAAGTTAGATAGAAAAGGTAGTTTTTTGGCTTAGTATTTTTCTAGGGTGAAATAGTATGGGTGAAAGAGTTAAGATGATTGGGACCTTTGCTGTGCTTGGTTTCTTTGCGGGTCTTGTGGCTAATGCGACTTGGAAGCATGTGATTCCTTGGTTGAGTACTGTAGTGTTTCCGACGGTTGGTTTGGAGTGGGTTCTCAGTGGTGTCGCTGGTGCGTTTATTACTTTGGGTCTTGTGACTGCTTGGGCGTATATTAGTGGTCCTGGTGACTCGTAGGCCGTAGCGTTCCTGTACTTTACCTTATTTCTCTTCTCTTTGTTTGGTTAGGGCTCGTTAGTATGAGTGCAGAAAAAAATTTTTGTGGTGAAAGTTGGGTTTTTCTGGTTGTGGTTTGAGCGCTGTTCGCGGTTCCGTATGGGGTTTTGGGCGCTGTTTGGCTCTGTTTTAGCGTGACGTTCAATGTTGCTAAGCGTGACGTTTAATGTTGGTTAGCGTGACGTTTGCGTACGCTGGTTGAGGGTTAGGGTGAAGTGGGCTTCGAGGTTTGGTGAGTCGTTGCGGGTGACGTGTATGATTTGTTGGTAATTGCTTTCCTTGAGGAGTTTGGCAAGTGTGGTTCATACGGGGTTCTTTCGGCTGCAGAGCAGTGTTTCGCCTTTTGAGTTTGTCCAGATTGTGAGTCCTCGGCTTTTTCCTTTTTGTATAGCGTGTAATTGTGGTTTGCCTCCGCTTGAGTAGAGCACGACGATTGTGTTGCCCTGTGTGTCTGTTCCTTCAATCTGGTCGAATAGGGTGTGAATCGCTTTTTTTGTGCCCGTCGTTCTTGAGAGTAGTTCTTCTAGTAAGTGGGGGATGACTTCTGAGTCTATGAGCTCGATCTCTTGAGACTCGAACTTGTGCGATTTGGCGAGTTGGTTTGTCAGTTCTTTGTAGTTCTGGATTTTGCCGTTGTGGGCTGAGAGTATGTTGAGGTCAGGCATGCATTGTGGTTTGTAGGGTTGTGTACATTCGGCGTGGCTGATTGTGCCTGTGAACTCGGGGCTGGCGCGGCGCACGTGACCGAGAATGACAGTGGATTGTGCTGCTAGGTTTGGCAGTTGAAGCTTCAAGTCGTTGACTGGTGAGCCTTGGGTTTTTCCAACTTTGGTGAGAGTGAATTCATGTTTGTGGCTGAGGTAGGCTATGCCTGCGCCGTGTCCGCCAACGGGTGTCGGCTCGTTGGGTTGTTGTTCGTTCTCAAGTATGCCTAAAACTTGTAGTGCTTGAGCGATTTTGATGGGTTTATGTCCCATGTAGGCGAATATGCCGCACATGATGGGTAACGTTGCATGACAGGTCTTTTAACTCTGTGGCTGCGAAAGGCTGTGTGGAAGAAGAAGGCAGCAGACCCTTAAGGCCTTCTTCTACTTTGTAGTTTTCTGGTTTTGAAGATGATGGTGTACGGGGTCTTGCGCCATATGTCATAATATTTCGTGTAATATTCCGATGAGTATGGGATCTTTTTTCGCTCCTGTTCGCTTAACTCATCGATATTGTAGGGTTCGGGCTCCTGAATCCTTTCGACACGAAAGCCAGCGTTCACGAGCATGTCGAAATAGTCTTGTAATGTTATTTGACCTGTGTTGAATTCAGCTGTTCGCTCTTCAGTTTTCCATTTCCATTTGTGTTTGCTTCGGTCAAAATAGTTGCCGACTGCCCACATTCTTCTTTTTCCGTAGCGGAGAACTCTGCCTCTGTGGGCAATGGGGTGAACAACAGCGAGAACGAACAGCCCTGATTTTTTCAGCACTCTGTAGGTTTCTTGGAATGTTCTCATGGGATCGTCGACGTGGTCTAGGGCAAATGAGGAGAGAACGATGTCGTAGCTTTGGTCTTTGAACGCGCTGAGGTCTTCCATATTGCCCATGTGGAAGGCAACGTCAACTTGTTCTTTATTTGCAAGTTTTTTAGCGTGCTTGATCTGCTCTTCTGATATGTCAATGCCGACAGGTTTGGCGCCCCATTTGGCGAGAACTATCGAATTCTGTCCTCCGCCGCAGCCGATCTCCAAGATGTTCTTGCCTTTAACGTTGCCAAGTAGCTTGAGTTCAGACTCGCCTGGGGAAATCGGTCCGTAATGCACGTCTTCAAGCGATATAATGGTCTTCGCCTGATAGCTCTTGGAGATGATGTTCCAACCGTTTCTAGCCGACATTTTTTTGCTCCGCCTGGCAAACATCTGGAATTTTTCGTGCGTATATCCCTAGCTGGGCTTTCTAACTTATGGAAAGAGTGAGCAAGCCTAAAGTAGTTATGGTTGTCTAGATGGGCTTATGTTAGAAAGCAGAAAGACTCTGCTGGTTATGTTAGTGCTCCTGTTTTGCACATTTCTTCCGACTCTTGCTGCTGTGCCTTTCGCTCAAGAAGAGAGCACTCTTGTCATTAGAGATGTCTTTATGCAGACTTCTGTTGCTTACTTGTGGCTAAGTCCAGTGATTCATGTTGTCACCGTTGTACTTCTGGTTGCCTTGTATCTATATGGGTCAAGAGTTGGCAGAGTTGTTGATGCATTCTTCGGAATTCTGTTTCTGTTCTTTGCCTTTGGCAACCATATCGCTGTAACTGAAAATTATGGACTTGTTGTGTTAACTGGCAACCTGGTCCCTATTTTAATCGTGGGTCTGCTCTGGATGTGGGAAGTCTACAGACCTCTCAATTTGTATGTTTTTCAAAGGTTACCCGCTTGGAGATACTGGGTTTTGCCCTTTGTCTTTCTGGCTTTTTGGTCTCCGATAAACGCTGAGTTGAACCCAGACTTCAATCCTTTGTTGCTGCTCACATCTTCTTTTGGAGTAATGTACTGTCCCACCACGCCCTTCATCATAGCTGTCTTAACGTTGATGTATCCAAGGGTTAACGTCTTTCTGCTCAGGGTCACGAGTTTCGTTGGGTTATTAATTGGTTTATTCAATGCGTTGTCGTTCTTCGTGATGCCTGGATACACCTTGTGGAACTTGTTCCTTCACGCCCCGCTGATACTGATCTCGGCTTACGGTTTGCTGATTCCAACTCTAGTGAAGAGGGATTTTTCTTGACAAGAATCACCGATGGAAAGGCAAACGGAAAAGATATGCATCAAGGCAATGGGAAAAAGGAGTCACGACAGGGTTTGCATTGAAAGCTATGCGTATATGTAAAGGAGCTTGCCAAGAGTCTGAAGCTCGTCTTTGGATAGCCAGTTTTCGTCTCTTAACTGCTTCAGTCCTCTTTTGACGCCGATTCGCAGTTTTTTCTGTCGTAATATGCTGTTTTGGATTCCAGCCTCGGTGACCTCTTTTTCAAACATGGAGTCTTTCTCGATCAGTGTTACAAGTTGATTAAGGAACGAGTCTACAGCTTTCGAGCGGGGCTGAAGGAAATCTTTCATTCGTGGAGAACCCATGGCTCCTTTCATTTTTGTCAAGATTCCCATGTTGCTCACGATCGATGGAGGATACACAACGTACCTTTTCTTGGCTTCCCTTTCGTAACGAGCGACATAGAAGGGCATGTAGACCACTGCATAGCTCTTCCTTCTTCTCCGCATAGCAATTGCATCAAACTCGTTTAGTGCCGCTCTTTCTGACTTTGCCAGTTCATTCATCTGTTTTGTGATCAGAGACGTTGTGCTGACTAGAGACGTTATTTCATGTCGCTTCATCCTGATGTCTGCTTCGCGTGAAGCCTCAAGTTCCCTAAGCCTCTTCATGGACTGTTCGATGAGGTCGTCGCACTTCAACCTTTGTTGGGATGTTTCAGAATTTCGAGCAGATACAAGCCTCGCCACTCTCTTATCCACTTCTCGGATGCTCTTCTCAAAAACGGGAAGCTTCTTCTTCAGCCTTCTAAGCCTATGAGTCCATCGGGTCTCAGCTCGCTTATTCCTGCGGCGTCTGCAAGACCTCAGCTTAACCTCACAACGGTTGATCTCGGCTCTTAGATGCCTCCACATTTTCCCGTATCTGACACGGTCTTTGTGAAGAAGGCGCAGTTGTTTTTGGAAGCGTCTCGACATCGCAGCGATTCTTTTGCTGTACTTCAATCGAATTCGACGCGTTCTGCGTATTACGCTACGCCTAACCTTTCTAATCTGTCTATCAGACCCTTTCGAATCTGCTTGATTTCCGCTCGAACAGCCTTCACGTTTTCTCTGGTTGCCATGTTGAGCGTTCTTATACTAGCGTCTATGTTTCTTATGTCCTCGTCAATTCTTGCCTTTTCAGCTGAAAGCTTTGCAACAGAAGCTGAGATCTCGGATTTATTGAAGATAGGAGGCAAAAACGCCTTAGAAGCTAATGGTCTTTCGATCTCCCTTGCTTCCAAAAGGTATGCTGAAAAGTCTCGCATGAAGTCGGGGGGATGAAATGAGGCCTTCTATGGTTTTCTTCTCTTCGCCAACGAACCCTTTGAAGTAGTCGGCGTTTTGGGAAAGAACTGCAGAATGAGCTTCGCTCGTCCTCGCACTCTGCATATCCTTCTTGAAGCCTCCAATGTCAGGCAATGTATCATGAAGAAGCATATGCTCTACGATGCCGAGTCCGTCGAACAACAAGGTTGCTCCATTCCAAGGAACCAACCATATAGGATAGTGACCCTCAGCCAGAAAAACCAGCTTCTCATCCGACCTCTTCAAGATGTGACCTTCGCCCTTCTTCCTGTCCGACTCCGTCAAGTAGAGAACAGCCGCCATCTCCATATTCTTGGTAAAGCCTTTGATACCACTCCTCCTATAGACAGCAAAAGGGAGAACAAGCTTGGTTTTCAACTCTCGAACCTCTCAGAGAGCATGAAGTCATCTCTAGTGGGAATTTCCCAAGGTCAAGCGGTTAATTATTGTGAACTGAAAATCAACATATAGTTCCGCTTGACACCTCAACGACAATTAATGCCATTCTTTGGAAGCCGAAAGCTCTCCAAAAATTCTGGATAACTGTTTAATAGAATGCCAAGGAGTTATGTGAAGACTGTCGAGCGAGACCCACAATTGCCCGAAGGAAAAGAAGACCTCAACGTCTATGAATCGTTAGTAAAACCTATACGCGAAGCTCTAGACGAATTAGGCTTCTCACAGCCGACTGCTCCGCAAGTTGAGGCTATCCCAGATATTCTGAAAGGTCAAGACATCCTACTAATCGCACCTACAGGTAGCGGCAAAACAGAGGCTGTTCTTCTGCCTATCTTCTCGAATTTTATGCAGCAAGAAGACAAGCATGGCATATCCATCGTCTACGTGACGCCCTTAAGGGCTTTAAACCGCGACATGCTTAAGCGACTCTCTTATTGGGCAACCAAGCTTGGCATAACCATCGAAGTACGCCACGGGGATACAGAAATCAAAATCCGAAGACGCCAAGCACTCCGTCCACCCAACATGCTCGTTACTACGCCTGAAACACTGCAAGCCATTCTGCCAGGCGAACGAATGCAGCAACACCTCAGCCACGTCCGCCACGTAGTCGTCGACGAAGTGCACGAGCTGGCAGAGGACAAGCGAGGCGTACAGCTGACTGTTGCACTAGAACGCTTGTTCGAACTGACTGGACGTGGGTTTCAACGGGTCGGTTTATCAGCAACAGTGGGCAACCCAGAAAAAGTAGCTCAGTTTATCGCTGGTACAAGTCGACCTGTCAAAGTAATCGAGGTTCCATTACCAAAAGGGTATCGATACCACGTTGAATATCCTATTCCAGAGGACACAGACTACGACTTGGCTCAAAAACTGCACACTGCACCTGAAGCAGCCGCGCGCATCAGACGCATTCTAGACCTTGTGCAGCAACATACCTCCACTCTGATTTTCGTAAACAGCCGAGCAAACGCTGAAGTCTTGGGACACAAGTTCACCCAACTCAATCGTGGCGACATCGCTGTTCACCACGGCTCGCTCTCCAAAGAAATCCGCGCCTCAATAGAAGACGAATTCAAAGCTAAAGCGCTGAAAGCCATCATCTGCACCAGCACACTTGAACTAGGCATCGACATAGGACACGTAGATTTGGTCATCCAGTACCTGTCGCCTCGACAAGTCAGCGGCCTCATCCAACGAGTAGGACGAAGCGGACACAAGCTAGACTTGGTTTCCAAAGGCATCATCATCACAGCATTTCCAGACGACACCCTAGAAGCAGTCACAGCCGTAAAAAGAGCCTACAAAGGACAGCTTGAACCTCTAATCATCCATGAAGGCGCCTTAGACGTCCTAGCCCATCAAATCGTAGGCATTGTGATGGACAAAAGGCAAGCCACAGTGGACGAAGCGTGGAACACTATACGACGAGCATACCCATACCGAAACCTCACACGCGAGAAGTTTTTAGAAGTCACCCAATACCTACATAGGCTAAGGGAAGTCTGGCTGGAAGATAACACATTGAAGCGCAGCCGCAGAACACGCGAATACTACCACCAAAACCTAAGCATGATACCCGACGAAAGACGCTACCCCATCGTAGACGTGCTCTCAGACCGCACCATAGGCACAGTCGGCGACGAATTCATGGCACTACGAGCCCGACTGGGACTGAACATAATCATACGCGGCAAAGTATGGCGCATAGTCCAAATAGAAGACGAAACAGGCACAGTGTACGTCGTACCAGCCGAAGACCCATTCGCAGCTCTGCCCGGATGGGACGGCGAAATCTTACCCGTGCCATTCAGCTTGGCACAGGAAGCGGGAAAACTAAGAGAAACGATAACACAAGAACTCAGAAAAGGAAACAAACCTCAGGAAGTTGCCCAAAAACTAGCCAAAGAACTCTCAACAGACAAGTCGACCATACTCAAACCAGCAGAAGAAATACAAGACCAGCTGAAGGAAGGCGCTCCCGTCCCAACTCACAACCACATCCTCATCGAAACCTTCGACAAATGGATCATAATCCACGCCTGCTACGGCGAGATAGTTAACCGAACCCTAGGCGCCATATTCGACGCAGTCCTATCCGATCAGGAACTAATAACGGGCTGGTGGAACGACGGCTACCGCATCCTAATCGAAGCATCACGCAAAATCGAACAAAAAGAACTCGACAGGTTACCCTCTCTCCTGTTCAAGATGACGCCTGACGAAGTGGACAAAGCCTTCAACGAGTACCTCAAAGCACGATTCCCATTCTCATACAAAATGAAATTCGTAGCTGAACGCTTCGGAGCCTTACCACGCGGCAAAACGATGGGACCAGAACGCCTATCAGAGCTTCCAACAAGATTCGCAAAGACACCCATCTACGAAGAAACCATCAGAGAAGCCATGCAAGAAAAAGTCGACATCAACACAGTCAAAAACATAATGCAAAACATCAAAGAAGGAAAAACCAAGATCTCAACACTGCTGCGCCTTCAAAAACCCACACCCCTAGGCTACCGCATACTAGCAAAATACGCTGAAATCCCCGAACTCATGGCTCCAGAACGCGTCTTACTCAGCAACATAGAACGCATGAAACAAGCAATCCAAGCTCGACGTCCATCACTCCTCTGCCTCAACTGCGGACACCACACAGAGGAACAACGCCTACGCGAAATAGCAGACCAACTTACCTGCAAAAAATGCGGCTCCGGACTGCTAGCAGACTTACACCCAATTCAAGACCCAAAAATGCTCATAGACATCCTTAAACGAAGACTGAAAGGCAAAGAACTAACGCCAGAAGAACTGGAACAATTAACACATGCCCGACGAACAGCAGACCTAGTGCTAAGCCACGGCAAAAAAGCCTTAATAGCCTTCCAAGTGAAAGGCATCGGACCAGAAACAGCATTCCGCATCCTCAGCAAAATGCACCCAAACGAAGACGACTTCTATATGGACCTTCTAAAAGCAAAGATACAATTCTTACGCACAAGACCCTACTGGGAAGACAAACAACAAAAACCCAAGCGTTAACAGGAGAAACGACAACACTTGACGGAGAAGGCAGGAAGCAGGCGGAGACAAAAGATGGAGAAGCCGATCACGTCCCATACTGGACCTGGGAGCAGATGCTCACCCCAACTCAGTCAAAGAACTGCGCAGGATCCATGGAGTTTCAAGGAGCTATTTCCATGCTTCTGAATGAAAACGGCTTGGGCATCTTCGCTTTCAGCGAGACCAAGAAAGTTTCCATTTCCTTTATTTTGTGCGCCCACTGACCACGCAGATCAGAAACAAAATCAGTGTACTCGGTGAAATCACGGTGAACTGAAACCATCATACAGTTCTTTCCGTGCAAGCCCTCGCCGCCAGCAGCAAATATGATCTTACTGTTATGACCAACCCACTTATGCGCGCGTTCACCAACCGCAGTATCCAAGTCGCCAGTCTTCGGATCAAACCTGTCAATGTTAAAGAACGTGAAAGCAACTATCTCAAAGCCCAGTTTAGTCATGTTTGGAATCGCAGTGTAATCCAATATGTAGCCGTCTCTCTCCAAGCGTCTCCGCATACGAGTCAGAGTAGGCTGGGACACACCAAGTATCTTCGCAAGATCACGGTCGCTTCTCTTAGAGTTCTTCACCAATTCCTGCAAAAGCTGCATAATTCTGTCATGAGACATGTTGTGAATTAATAATTCACCGGAAATTTAAAGGTTTTCGTCAACAAACCCCATGAGCGATCTGCCTGATATCAACGTTTATTATCTTTACTAAAACTCTTTCTGAAGAGTGTCTACTAAATGAGTACTAGCAACAACGACAATATCCGAAGACGAGACCGCCACGACATCGTTGTTGAGATTCTAAGAACAGCAGTTGAAGGAAAAATCAAAACCCACATAATGTACAAGGCGAAACTAAGCTACGCTCAACTTAACGAATACCTTCCTCTGCTCATCGAAAAAGGCTTCCTCGAGAACACATCCGTCAGGTACAAGAAAGTGATGAAAAAAGTCTACAAGACCACAGCCAAAGGACTAAAATTCCTAGAAAACTTCGACTCCATAAAAAAACTCTGGTCATACCCAACCAACTCATCACCTTAAACCGGTTTCTCTGAAAGAGACTGCCCAGCAGGATCATAAGTGGGCATCTGAAAACTCCTTGAAGGGCAAATCAGACTTTTGAGCCAGCAACAAGGCTGGCGTATTGGCACATTCACCGATATTTTACGTAGCCCAACGTGACAATAACATTTAAAGCCGAAGAATGTCCAATGCGTTGAAAAGAGACAAAAGAAACCGGAGCCAAGTCAATGAACAAGCCAGTGCTTGTCGCCTTCACCGTCATCATAGTTCTGTTACACGTTGTACCATCCTACAGCGACGAAATAACCGCAAATGTCAGGATTGATGACAGTTTGTCTGTAACATATGACTTCGCGAACCTTGATCAAACAGTATACGAACAAGCGCGAATCGAATTCACCCCTGAAAAAATCCCTGAAACAATTGTTGAAAACTTCAAAAAGGGGAACCAGACGCTTCACTGGGGACCAAGCCCTTCACCCATAGAGTTTGACAACAACACTCGCACTATACGCAACTCCTTTTTCCTAAGCGGATCATCCATAATGAGCTTTATCCTCAACAAAACAACCCTCAGAAGAATCTATGAAATCAAGACCGACTGGAGAAAAATCGAAGTCAATCTCACTAACAGTTACTCCGTGGACTTTGCCCGACGCTTGGCCAGACCCGTCTCAGAATGGCAGAAACTTAGCAGCACCACGTTTTTCCACGAAAGTAAGGAGCCAGGCGAGCCGGACATCCTCTTCTACATCGTCCTACCTGCATCAGCATCGGCAGTTCAAGCTGAAGGAGACACAATCTACTACGAAGGACAACCATACCTCGAAGACCAATTATTAGGCAGCCCCTTCCTAATACCCATTGCTCTAATCGTAGCTCTAGTCGCCGTTTTCGTTTACAGAAAGGCCGGCTAGGCTTGGCTATTGTGCCTTCTCTTTCTTCTCGCCCTCAACAGCCAACAGAAGATCAACAAGGGCTTTTTCATCAATTTCAGCTCTAGTTCTCCAATCCAAGTACAATTGACGGTTTTCATCCTGAGACAAATAGCCCGCTCGAGTGTAACGGTCAATGTTGATGTCAACGCGCCACCCGGGCAGTTTGTCACGCAACAAGTCTTCCACATCGTCTCGCGAAGCCCTGCCCTTCCTAGAGATGATGAAAGCTATCGCAATTGCCAAGCCCGCTATGTCGTCGATTCGCCAACCACTCATCTTCGTCTCCTTCGGAGCCAAACCGCCGCGTAATGTTACGAAGAAACGAGCTCGGTCTAACTGATCCAGATTCGGCTTTTCAGCCGGCTTTTCTCCTTCGAAAACAGTCTTGATCTGTAGGTCAAGTTTTTCAAGGTACGCGTCCAATAGCCCTAACACTTTCGGATAGTCTGAGCCCAGCCTTTTTCGTAATTCCCAGCCTTTGACCCCGGGTCGCCTATGCCTCTTGTAAAAAAGCAGATGCGTCGCTCGTTTAAGCTTGCGTTGATATAAGGCTTTCTTGGTCACGCGTGTCTGCTGTCCTTCCAACGTTTCCACTCCTCAAAGTTTACCTCAACTGGAACTGAAACCACCTGCTTCTTTCCAACAAGTGAACGAGGTTTAATGAAGGGTATAATGAAAATCTCCTCCTCCAGTCTGTGAATTTCAAACGTAGCGTAGCCGTAAGTAACCAGAAAACTGGTCATATAAGCCCGTTTGGATGTTTCTTCGTATGTTTCGGCGCCTACAAAGTCCCAATAAGCAATCTTTGTGCCCTCGCCCACCTTTTGCCTAAGCTCATGCCAAAAGGCTTCCAGTTCCTCTGTAAAAGCTTGCTCAGCCATTATTCTTTGCGCGATGAGGTCGCTGCGAGTGGCTGAGCCTAACTCAGTCTTCAATCCACCTATCTTTGTCCACCGTTCATCTAGTGGAAGGAGGCTCTGCCAGTATTTGATGGCTTCAATCAGGCTGTAAGGCGAAATCTGCTCCAACTCAACGATTGGATGCCAGACATCCAAGAAAAGCCTAGCTAGAGCTTCTCGGCTCGTCTTGCGCAGTTTCTCCTCGATAAGAAAAGGGTCAGTGTAAAGCGATGTTGATCGGTGTCTCACCCAGTCGCTCTGAAGCTTGATGACTGAGGCTAAACGATTGACTGCCTCGGAGTCCAAGCTGTGTTCGTCAATTGATTCCCATTCCGGAAAATACTCTCGAACAACAACAAGCAGATCATTGACATCGACAGTAAACGGGTCCAATCCTCTTTCTTCTACAGACTTACACAAACCTATTATACGTTGAAGGTGGTCTTGACCCGACTTCTTCATTTGACTCTTTGAAGGCACGCAGACTTCCCTTTGCATCATGAAACAAAAGACACGCATAAAAACATGATGGACCTTCACGTAATTGGCACCACAAAGCGATGGCAACCGAGAGATATCGTCAAAGCCTTCCTTTAGAGAAATTTTATATCTAAAACGACAGCCACTAAGATAGCTTTAATGTCCAGAGCAGAGATATTTAGGAGCGAAAAACGATTCAATGGCTAAAATCAACCAGACTCGATTCTTGGTTTCACGGGAAAAACTCGTTAGAATTCGAACTGTAGCAATTCGTAGAGGAGTCTGGTACAAAGCACTCGACAGAGCTGAGCGAGGGCTGGTTGAGTTGACCATAAGAATCGTGAAAAGAATCGGAAGTTTTCTGCTCAAGAAAGTGCTAGCCTCCATTCTTAGAAAACTCCAAACAGCCATGGAGAACAGAATAACCTATTTAGCAAGGAAAGTCGGAAAGCCGCTTGCTGAAGAGCTCAGCTTGATTGCCCGATCATGGGGCAACGTGTCCGCCTTTTCGTGGAAAACCGAGCACACCTTCATTCAGTTTCTGGCTTTAATGTATCTCAATAACCCCGGATATCCTTAAATCAAGGAGAAATCGCGTGGACATCACGTCAACGATAACAACGGTAATCGTGCTTGTATTGTTCTTCTGGGTAGCTTACAATTTGCCGTCAGTTGTTGTGGGCTTGAAAGAGTTGGGCGCAGCTAGGAGGAGACGCGAGAGAAAATCAGATCACATTGATACACCCGACGCTGCAACCAACTTCCAGCCCAAAGTCTCAATAATAATACCGCTGAAAAACGAGGGCAACGTCATAGAACGCCTTCTCAAAACACTTACAAACCTAAGCTACAAAAACAAGGAAATCATCCTGATGGAAGAAGGTTCGACTGACAAGTCACCTCAAATATGTCTTCAGTGGGAAGAAGAACATCCTACTCTCATCAAATACTATCACAATGACAAGAGCAGTGGAAAACCAATCGCAATAAACATAGCAGCAAGAAAAGCCACGGGAGAAATCGTTGCACTTTACGACGCAGACACCATTGTTGAAACCGACATCTTGGAAAAAATAGTTCCCTACTTTAAGGACCCAAATATAGTTGCAGTTCAAGGAGAACTTAAAACATTGAATCCGGATGAAAGCGTCATAACAAGGCTGGCAGTCATAAACGACTTTATAGTCAACGTACAGCAGCTTGGAAGGGACAAACTGCACCTCTTTGTGCCACTGCTGGGAACAAACCAGTATATCAGAAGAAGTATCCTGGAGCAAATAGGATACTGGGACTCCGACGCCCTATCAGAGGACACGGAAATCTCGCTCCGGCTCGCCCGAAGAGGATACAAAGTAAAATACGTCGCAGTGAATGCGATGGTAGAGGCCCCTGCAAAACTGAAGGTTTTCATTGGGCAACGAATGAAATGGTTGAGAGGATACACCCAGGCAGCCATGAAACACATAGGCTTTGTAAAAGATCCAAACTGGAGAACTCTGGATGCCCAGATAATGCTGCTTTTCCCCCTTATGCTCATCCTTGGTTTGATAGGGTACGCTATGGCACTGTATGGAGCGCTTAACTCAGGGATGGCTCCGTCTTACGTGCCATCTATAGTGCAGATTCTAGGCTTGGTTATGCTAGCGGTGAATCTGTTGACCTCTGCTACAGTTCTTGTGGAAAACCCTAGAAACGCCATCTACATTCCGCTACTCTACGTGGACTGGATTCTGCTGGCTTCAGTTTCTTTTTATGTCCATTTGCGAGCGTTGCTTGGAAGACCGCAAAGCTGGACAAAAACACCAAAAAGTGGTCATGTCACCGTAAGCGTTAGCGGAAAGGTCCTGCGAAAGGGATAGACAAACAGAGGTTCCAAGAGTTTCTTGAAAGCCTTGAATCTGATTACGTCCATTGCCAAGCGTGGTAGACTGCAGTACTTGTGGGTTTTTCTGGCTGCGGTAATGCTTAGGGCGGCACCAGAGCTGTTAGTGCCTTGGTATCCAGTTGGTTATGAGACGATTACGTGGTATGCTCCAGTGATGATGACCTTTCATAATCAAGGTTTAGTCGATGTCTTTATGAGCATGTTTAGGTATGGCCCGCTGTTTTATGTTTTGGCGTGGTTTCCCGTTGTGGCAGTTGGAATACATCCGTTCATTGTTTTGAAGATGATTGCACCGTTGCTTTATGGCTGTTTGGCTGTGTCCTATCTTCTTTTTCTTAAGCGGGGATTAAGATTAGAAGCGAAGATGGCGTTTGTAGCAGCATTGTTATTAGCTTTTCAAGTAGCTGCTTTAAGAGAATCCTGGGACAGGTTTAGAAATGTTTTGGCACTAGCGTTCCTTTTTGCCACATTAACTGCTCTGAAAAGTGACAATAGGTACAGATGGTCATTGATGAGTGTCTTTGCGGTTCTAACAGTCCTTTCTCGAGATTACGTGGCTTTGGTCTTAGTCGCTACGGTTTTGGGCTATGCGGTTTTGGAAAGAAAGCATGCTATTGCATCCTTAGCTACTTTGGCACCAGCTCTTGCAGTTCTCACAGTTATGATTTATCCCGCGAGGTTGTGGCAGAACTACGTTGGGGGAGGCACTCCTACCTTTTATTCTGAAACTTACGTTGGGGTGTTAATTGATGTTTTTTTCATTTTTGTGGTTTGCTTTCTTCCTTTTCTGCCTTTTGTGGTCAAGGGATTTAGAAGAGACAAGCTGCTTGATCCAATGCTTGCTTTGCTTCTTCTAGGCTCTTTTAGTGCTGTTGTATTTCCATGGTTTGCGGTTCCAGGTTATCAAAGGTGGCTGATCTTACTGGTCTTTCCATTTAGTGTTTACGCTGTTATAGGTTTTGAGCGCTTTCAGTTGTTTAGCAAGCGTCGAGTTAGGACGTTAACGGCGATTATCCTGTTTTTCATACTATTAGGAGTAGGCTATTCCACTGGTGCGTTTTCATATGTGGTGTTGCCTAGCAGTTGGGTTCCACCAAACTTGGCGCAGTCATCTATAGCGTGGGATCAGGTAGATGATGTTAAGGGAGTGTTACGATGGCTTGATGAAAACGCTGAAGCGAATTCGTCTGTTCTTTCTGAAGAGAGGTTCTATGGGTGGACTTTGATCTATTTGAGGCGTGCAAATAACGATGTTGAGGTTGTGTCGTACAGTGCAGGTTCACCGCCAACACAGGCTCTTGAGAAGGCGTTAAGCGATGGTTACAGTTGGGTTTATCTGATATGGTACACAAATTCAGGTTTTGAGAATTTCAATGTCGTCTATTCACAAAACGGCATTTCCATTTTTCAATACCAATTACTAGCTGCCTCGGTGCGAGTCTGAATGCTTAAGAATACCTTTATTTCGACTGCAAGTCTGCTGATGGACAGGGTGCTTTTGTGTTATCTGTAAAGCCAATTCTTTCTAGAATCAAAAGGTATTTTAAGGGGAATATTGGAGCTCCGTTTATCATAGTTTTTCAGGTGCTTTTGTTGATATGTGTGGGTTTGCTGACTCTGGGAGGTTCAGAGTTAGCGAATGGAGTTGCTGTGGGTGCCTATTTCTCACTGGTGATTGGGGTCGTTTTGCAGCTAGTTTCTTACTTGAGGCATGAAAAGGAATCTGAACGAGAATGATGGCGAACCTTAAGCTCTCTTTGATTATGCCAGCTTACAATGAAGAACGTAGCATAGATTTAGCTATTGAGAAAGTGGATGATGTTGCCCGGAAGCTGGGATTGAGGTACGAGTTGATTGTGGTGGATGATGGAAGCGTTGACAACACTAGAATCAAGGTTAGCAATTATGCTAGAAATAATGGTCATGTAAAAGTCGTTGGCTACAAGAACAATGTTGGTAAAGGCTTCGCGTTAAGAACTGGGTTTTCATATGCTGTTGGTGATGTGGTGGTTTTTATCGATAGTGACGCGGACATCGACCCGAAACTTATTGCGTGTTATGTTGAGGCTTTAAAAGGTGCAGATATCGTTGTGGCCTCTAAGTGGCATCCTCAATCAAGTGTGGACATTGCGTTGACTAGGAGAGTCCTTAGCCACGGATTTAATGTATTAGTGAAACTTTTGACCGGTCTTAGACTGAGTGACACACAAACGGGTCTTAAAGCCATCCGGAGAAGCGCATTTGTGAGTGTGTTTCCGAGGTTGACTGTTAAGCGGTACGCCTTTGATGTGGAGTTGCTTGCATTGGCTAGTCTGCTTAAATTAGAGGTTGTGGAGTTGCCAATCAACATTCGACTGCGCAGCCTGTTTAGCTTTGGGGAGGTTTGGAGGATGTTCCTAGACTTGCTTGGAATAACGTATAGGCTGAGGGTGCTTCGGTGGTATCAGCGGGTCCTCGCAGATGAAAACCGTTCAGACCTCAGTCACTAATTGGACCACAAGCGTATGGCTTGTCAAGTATCGCAACTGAGTCAATTAAGTGTAATACTTGCTCATCATCATACTTTCGCTTGGGGACCTTCGCATGCGCTCGGAGAGTTCTTGAGCACAAATGTACGTGAACTTATCTTCTTTGAGTTCCCCTTCGCTCATCGCCGCCTAGAGCGATCCTCTGTCCGTAGGTTTGTCGCTGGAAGAACCTTGTCGACAGTTTCGATGAAAACCCCTGTAATGCCAGAAACCCTTCAATATGCATGGCATTTTTACAAGATCGTGTTTGCTTGTTTGCATCTTCGTAGGGAATACGACTTGTTTGTCGGAGTTGATTGCCTCAATGCTGTCGCTGGTCTGATCGTAAAGAGATTAGGACTGGTGCGAAAGGTTGCCTTTTACGTGATAGACTTCGTTCCTCAGCGCTTCTCAAACCCGATAGTTAATGCGGTGTATCATTGGATAACCAGGATAGCCCTCAGACAGGCAGATGTAATTTGGAACATGTCTAAGCGCATGGAAGTGAATTGGGTTAAGTTCGGGGTCGCCCCTGAGAAGAACATTTTGGTTCCTACGGGCTTTTTTCAACATGATGTCGAAGAAGTTGGCATTAGTGATAGACAACGGCTACTTCTTGTGCTTGCGGGCTCCCTGAATCCATTAAAGGGTGTTGGTCTTGTACTCGAAGCGCTTAAAGATGTTTTGAGGTTGCTGCCAAACGTGAAACTTATGGTCGTTGGTGGGGGACCTTATGAGAAGGAGCTTAGAAATAGAGTCCATGAGTCAGGATTGTCGAGGCATGTTAATCTGCTAGGTTACATACCCGATCACAAGAAGATGTTAGAATTGATAGCAAGGGGCTCGATCGGGTTAGCTATGTACCAACCAGATCCAAACAGCCTAGCTTGGTACGGCGATCCTGGAAGAATTAAAGAGTATCTTGCATTCGGATTACCAGTTATAACAACGAACGTTCCCGAGATCTCTCTGGCAATACATAAGGCAAACGCGGGCATCGTGATTCCATACACCAAGGAGCAATTGGTCGACGCTCTCTTAAGGCTACTAACTGATGAAAGAATGTTCGTGGAAATGTCTAAGAACGCTCTGGCTCTGTCAAAGAATTTCGAGTATAACGATCGGTTTGCTCTTGCCATGCATCGTACATTGCGTTTTCTGAACACTTGATCTATATTCTGGTCATATTGTATTAAGCTACATGACTCCCTGTAGGTAACCCTATGCGTGCCCTCCCTTGTTTTTTCTGTCAGTCAGCATTTATCGACCTCTGATGATCCAGATGCGTCGTGAGCTCATTTACGATCTTTTGCCCATAGCAATTCTTTTGATCGTTGCGTTTGCCTACGTGGCGCACCTAATGGTGAGGCCAGGTCTTATTTCTGGATTAGATTGGCCTTTTCCTCCGGAGGGCTCACACTATAGAGAATATTTAAATGGCCTGCGTTACGCTTGGACTCAGGTTGGTATATTTACTGGGGCGCGCTCCACTTTTCTAGCTGTTGTAGGGAATTGGATCTTACTTGGATACTTTTTGTCTGAAGTCGGATTAAGTGCAGAAGTTTATTCAAAAGTGACATTATTTGCGGCGGTAGTGGTATCTGGAGTTGCTAGCTATTTCTTACTTCGCTTAGGCCGGCTCTCAAAGATTGCCTCAGTCATGGGTGGCATTGTTTACATGTCTTCCCCAATCTTCTTTGACTGGATAACGCTTACGGGTATGTCCAGTATCGCAAGCGTCTACGTACTGTTTCCGCTCATGTTCTACTCATTCCTTAAATCGCTTTCAAAGGGTCGGCAACGATTCATATTCATTCTGATCGCGACTTTTTCAGTTGTGGGCGTTTATCCAGTCTTCGGAATCTATTTGAGTTTCTTGTTCCTGTCAGCCTACTCAGTTTTTGCCGTCCTTCTCTCAAAGGCTAAGAAAGAGACGCTGAGTCTAATACTTACTTCTCTGCTGCCAATTCTCATACTTTCAGTAGCACTCCAGGCATTTTGGCTTGCGGTCGCTATTCAAGGTGGTGAAACCATCAACCCAGGCGGGTATGACGCCCGGAATTGGCCGATTTCATCTTTCACTCTACTAGATGTTGGAAGGTTGTCCATATCATATTTTCCGGCTTATGAAAATGTTGTGTCATCAAATCCTGTGCTAGTCGCAACTAGTTTCATCATACCCGCTTTCAGCTACACAGCTTTACTAGGAAAGAAATCCAAGCTGAGCATCTTTTATGCAATCATGGCAATATCTCTTACGCTCTTTCTCGCATCGCCATTAAGTACACAGCTGGTTCGCGATAATTTTCTACTGCTTGGCGTTTTCAGAGATAAGTCGAAGTTTCTTGTCCCCGTTGCGCTCTCCTATTGTGCTCTTTTCGGGTCTGCCGTAGATTCTGCGATTTCAGCTTTGGCTTCGCACCGGCTTAATGTAGTATTCACTTCTGGAAATAGGGCATTGTTCGTTCTGAAAGAGAAAGATCTCAAAGTAATATTCATTTTGGCAATGTTAGTTCTGGCAACGCTTTATGGGAGTCCATATGTAGCTTCACTTGGGCGTTCCAATTTCGGTAATGTGTCGTTTCCTGGCAGTTACGCCGAAGTCGCGCGATATATTCAAGAAAACTCAGCGGATTCCAAAGCACTATGGTTGCCAGTAGGCGGGAACCAAATAAGATTAGCAGGACAGGATGATGTGGCTTGGACGAATGATTTCTACTCCATGTTTTTTCCTAGCGGATTAACTGTCTTATCCAATCGTCATGAGCTCATACCTCAATTTTGGCTTTCGAATATGTTCTATCCAGCTCGGTCAATTAGTCCTCCAAACGGCGGATTCGAACAGTGGCAATACTTGGACGGCTCAGAAATCCCCTCTTACATTACTCCAGGAGGGGGTGACGGTAGCATTATCAAGAACTCAGATATCGTATACGATGGAAATTATTCGGCGCAAGTTGTGGTGCCGCCTGGAAGCATAGGAAAATGGTACATGTTTCAACTGAATGAAACCTTCACAAAGACGAGATGCCTTGGAGTTGCAACATATGTAGACACTTCGCAAAATGAAGTACAAATCAGTGACGGACGCAACTACATAGTTTATAGCTTCAGTACAAGTGAAACAAGCGTGTTGAAGGAATCGCCTAATGTTAGAGTCTTCCACCGATGTCAAGACCACGGCTGGTCCTTTTATTTGCTTGATGTGGAAACCGATTGGTTTGACACTTTTGGCTGCTTGCCAGAGCCAGTCAATTTGTTCATCGTAGTAAGAGGCGAAGGCACCGGGTACTTCGATGCCATACAAGGATGGGGAACAGAACCCATAGACTATCCCATCGCAAAAATCGCCGGTTTGTTCAACATACAGTATATTATTGATAGAAGAGATATAGAATATGTCAACTGGGGAACTACGCTGGACTCGCCGATTTGGACTAGGAAGTTTGACGAATTCTCTCGTGTCCTTCAACAGTCGGGTTTTCAAAAGGACGTGGACTTCGGGAATATTGCCGTGTACAAAAATGACTTTGTTCAGCCGAAGGTTTTCTCTGCCAACTCCTTAGCAGTTGCAACGGGTGGCCTAGACGTATTAAGCATTTTAGCAAGCAGTGAAGACCACGTACTGCATAGTACCGCAATAACGTTTACTAGTGAACGACTCGACATGTCAATCTATAATATCTCGGATACAATATTCCTTGACAACAACGGTTTAATCGACCTTGTGTTGCCAGTGCTCAGTTCTTCGAAAGTTATAGACCCGGGTGCGTATGGATATCAATCCGCGATTAATGGTTGGTCGCGCCTTCACCAGTGGAGATGGGATGATCCGCTCCAAGAGGATTTGGAGGACATAGCCCTAATCGAAGATGGGACTGGCACGATCACCATGCCTATCACCATTACAGAACCAAATGACTATACGGTTTGGGCGAAAGTGTTGACTGGACGTGAGGGCTCAACGCTCCAATTTACGTTTTGGGGAGGCCCCACAGGTTTTCAGACTACATTCTCAGTAGGTACATGCACGCCTGAACGGGAAGAGTTAAGTTGGTTAAGGCTAGATAATGCGTCTGGAAACACAGCATTTGATCTTCAGGCTGGAAGCTACTTTCTGAGTGTAACAAGTGCTCAGGGAAGGAACGCCTTGGCAAGGATCGTTTTCGCGCCGAAATCGGATTTTGAAGAGGCTACGACTCAGGTCGCCTCAATCTTGGCAAGAAAGCGTGTTATTATGATTGAAGACCGTGATATAGTGAATAAGTCCATTGCAAGTTCCTCTAAGATGGGGCCTCTAACTGATTTTCAAGAAATAGACCCATCGACATACAAAGTGCAAATTGTTAACGCTACAGAGCCTTTCTTCCTGATCTTTCTTGAGACTTACGACCAAGAGTGGAAGCTGTTTTCAGGGCAGGACAAGCCACTTGATTCGAAACACTTTCGGGCGTTTGGTTACGCAAATGCTTGGTACGTGAATATGACTGGATCACATGAACTAACTATTAGGCACTCGTTGCAAAATGCACTTGAAATCGGGATAGCGATCTCGTTAACGACTTTCGCCATCTGCATTGGTTATATTGGACTCGCCTCTTCTATTCATCTTCTTCACTTCCTGAAAAAGAGGGGCAGAAACGCAAACAATGATAAAGCGGAGCATGAAAAATGAAACGCCATAATGAGGCATTGTTGATGCTGGAATCCATAAGGGCAAGTATCCACCACGATGTCCAGTTCACGGATGCTAGCTAGTGCAAAAGAGGCGATGGCAAAGGTCGGTGATAGGCAGTGAGTCGCCTTATTAAATTATACGAAAAATGGGAAAAAGAAAGAGATCTGAAGTTTCTGAAAATGCTTGACTATGATCCTGACGCTAAAGTCGTGGATATGGGTTGCGGTAAAGGAGATTTCACCTTAAGAGTAAAGGAAAAGATCAATTGCAAAGAGATCTACGGCGTCGATGTGTGCGAAAGCGCGCTAACGGAAGCACAAAACAAAGGCATTAAAGCCGAAAAGATCGACTTGAACGAGGAATTAGGTTTTCCCGATGGAAACTTTCATGTAGTTGTATCAAATCAAGTCCTCGAACATTTATTCTATCCTTCCAAACTTATTCAAGAAGTTTACAGAATTTTAAAAGAAGATGGATATGCAGTGATTTCAACCGAAAATTTGTCTTCTTGGGATAACATTATATCTTTGCTTTTTGGATATACACCGTTTTCCATGGGATTTGACCAAATAAAAATAGGTAATCCTTTTTCTCCTCATGACAAGAAAAACGAGGGAGAATACCTTTCTCATGTTAGAATATTTTCTTTCCAAGGGTTAATTGATCTTTTCAAGTTTCATGGTTTCAGAATTGAGAAGGTTTCAGCCGCGGGGTACTTGCCTTTCAATTTTTTAGCAAACATTGACCAAAGACATGCGAGATTCATAACAGTTAAAGTGAGAAAAGGAAAACTTGGTCGCGGAAGAATTTCAGCTAAGAATTTTGAAGAAGCAATTGGAAACTGGCTAAAGCCTGTTAGGAGAGCAGAACTACCGGAAACATTTAAGTCGTCGTTGTGGCCACCATTCCAACGAAAAAACAGAGAAGATTGGAAAAAAGCTCGTGCAAACATTAGGCTTCTTTTCTAACGTTGCAGGTGGCACCAGTCCATGAAAGATAAGCTCTGTGGAAAGGGTGACCAACGAAAACCTGAACTAAAGGATAACAAAGCTGACATCGCAACAAATATGTCTACCCTAAGATACTTAGAATCCGATTGGCCGAACGTCTCTATCGGAATCCCAACTTTGAATTCAGAACGCTATTTGCACACATGTTTGCGTAGTATTTTCATCCAAAAATATCCTGCGAAAATAGAGGTAATAATCGTAGACGGCGGCTCAACAGATCAAACTTTGCAAATAGCACGGCACTTTCCGGTGAAAATCATTGAGACCACCCTACGAAATCCTGAGCTTGCCAAGTTGACCGCATTCCGAGAATCCTCGGGGGATGTTTTCTTTTATTTGGACGATGACAATGAGTTGATTTCCCCTAAATGGCTTGAGAGCATGATCTATCCACTAATTGATGACTCCACATTAGCAGGTTCTTTTACTCATCACCTTGCTACTAAACAAGATTCTGCGATCACAAGATACCTCTCATACGATAAGCTCCAACGAGATCCTCTTCTTCAGCATTTTTCTATTGGAATAGAAAACACATTTGTTGCCCAAAAGACTGGTTATATTTTATGCCAATTCTCACCAAACAGAATCCCACCGGTGGGCCTTGTTTTATATCGACGAAAGGACGTTATCTCTCTGTTAGAATCTGAGAAGTTTGATGAAAGAAGAATCTTTGACATAGACCTGTCATCTGCTTTTGCTATGCATGGGCTGACTCGCTTTGCCTACGTACCAGTAGGAGTAAGGCATGCGCATGCTAACCACATGTTTACTTTGATCAAGAAACGAGTTAGAAATGTGAACTCTATTTTCTTGCCAACGTATTCTAAACGTAAGTTCGTATGGTTTTCTACCGACGATAGGAAGACAGTAGCGAAAATATTGAAATGGTTGTGTTTATCGAATCTGATCATACCCTTAACGGTGTCGGGAATAAAGAAGTTTATTCATTACAAAGATAAAGTTCTTCTACTGGAACCCCTTGTTGGCTTGGTTCTAACCGACGCCGTTTTGCTTGCATTTATTTTTGATCGTGAAGGAAAAAAAATGATTGCGAACACATTAAAAACTATACTTTTCAAGGAATGATGAAGCTGACCAACGCTGTCTCTCAACTTCAGCCTCGAGTATCAATTATCGTCCCTTTCTACTACAAAAGACTGCACTATCTACATGAACTAGTCAGAGGCTGCGAAAAACTTGACTATGAGAACTATGAAATAATAATCGTTTCCAATGCTATTTTGGACATCAATCACCCAAAGGCTCGAGTTATTACCGCCAACAAAAATAGTCAAGGAGAGAAATTTGATATAGGTATTAGAGAAGCCACAGGTGAGATATGCGCTCTAGTTGGAGACGACGTTTATCCACGCCCCGACTGGCTCAAAAACGGTGTAAAGCATTTTGATGATCCTGACATCATTGCCGTCGGCGGACCTGGATTAACTCCCCCACAGAATTCTGTTAGGCAGCATGCAAGTGGTCTTGTATATTCTTCCTTGCTGGGCGGCGGTTTTGCTTCCTTTCGGTACGTGGAAAAAAGAAGACGAGTATGCGATGACCTGCCCGCCACAAACTTGCTAGTGAGGCGAAAGGCACTCTTGCAGATCGGAAGCATCAACAGCCCCTTTCGCTCTGGTGAGGATACAATCTTATGTCTAAAGCTATCCAAATTGAATAAGAAAATGTTGTACGCTCCTGATGTCGTCGTGTTTCACCACAGGCGTCCACTATTTCGTCCACATGCTCGCCAGATATTCAATGCTGCACTCCACCGTGGGTATTTTGCTAAGCGGTTCGGAGGGAACTCTCGGAGAATAGCTTACTTCCTTCCATCTTCAGGCTTGATTCTCTTCAGCGTGTTGCTCTTACTAACATTATTCCTTCCCAAAACCTTGCCAATTGCCTTGGCACTACTAGCCATCTACATGGCGGGAGCATTGGCCTCAGCTTTTGCAGTGGGAAAAAGTCCTCAAATGACGATCAACGTTTGGCTTGGGATAATACTGACTCACTTAGCTTATGGTTTAGGCTTTCTAAGAGGGCTGATCTTAAGAGACGAAAAAAAGCTTTTGCACAAGGATTAAGAAAGCGGAAAACTCATTCCTCAAAATAGGGATCTAGAAAATGAACATACTGGTCACAGGTGGAGCCGGTTTCATAGGTAGCCATCTTGTAGAAGCACTTCTGAATAAAGGATACAACGTGACTATTCTTGACAACTTAAGCTCAGGGCGAAAACAAAACTTGCGCGGCGTCTCAGGCAACGACAGACTCAAGTTTCGTTTGGGTGATTGCCGCAATCCAGACCACGTGAAAATGGCCCTTGAACACATGGACGCTGTCTTCCACTTTGCAGCCAATCCAGAGGTGCGCCTAGAGATTGCTGATCCTAAAGAATGCTACGAACAGAATATCGAAGCTACCTATGTCCTGTTAGAAGGGATAAAAACCAGTAGGCTGGAAAGCATAGTTTTCGCGTCATCTTCTACAGTCTACGGTGAAGCCACGATTATACCAACTCCGGAACATTATGGTCCCTTGAAGCCCATATCCGTTTACGGAGCATCCAAGCTTGCGTGCGAGGCCTTAGTATCCTCGTATTGCCACAGTTTCAAAAAAAGAGGAGTCATTATCCGCCCTGCAAACATAATTGGTCCACGAGCCACACATGGCGTGATACTGGACTTCATTGAAAAACTCAAGGCGAATTCCTCCGAGCTTGAAATCCTCGGAGACGGAAAGCAAAAGAAATCCTATCTCTACATAGATGATTGCATAAACGCAGTCGTCAAAGCCTACGAATCAACCGAAGAACCAGTAGCGATGTACAACGTAGGCTCATACGACCAGACCAATGTGACAGAAATAGCAAAAATGGTCATTGCAGAAATGAACCTCAGAGATGTTAAACTCAGATTTTCAGGAGGAGTGGATGGCGGAAGGGGATGGGTAGGCGATGTGAAGAATATGCTACTAGACGTTCATAAACTTCAGGCGTTAGGATGGAAACCCAAGCTAAATAGCGAGCAAGCAGTCAGAGAAACCGTTAAGGATCTGATTGCGGAACTACAGGGGGACATCCCTGGAGGCAACTCGGGCGATGCATCCTAAACTTGGCAATACGTCAAAAGGGTTATATTCGAAGCCCATAAATTCATACGAAACATAAAATAACACCTTGGGAGAAAAATGGAGCGCATCTTAGTTGCCGGTGGAGGAGGCTTCATCGGCTGTCATCTTGCAAGATACCTATTCCAGCAAGGCAACTTCGTCAGAGTGGTCGATATCAAATTTGACGACTACATCCAAGATGATTATTGCCATGAAAAGCTGATGATGGATCTTCGTGTGTGGGAGAACTGCCTCGCGGCAACAAAAGGAATAGATAAGGTCTATAATCTTGCGGCCAACATGGGTGGCATCGGATTTATCACCGAAGTCGGCGCTGAAGTCATGCATGACAATGTTCTCATAAACACTTACATGATTAAAGCGTCAATGCAAAACAAGGTGAGACAATATTTGTTCACATCCTCTGCTTGCGTATATCCTACGTATCGTCAAAAAAAACCAGACGTTAAAGGCTTGAAAGAAGAGGATGCTTGTCCAGCTGATCCCGACAACTTTTATGGATGGGAAAAACTCTTTTCGGAAAAAATGTGCGAGGCCTACCGACGCGACTACGGCATGAACGTTCGAATCGTTCGATACCACAATGTCTACGGACCAGAAGGAACCTATGCAGGTGGAAGAGAAAAATCCCCAGCAGCTTTATGCCGGAAAGTAGCCGAAGCCCACAATCCAGGAACAATAACAATATGGGGCGATGGCAAACAAACGCGCTCGTATTGCTACATAGACGACGCCGTCATTGGAACAGTTTTAACCATGGAATCAGACTATGACAAACCAGTGAACATCGGATCCGATACACTTGTTACGATTGATGAGCTGGCTGACATGATAATAAAGATCTCAGGCAAGAACCTGACGAAAACATATGATTTGACGGCACCACAGGGCGTCAGAGGAAGGAATGCCGACCTCACCCTTGTCCGAAGTAAAATAGGCTGGGAACCAAAGGTAAGTCTTGAGGAAGGACTAGCCAAAACTTACAAATGGATCGAGATGAAAGTCAACGAAAAAACGGGAGCAACTCGGCCTACAATACTGAAAATACGTTCCTCGTAATTTCTTACTCTTTTGCTAACAAAGCGTCCCTATTGTTTCTCGTTTCCAGAAATCTAACGTTTCTCCACTGATCTCGAATTATCTCTAGATTACCTAATAGACTTGCGTGAAGAGAGTAAACGATATAGCAGAGATACGTACACTTGTCGCACTTATTATATTCTTTCCTAAGGTTCTCAAATCTCTCACTATTCCATTGGTCAGACAATTCGAATATTGAAGCAACTGGTTGACGGAGATGGCAGCCCGCTACTCGTCCAAGATGATCAACGATAAAGAATCCTCGGAGGGCTTCACAATTCCACGTACGATGCCCATCCAGAGAAAACTGTCTCAGGGCATTCAATACTTTGGCTGTTATGAAAACTCCTTGCCTCTCTCTTTTAAACTCAATAAGCTCGTCACAGACTTTAGCCAAAACTGCTCTGTCAGTTAGCTCAAACTCATCGCTTCTTTTTCCTATACCGAACAATCGGTTGTCCGCTGGGTAATCGTATGAGTAAAGGCAATATAGCACGGGCAATCCTCGGTCGACGAAGTATTTGGTGAAGTCAACAATTTCATGGTAGTTGATCTCGGAGATCGTGGGCGAAATCACCACAGGGATTCCTTCTCTCTGCAAGGTTTCAATGGCTGTCATAGCCTTGTCCCATGCACCATGCACTCCCTTAATGTGGTCAAGCTTCCTCCTATCCAACGTGTCAAGTGATATCGCCACGAAATCGACATTGCGTAAGGCATCGATTTTCTGTGAAGCTAGGCTTCCGTTGTCGTAGATGGTGGTTATGAAAAATTTTGAAGCGTAGTCGATGATTTCACTGATGTCATCTCGCAACAATGGGTTTCCACCAGAGAACACGACCTCTATGACGCCAAGCTTCCGAAACACGTCCAGTCCCTTCTTAACCTCGTCAGCGGATATTTCCTCCGCGTCCGGCTCCTCACGCCAAATGCTGCAGCTTCTACATCGATAATTGCAGCGCCGCGTTAGCAGCCACTGTGCATGATAAGGTCTGTTTGGAGTAAAAGAACGCTTCAACAGCCCCAGCACTTTTTGTGACGAGAGCCTCATTGAAATGAATCCCAACATCTAGGGAGCGTTGACGTGTCGAAGATTCATGGAGTCGCTGAACCTTTTAACTCTATCTTTTTTTCGGTTCTAGATCAACAGCTTTTAAGCCGATGACTCTACGTCGATGTGGTCCTGCATGGAAGTCATTGTTACCAAAACGCCTAAGGCGACAACACCTGCAGAGTCTGGCTGAGCAGATGGTTTGACAAATCTTATATGTCGTCATCGACAAAAACAGCTTCCCTCAACTTGGAAAGGAGCAGAAAAAAGAACATGATAGATTTCAGTTTCAGCGAGGAGCAACAACTCTTCCGAAAAGCAACAAAAGAATGGTGCGAAAAATGGCTGCCACTCGAAGCCGTACGCGAAATGGACAAGACAGGAAAGCCCCCCAAGGGTCTATTCAAGGCGATGGGTGAACAAGGCTTAATGATCATGACCGCGCCAGAGGAACACGGCGGAATAGGCGCTGACTGGATCACTGCTTGCTTAGCCGCTGAGGAATTAGCCTACGCCGATATAAGCTGCGCCATACCCGTAGACTTCCTACTCCACTCAAGCTGGGGCTACGTAGTCGACAAATACGCCTCAGACGAAGTCAGAGACAAATTCATACGACCCGCCATCAAAGGCGAAGGATTCGTGGGCATAGCCACAACCGAATCAGGAGGAGGCTCAGACATCGGCGGACTCAGAACCGTAGCAAAAAAAGAAGGCAACGACTGGATTCTCAACGGAGAAAAAATGTACATAAGCGGCACAGAAGAGGTTCAGCAAATGGGCGGAGGCTACTGGGTAACCGCTAGAACATCAGCTCCATCATCACCATCTGCCATGCACAAAGGAATCACCGGATTCTTCGTACCCATCAAAAGCCCAGGCCTCGAGGTCACAAAACGCTTCGACGACGTCGGACGAATGGGCATTTCAACCGGCGGATTCTCAATGAAAAACGTAAGAATCCCGGACAACTACCGACTTGGAAATGTAGGCGAAGGGTTCTATCCCACGATGGAGGGATTCGACGGCGCAAGGATATTGATTGCTGCAACGTGTCTAGGCGCAGCTCGAAGATGCCTAGAGATAGGCATGGACTACATTAAGCAACGAAAAGCGTTTGGACAACCCATAGGAAAATTTGAGGGCATACAATTCGAATTGGCTGATGACTGGACTGAACTGGAAGCTGCCCGGTCTCTGGTCTACCGTACGGGTTGGATGGACGACGAGCGATACAAGCACCAGAAATTCTCACCATTAGAGGTGACCAAGTACATCGCAGCCTGCAAACTAAAAGTGCCGCCCCTTGCCATGCACATTGCAGAACACGTTATGATCTGGATGGGAGCCTACGGATACTCACAGGAATGCCCAATTGATATGGCTTGGCGGGGAATCATGTCCTACTGTGTCGGAGCCGAAGGCGCACTGAACATTCAACGCATCGTCATTGGCAGAGAACTGCTTGGAAAGGAATTCATACCTTACAAGTAGCCCTTCCTACACCTTTCTTTTTTTGCAGTCCTCGCCCTAGCTTAGACATTAGCCTTAAGTGGTAAGGCCCATTCACTCTTCAAGAGAAAGCGCTTGGCTTAAGGAGTAGCTAACTTGCTGGTTGATACGGTTCTCTATAACGCTAAGATTTCGACAAATAAGGGCTTGTTCGAAGCAGGCATAGCCATAGATGAAGATAGAATAGTCAAAGTAGCCAAGAGGACAAACTTGCCCAAGGGTTCTAAACAATTCAATTTGAGGGGAAATCTAGCGTTGCCCGGGTTCATCGATTCTCATGTGCATCTTAGAGATCAGAGGTTGGCTTATCGAGAGGACTTTGCAAGCGGGACAAGTGCGGCTGCTGTGGGCGGCATCACCACTGTTGTTGACATGCCTAACAATAGCCCTGTTACAATGAGTGCAGCGACTTTGACGGAAAGAATGCAGCTTGCTGAATCTTGCATCTTTGTCAACGTGGCTTTCAACTCAGCGCTTCCAGAACAGCTATACGAGATTCATAGAATCGTGAAAACTGGTGCCGTAGGCTTCAAACTATACCTTAACCAACAGATAGGCGGAATCGACGTGACTGACGCTAACGCACTGCTGAAAGCTTTCAATGAAGCGCACAGAGCCAAAACTCCAGTCGCAGTGCACGCTGAAGACAAATCAGTCATTGAACAACGCCAAATGAAACTCGTGGAGCAAGGACGAGACGATGTGTGCGCGTTTCTTCAGGTACATTCGCCTGAAGTAGAGGAAAAGGCGACAAAGAGAGTATTAGAACTGTCTAGAAGATCTGGCGTTCACTTACATGTTTGCCATGTTACCTCACAGCTTGCGATGAGAGCAATAGTGAAAGCCAAAAGACTTGGATACAATGTGACGTGCGAAGTTACTCCACACCACCTTCTCTTGACATCTGAGGACTTAAAGAAATACGGAAAACCAGCAATTGCGATACCACCTCTGAGAAAGCCCGACGACTTGGCTTATCTTTGGCGACAATTACAGCGAGGCTTGGTGGATACAATAGCCTCAGACCACGCGCCGCATTCATTAAGTGAAAAACAGGCAGAATCCATTTGGGATGTGAAACCAGGTATTGTAGGATTGGAAACTATGATTCCGCTGTTGCTTGCGCAAGTAAACAAAGGGTGTCTCACCATACGGCAGCTTGTCCGTTTGGCATCAAAGAAGCCTGCTGAAATATACCACATGAAATATCGAGGAACTGTTGCCCAAGGCTCTTATGCAGATATCACTGTTGTTGACTTGAAAAAAGAATACCAAATAGACGCTTCAAAATTCCATTCTAGAGCCAAGTTTTCACCATTCGATGGCTGGAAGGTCAAAGGCATGCCAGTCAAGACACTTGCGAACGGGCGGCTTGTAATGGATGAAGGCGAGATTGTGGCAAGACTCGGAACAGGCAGAATTATTCGATCACGAGTAGACTGAGAAAGCAACACGACTTGGATTATATTTGCATTAGTCTTTTTCTGATGGTGTTTCTAGTATACGCAGCGAAGTGGTCGCTTTCAATTCTGAGATAGATTCTCTCGCCCAATTTGATTTGAAGCTTCTCCCTGACAACCTTCGGAACATAGATTCTGCCTCTCTCGTCTAACCTAACCTTGTAGAGATTTTCTAGTGCTTCCATCATGTCTGCCAATCATTTTTCCCGCTGGCTGGGCTTCTTGCCAAAAAAGTTTATCAGAAAGGTCTCTGATAAGCGTTGTGTCCATTTAAATGGAGGCTTGATGTATGCCGGAGGTTAGGTTGATAATTCCAGAAGATCTGGACAGAGCGCTCGATGCGTTAATAAAAGCGGGATTCGCAGGAAACAAGGCAGAGTTAGCGAGAACGGCGATCACACATTTTCTCTCAACAATTCCAACACAGCTACCTAAAGG
>Ga0315310_10000343_pt1 | contig 30047 bp, 19 predicted proteins | sample TDP5_MG_FD_203630 | JGI IMG/M metagenome (GOLD analysis project Ga0315310, IMG submission 203630) | Freshwater sediment microbial communities from Lake Towuti, South Sulawesi, Indonesia - TDP5 | ecosystem: Environmental > Aquatic > Freshwater > Lake > Sediment | place: Indonesia: South Sulawesi...
CACCTCTATCCAACATTGCTAAAGCCTTATCAGGGTCCTCAACAATAGTCTTCGCAATAGACTTATAGTAGCTTAATCTTCCCAGAGTTGAAGGATCTGAAATCGTAACCAAGTATATATCACGGCCTCCTGCAGATTTTCCTACAATATCAACCTTAACCCTTTCACTCTCTTTCTCTATCGTCCGTAGAATACTGCCTATCTCTGAATACGGTGTGTAACCCTCCACTGGTACTTCTTCGATATCAGCGAATCTCTCCCAATACGCCCCTCGAGGTAGCGGTCCTGGCTCTGAATAGATCTCAACAGAAAATGCATTTAAGAACACCAAGACAACGAAGATACACGTTAATATAGAATAACGCTTTCTCAATGCTCCTTCTTCCTTTTTCTCTTTTTTCGGTATCTCTTTTTTCAGTTTATCTCGTTTTATAAAATTTGTGTTCGCGAATATGGAACGGTATTCCCGGCTCTAAAGAGAAGCCGGATGAAAGGATGGTTTTGAAATAGTAGGAATGCAACCTAGTAAAATACTTAGTGTGCCTTGATTAAGCCCAGAACTACTTTTGAGCCTATTAAGGTCGGTCGTAAGCACCAAAGAGGCCGCAACTGCTCGTCATCATTTAGTCATGTTGACGCGAGGAGAACGCTCTCTCAAGAGTTTCAATAAGATAAGAAAAATTCTTAAGACCTGTTTAGCTAAAAATAAAATGAGGTTTTATACTGTTATCTGTTATTCCTCCCTTCAAGTTCGAACGGAAAGATTCAAAAACTCATACATAAAATGATAAAAAAGAGGGGTCTCTTTAGAAAAAGGCCCTTAGAGGATATTATACGTGAAAATATGGTCTGGATGCCGTACCATCGAATACGATATGAATGCGGGTACCCTGAAAAAACTTGATTCCAAGGTGTAGTGAAACAGGGCTGGGTGAAACAGCGTTAAACGCTATGTTTTGTGGATCTGTTTAAAAGTGAAACAGAACTTTTCATGTTATTTAAGCCAAACTGTTTGAAACATAAAATAATAAACTACTTTCCACAATCGGAAGAGGTTGTATGCCCGACTCTCTACGTAGATTTTCACAGAATTCTAGAAAGTTGCTGAAGAGTCTCCATGAAGTTAAAGATGAACTTAACTGGCTTGGGTTGGTATTATATAAAAATCGCGTGCGCATTAGGAGATACTCTTGGATACTGCCAGTAATAGGGATCTTAAAAATGAGAGAAGGCTCTCTGAAGGGGTTGCAAGGCTTAAAGCCAAGAAAAATATTTTGAACATGTGCTTGAATATGAATACTAATCAAGATATAAGGTCACCGTCATTAAGGGATTAACATCCCCTACTTGAAACCGTATTTGACTTCGTGAACTCCTCGTTATCCTTTGAGCTAAAGAACTCTCTAGATGGATCTGCCGTAGTTTGTGCTTAGAGTGGACAGATCAGAAGTGTCGATTTTGTTGTCTCTGTTGAAGTCGCAGTTTGGATTCCAGCTGGGATCTCCAGGCTTGGATCCGAAGGCCTTGCTCAAGTCGAACAAGTCAAAAGCGTCAACGGTTCGGTTCCCATTCACGTCACCCAGAATCTTGTTGCTGAAGAAACCGTGCTGGATGTGCTCGGGCTTGTACTTTGCGTTTATGATGTCGTAGAACATGTCCGTTGCTGCGCTGTATCCTTTGAGTATGGTGTCATCTCCAAGGGTTATGTCGGAGGTTCCATAGCCTACCACCGTGAAGGTGACGTTAGCGAGGATTCCGGGTCCATATGTCGTTGGAACCGGCTTTGTGGTATAGTAGATGTAGGCCACTGTGAGCGATAGTTTGCCCAAAGTGTTATTGAAGGTTCCCGGGCTAAACTTGGCGTCTGGATGTTTGTATGTGGTTATGAGGTCGCCGTTGACAACTCCATCACATAGGTATACTGCCTTTACTTCCGCGCCAAGGGAAGGCGCAGTCGTGAATTTTATCCCGCCTATATCGTATTTTATAATGTAGTCTACATCTCTGGTCTTGAGGATATTATTCACATAAACCTTTTCTGAATGCGGAACAACTGGTTTTTGGCTTGTATAAAATATTGTTTGGGTACCGGTAGCAATCCACGTGTCCGTTTTATTTATACCTCCATGCAGGACATTTGGGTTATAGGACAAGGAGAACTCGTAACTCCAAACATCACTCCCGCTATAATCCGTATAAATTGAAACCGTGTAGTTCATGCCAGGTTTCAGGGTTTCGTCCAACGTGATCTCTGGCACAACCTTGATGGCGGGATATTCAACAGTGGAAAACCTGTTCATGTCCACGATAAATACATAGACGATAAGCGATATCATGAGCGGTATCCACAACAGGTTATTTCTCATTCTCCCCTTAACCTCCCTCTTTCAACAATGACCAGTTGCTCCTAGCAATTTAAAAGTTTCTACCTTCAACCAATAGCATAAGTTCAAACAGATCGTCAAAACATGTTTAAACGCTACTTAAAAAACAGAGCTTAGGTTTCCACCCTTCCCTATTTTTCAGCCAACTATTTTTAACTGATAGGTCGCAAAAATCAAGTAATTCCCCCAAATAGACACGACAAAAACGTCACCATGGGTGATTACATTAATCAACAAACTATTAGGTTTTGGTTCACAACATGAGCATTTCTTTATGGGCATCCGCTTCATTGACAGAATCAAACAAGATGGAGAACGGTTCGCCAAAGACGTTTTCAGATCTAAGACTGATTAGTCAAAACTTGCGCGCGCTTAGCAGGTCTTTTCCTTCAAACCGTATCATGCCTCTAACTATCTTGCAAGGATGTCGAATCAACCTCATAATTGAAAAAGCCACGGTGCTCTTTCCACATCCTGACTCACCCACAAGTCCAAGAGCCTCCCCGACGCCTATCTCTAGATGCGCCCCATCAACGGCTTTCACTACACCTTTTTGCTGTGAAAAAGTAGGTTCTTAAATCTGTGATGCTTTGAAGAGGTTCAGTCATTTCTAGCGCCACCGCTCTGTCACGTCTAAGGCATCTCTGAGACCGTCTCCAAATAGGTTAAAACCTAATGAAGTAAAGAATATTGCCAGCCCCGGAAAAGTTACCATCCACCAAGCCGACGGCAAAAAAAGATATCCCATTTTTGAGAGTACACCCCACGAGGGCGAAAAAGGGTCGCCAAAACCTAAGAAGGTTAGAGTTGCCTCGTAAAGAATGTACCATGCTATATCCATAGTTGCAAGAACAATGATTGTAGATAATATATTAGGCAAGATGTGACGCACTATGATGCGCCAACTAGTGGCTCCCATCGATATTGCCGCCTCAACAAAAGTTGACTCTCTAAGAGATAAGAACTCACTACGCACCACCCTAGCCATAAAAGGCCATCCTAGCAATCCCATCACCATTACTATTATATGTATACTTCGCACCTCAAACATGGAGACGGCTAGGATTAACAGCATAAGTATGGGTAAGGTTAAAACCACATCAGTTATCCTCATTAGTATCTCGTCAATCTTCCCTCCAAAATAACCTGCAATCATTCCAATCCCTAGACCAACGAGGACTTCTATCAAGACAGCGCCGAGCCCCACGTAGAGAGAGATTCTGGCTCCATAGATGACCAAACTAAACATGTCTCTACCCATGTCATCCGTCCCGAGCCAATGCTCCATAGAGGGGGGACGAATTTTGTATCCCCTCCATTCAAGATCATATGGAGCAATCACGGGTGCAAGAAGCGCAACCACCGATACTAATAACACTATACCAAAGCCAGCGACTGCCAATTTACTCTTTTTAAGTTTTCTCCACACTATGGAAACCCGGGTGGCCTTCGACGGTTTAAGAACTCTTTCAGTTTTTTCCTCTGATTTGGCGCTTAAGCGACTGGTCATGACTCATTACTCCATTGGGAACATGATGTTTTAGTCATATCTTATCCGTGGGTCTACTATTGCATAGGCTATGTCTGCGCAGAGGTTGGCGAGGAGAACCATTATAGCGATCATCATGCTGAGACCCATGAGCGTAGGGTAATCTCTTACCTGGGCCAGCTGAACCATGAATTCGCCCAAACCGGGCCAAGCAAATATTGTCTCAATGACTGCTGCACCGCTGAATAGGAATCCTATGGAGTAGCCTATATACGTCACTACAGGGAGCAAAGCGTTTCTTAACGCGTGCTTGTAGATTACAACCCTTTCCATTAGGCCTTTAGCTCTGGCAGTGGTGATGTAATCTTGCCCTAACACTTCCAGCATGCTTGACCTCACCATTCGGAAAAGGTAAGCCGTCCACCCCAGGACTAGGATGAGAGTTGGAAGTACAACATACGTTAAATGGTCAAATAATGCACGGAAAGGCGAAGCAAACGTTATGCCTTGGGTTTGAACCCCACCGTGGGGAAGCAATCCTAGCCACGCTGAAAAAACCATTATTGCCATCATTGCTATCCAAAAGTTAGGTGTCGAATAACCGATTAGCGCCCCTAGCGAAGATAGGGCATCAGCTATTGCGTAGTGTTTAACAGCGGCAATAACTCCTAGAACAACCGCAATCATCACTGAAAGGAAATTCGCTACGAGCATAAGTTCCAATGTGCGCGGGATCCGTTCCCCTATCATGTCTATAACTGGTCGTTTACTGAGATATGAGTATCCTAGGTTGCCCTGCAATAGTCTACTAACCCATATTAAGTATTGGACATGAATTGGTTGATCAAGACCTAGTTCCTTTCTTATTTGGTCTTTCACGTCCCAGGGTACGGGACGCGGACCAGCCATGAGCGTAACCGGGTCACCGGGAGCAAGATGGATTAACACAAAAATAATTATGGAAATCAAGAAAAAGGTAGGAATAATTAATATTAATCTTCTAATTACGTAGGTTCTCAGCGTCATGGAGGAACTAGCCAGCTGCTTTTAGAGTGGTAAATCCCGTCAATTATAAGTTTTGCTCTATAGGATGTTTGTAACATTTTTTATTTTGTGTTAGTGCTCAAATCTTATCTTCGATGGTTTAGTATTTCTTCTTATGGATAAAGTGTGGCTTTTCTAGGTAATTCTGGATGGTGTAAAAAGGGGAGTGAATGTGAGAGACCTATTCGAGTGTCGGTTTTTTTCTTCGTTTGAGAGCGTACATGATAGTTGCGATAACTACAACTACGACTGCCACGATGCTGATGATGAGCTGAATGGGCAGAGGCTCTTCATGCAGCGTTACTGTGACTATTTCGTCGCTCTCTCGCGTATCCGTATCGCCAGGTACGCTCGCTATAGCTGTCATGGTGTATTTTCCTTCGACTACGTATGTTGTGTCCCAAGTGAAGGTTAGGGATGTGCTTTGGCCGGCTGCTAGATTTTGTGCGGTTTTCGTTCCGTTCGTAACAAGATTGTGACCTGGAAAGGTTGGGTCGTAGTCGTAGTAAACCTTAACGGTGACGTTTTCGTCCACAGTTCCTTTGTTTTGAATGACAACCGTGATGCTTACAGGCTCGCCTAATCTCACCGAGGTTTGGGAGGGTGTGACGCTAACAACGGCTATATCGTGGGTCACAGGTGCTGCGGTGTTCTGAAAGAAGCCTGAGAGTATATGGGGCGGGTAAACTCCCCCTGGTTCCATTTTACTTATAATGTCGTAATACGTGCCCGTTGTTGCGTTGTATCCTTTGAGCTTGGTGTCAAGTGGCTCAAGGGTTATGTCAGATTCTCCCATGCCGGCTACTATGAAGGTGACGTTAGCGAGGATTCCGGGTCCAGATGTCAACGGAATTGGCGGTGCGGTATGGAAGAAGTAGGCCACTGTGATTGATAGTTTGCCCAAAGTGTTGTTGAAGGTTCCCGCGCTAAACATAGCGCTCGCATCCTTTTCTTTGGTGATGAGGTCGCCGTTAACGACCTCGACGCCGTGCAGAACATTTGGGTTGTAGGACAACGAGAAGTCGTAGCCCCAAACGTCGCTTCCGTCGTAATCGGTGTATATTGAGACTGTGTAGTTCTTGCCTGGCGACAAGTTTGGGTCCGCGGTGCTATGAGGGATAACAGCGATGTATGGAGATACAAAAACTCTGACCCGGCTGGACGAGACGAGAGTGTTGTCCGTTGTATCCGTTTCGCCTGGTACGGTGCTCGCTATAGCATTGATGGTGTACGGTGCCGCGCTTACATAAGTTGAGGTTGTGTTCCAAGTGAAGGTTAGGGATTTGTTTGCATAGGCTGCTAGATTCTCTACCATTTTCGTTTGGATACGGGTAGTTTCGTAGTAGACGGTGACGTTAAATGTTTCAGGCTCCGTTCCCTGGTTTTCAACAACAACGGTGATGTTTACGAGCTCATCTAATTTTACAGAGGTTAGGAAGGGCGTGACGCTTATAACAGCTATATCGTGATTCACCTGTGCTACGGCAATCCCTATGATATTTACGCAGAGCAAGCTGAAGGTAAGCAATATCATGAGAGATATCCATAACAAGTTTTTTCTCACTTAATTCACCCGCTGAAAAGTTGTGCAGATTAATGATGCTTAAGAAACTTTCTCTTACATATTCTAGATAAAAAACTTCCTGTAAGTCTTTTGTGGACTCATTTGAGAAAATAAAGGGGTTTGGTTGTTACGTTTGTTTTCTGACTTTAAAAATGTAAACTGTTATTCCTGCTATAATGATTATAGCTACCGCGGCCACTCCTGCATATAATAAAATGTCTAGTGGCTGAGCTGATACAGCTGATGTGAGCTCGAAGTCCACACTGGTGGTTTCTCCAGCGACCACAGTTATGTTGGTTTTAACTGAGCTCTCGTATCCCTCCGCAGACGCTGTGACAGTATAGGTTCCAGCTTGTATATCTGAGATCGTGTACACTCCAGACGAGTTGGTGGTAGCGGACATACTATTAACGGTCACGGTAGCTCCAGATATAGGATTACCAGTCGAAGAGTCCGTAACTACACCAGAAATGGTTCCGTTCAGCAGAGTAAGTTCGAAGTCTAGATGTGTTGTCGTGCCTGCGGCCACGGTCACAGTTTTAGATTGCTCGACATACTTTGCAGCAGACGCTGTGACAGTATGGGTTCCAAGCGGAACATTGTTAATTGTATATGTTCCATTCGCGTCGGTAGTTGCTGAATTGCCCTCAGCGGTCACTGTCGTTCCGGCTATCGGGTCTCCGGTGGAGGCATCCGTGACTGTTCCGGCGATATTTCCGAATGGCGATTCAACAGTAATGGATTTGGTCATTCGGTTGTCACTTGGGTTTGCGTCGCCATCTAAAATTACTTCAGCCGTTATCGTGTAGGAATCTGGGGCAACGCCTGTGGTGTTCCAGCGGAACTTGATGGTTTGCGAAACTCTTGAAAGCAGTGTAACTGTTTTGGGCTCTTCGATGATGCTTGTATCGTAGGTGACCTTCACTTCAAAGGTTTCGTTGTATCCACCAAGGTTTTCCACCGTCACTTCAATGGTTACGAGTTCTCCAACATCGACCATGGTTGGCGCTGAGATGTACTTGACGGCCACATCGTGCTTCACTAAGAAGATTGTTGTGGTTTTCCAGTTGTCGGTTGGGTCTCCGTCTCCTTCAATGGTCACGGTCACGTTTATGGTGTAAGTGCGCGCCGCTACGCCCTTGGTGTCCCAGGTGAACTGCAAGGTTGTGTTTTCTTGCTTATTCACCGTGACATTTTGGGCTCCTATGGTTTTTGTGTCGTATGAAACCGCGACTTTAACGTCTTCGTCAGATGCGCCAACGTTTGCAACAGTAACGTTGATGGGAACGAGGGATCCAACGGTAGCTTTAACCGGGGCAGTCACGCTGACCACAGACACATCGTGCTCCACCAAAAGGATTGGTGTGACCTTCCAGTTGTCGGTTGGGTCTAAGTCCCCTTCAATGGTTGCAGTCGCGTTTATAGTGTAGGTGCCCACCGCCACGCTTGAGGTGTTCCAGCTGAACAAGACGGTTTTAGATTCTCCCACAGCTAGCGCGACCCGTCTAGTTTCTATGGAGAGGCTGTCGTAGGAGACCGCGACTTTAACGTCTTCGCTGGACGCGCCGACGTTTATGACTTCTACGCTGATGGGAACGAGGGATCCAACGGCAGCCTTAGCTGAGGCGATGACACTGACCACAGCTATATCATGCTCCGCTAAGAAGATTGTTGTGGTCTTCCAGTTGTTGGCTGGATCTCCGTCTCCTTCAATGGTGGCGGTTACATTTATGGTGTAAGTGCCCTGCGCTACGCCCGTAGTGTCCCAGCTGAACAAAGTTGTTTCATTTTCTCTCTCAGCCAGCGTGACGTTTTGGCTATTTATGTATGTTGTGTCGTATCGGATCGTGACGTTAACCACTTCGTCGGAGGAGCCGATGTTTGCAACAGTAACGTTTATGGAAACGAAGGATCTAACAGCCGCCTTAGATGGGGTGGTCAAACTGACCACAGCCACATCGTGTGGAAAACGATTATCGAAGTAGCCGTGTTTTATGTGGGTGGGCATTGTTTGGGCGTCTATGATTATGTATTCTTTCTCTTCCCAGAAGTTCCATCCGTAGAGTTTGGTTTCGGGACCAATAGTTATATTAGAGGTTCCTATGCCTACCACCGTGAAGGTTACAAAAGCCAGGGTTCCGGGTCCAGACGTCACATCTCCTGCTACATCGTAGAACGCCACTGTGAGCGACAGTTTGCCCGCTACGTTGTCGAAGGGTCCAGCTAGAAACTTGGCGTTTCTACCAACGATGAGGTCCCCGTTGGTGACATTGACGCCTCTAAGGATGCTGGGGTCGTAGCTGAGGGTGAACTGGTAGCATGTAATGTCGTTATTGGTGCAATCCGTGTACATTGAAATCGTGTAGTTCTTGCCAGGCCTAAGTGTTGGGTCCACGATACTGTCAGGGGCAACCTTAATGTACGGAGATTCAACAGCGGAAACCTTTATCGTGTTTAATTTGAAGGCGCTAAATAGGCTGAGTGTAAGCAGCAGAAGGATCGGCAATGACAGAAGCTTTTTTCCATAAGGATAAGGGTGTGCCTTCATGTTTTTGCTTCCCTTCTCTTAGAAGATACTCAATTTACACACATATAAAACTATAAATTCAAATAAATACCTACATTATGTTGAGTTCTATTAGATTCTTCTAGTTCATCACGAATTTTGCAGTCATCGTTCTGATCCCCATTAAGTCCTCCTATTCGGATTCAAATAACAGGAGAATGTTGAAAGAAGTATTTTTCCGAAAAAGGATTGGATCTTAAGAATTTCAACAACACGATATGTCTGAACTGAAAGAAGAATGTTAAAGAGAGCTGTGGGGATGAGATGACGAAAGCTAGAAAGTCATCTCCAAAAAATGGCTCGCACCAAATAAAATTAACTTGCTAAATGGTTTTGCCGTAGTTTTTGCTTAGGCCGAACAGGTCCGAAGCGTCAACCTTGTTGTCTCTGTTGAAGTCACAGTCTGGGCTCCAATTGGGGTTTGACGGGTCAGAACCATACGCTTTGTTCAAGTCAAACAAGTCAAAAGCGTCAACAACTCCGTCGCCGTTCACGTCGCCTGGGATTTTGACATGGACTTCGCCATCGATGAAGGTGTTGTCGGCGGGGTCAGTGTCGGTTTCACCTGTGATGCTTGCGTTCGAGATTATTGTGTATGTTCCGGGGATCACATTTAAGGTGTTCCACTTGAAGTTTATCGGCATTAGTTGTCCAGCGCTTAGGTGGATCGTTTGGGATCCGATTAGGTTTGAGTTGGCGTAGCATTTGACCTGAACGTATTCGTCTTTCACCCCTTGATTCTGGGGCACAACTTCGATGTAGAGGTTTAAGCCCTGGTAAGCAACGCTTACATTGGGATCATGGATGACGCTGATTATGGCAATGTCGTGTAAGTGTTGGGGCGGGAAGTCTGTCTTGTAATAGATGTCTAGATTACCGAGTCTCCATGATGCCCACGCTATCCAAATCGTCCCATCTACGGACTGCATAATCGATGGCGCGAGGTCGTCTGCACCATCGAACGTTAGCGTTGTGTCGCTTGACCAGCGTCTGGTCTGGTTATCATAAACTTTCCAATATATGTCGTCTTGCTCGGATATTCTATCTGAATCCCAGACAACCCATATGTTGTCGTTTGAGGCCTGCATGATTGAGGGATGCAAATCGAAATTTGGATCAGTGACGAGAGCATTATCAGGTGACCATTTTGTGCCGTTATAGGTCATGTAGTAGATGTCGTTATTTCTCACCCAAGCAACCCATATATCGCCGTCTGCGGTCTGCACGATCGATGGGTCCCAATCGTCTGCAGCTAGAAAGGTGAGGGGTTTGTCAGACGACCAGGCTGTGCCGTTATAGGTCTTGTAGTAGATGTCATAGTTTCCGTTTCTGTTGGTTGACCAGACAACCCAGATGTTGCCATCTGAAGCCTGCATGATCGATGGAAGCTCATCCACGTTTGGATCCGTAGTTAGATTTTCATCCAGTGACCAGGAGATTCCATCATAAACCTTGTAGTAGATGTCATAGTTTCCGTTTCTGTTGGTTGACCAGACAACCCAGATTTTTCCGTCTTTTGCTCGCATTATTGATGGTGTGATGTCAGCGTTTGAATCCGTGGTTAGCCTAGTTTCCGATGACCATGGATGCACTTTGGATGAGTCGTAAACTTTGTAGAAGATATCGGCGTTGCCCGTTCTGTACGAGTGCCAAATAACCCAGATTTTTCCGTCGCTGGCCTGGGCGATGGACGGCATCCAATCAGTTTCAGCATTCCAAGTGAGTCTCATGTCGGGCGACCATTCGTATGCATAGCCAAGCGGTATCGTCGCGGTCATTATAATTAAGAATGAAATTAGCGCTATTGTTGGGGGAATTTTGTGTCTCATATATATTCCTGTGATACGGAAGATAAAAAAGCGGGGGGGCGCACTTGTGTGCGCTTTAAGGTTTTGTAGCTTTTGCGTTTAAGGTACGACTGCGAAACTGAACGTCTTTATGGTTGCTCCAGCAAACCATTCGGTGCCAACCAAGTAGAAGCACTGTGCTTTCACGTAGTACTTGCCTGTTCCCCATGTGGCTGTGTTGAAGTCTGCTGTGAGAACCGTTGTTCCTAAGCTTGTCAGCTCAGCCGCACTCGTTTCGATTGTCTCTAAGAGTGCGCCAACCCTGGCGCTGAATATGGTGAACTTGACCTTCACCGTCACGGTTTCGGTGCCTATGTTCTGGACTTTTGCGTAGAGGGTGATGATGGTTCCGTGCGTTGAAATGTCTAGGTGACGATGTTCTGGCCACGCCTTCTTTCCGGACAAGTCAGCTGCGTATGCAGGCCGTGCTTCTATGCTTATAGTATGGTAGGCTGGGTCACTCACCTGGTTTTGTCCGTCGGTGACGACTAGGGTGACGGTGTAGATTCCAATGGTTGTGTATGTGTGGTCGATGGCCTTGCCAGTTCCAGTTGTTCTATCTCCGAAGTCCCACTCGTAACTGCTGATAGTTGTTCCATCCGGATCGTAGGAGTTTGCTCCGCTAAAGGTTACAGGTTCATTAACGTATTCTCTATCGGAAGCCGTGATGACGGCTACAGGCATGGACCATGCTGGTGCCCCCGTGTTGTCAAAGGAGCCGTGTTGAATGTTGTTGGGCATTGTTTGGGCGTCTATGATGTTGTAGTCTGGCGTTAATGGCGGTTCCCTCCATGGGTCCCATCCGATGAGTTTGGTTTCGGGACCAATCTCTAGTTTAGAGGTTCCAATGCCTACCGGTTTGAAGGTTACTTTGGCTAGGGTTCCAGGTCCAAATGTCACTTCTCCTTCTGTATCGAAGAACGCCACTGTGAGCGACAGTTTGCCCGCTACCTTGTCGAAGGGTCCAGCTAGAAACTTGGCGTCTGGATATTTGTCTGTGGTTATGAGGTCTCCGTTGGTGACTTCGACGCCTCTAAGGATGTTGGGGTCGTAGCTGAGGGTCAACTGATAGGCTGTAACGTCGGGGCCATTGTAATCCGTTTTTATTGCCACTGTGAATAACGTGCCCACTATGTAGTCGGAGCCTTGGATTAACTGTGGTTCTACGTAAATGGCGGGATATTCGAGAGCTGAAACCCTTTTGATGTTTACGCTGAGGACACTGACCACAAACAGCAGAAGAATCGATAATGACAACAACTTTTTCCTCATCACTCTATTCACCTCATTATCTAAGCCGTTCTAGACCATTGCCACCAAAGCGAGCGCTCTGGGTAGTAGTATCCGATTTTTTCTCTCCATCTATAGTAGTCGGCCATTTCAACGTAGTTGGTGTTGTCGTAGTCCGGATCGATGTCCCTGCCTGGTTTAAAGATCCATTTATCTGGGGTAAGTCGGCCTCCTACAATGGCGTTTGCCCAAACCACAAAGTCATCCGTGTCGACCTTCCCACTGAAGTCTCCGTCGCCTACAGGTCCCAGCGTGTAGAGGGTGGCGTCTTCCCGAGAGTACCACCACATCTCCATGTATTTTATTGCCTTGTCAATGCTGTATTCGTAAGGCACAAGCTTTGTGTTGTAGAGCTCCCCATGCGTAGGAACAATAAAGGTTCCGACTCCAGGCCATGCCTCTGGGATACCCCAAGTCTCCAAAATACCCGGGAATAGATGGTATGGAATCGCTTGGGCTATAGCCATTCTCACGTACCTGTTGCTGAGGATCGGGTTGTGGAGGTTCATGTATAAGGGATTACTTCCGTGATACATGTATGTCCATACCTTGTGTGTGGTCCGAGTCTGCATGCCTTGCCAATAGCTTACGTCTCCCATCGGATATTCACAGTAATCGACTGCCAGTGTTTCAAGGGCTACTCGCCTATCGCCTGGGTCCGGTACCCACTTCATGATATATGTATCAACGTAGGGTCCCCAGCCCAGCTTATAACCGAAGTAGTATGGGTTTTTTTCGAATTCGATCTTGACTCCGCTTTCATAGGACTTGACTTTGTAGGGTCCGCTGCCCACTAGATAATAGGGATTGGTATTGCTTGCATCTCTATCAAGTGCGGTGCGTGGGACATCCTTTAGCTGGTGCCAAGGCAAAACCTCTACTCCCCAGTCACTTGAAAGCAGGTTGACAAGGTCCCAGCGTGGGGCATAGAGGACGAAATCAACAGTGAACGGATCGACGATTTCCACGTGGTCTACTACATGTGAGAAGTCGGCATACGCCCAGCTCCCAACCGACTTGTCAAGGACCAAGTCATAGGTGAACCAAACGTCTGATGCGTTGAGGGTCACATGGTCGCTCCAGTAAATGTTCTCATCCACTGGTGTGGTGGGGTCATCATGTCTTATGGTAATTCTCGCGACCGTGTTCGGCCCGTGAGGCCCGGTTCTCCATTCCGGAAGGCCTGCAGCTATTACTGGTTTCGTCACGAACGGTCCATAGAACTCATGCTTCGTCTCATCCCAGAGACGCGAACAGGTGTATAAGTTGTCATGGGTGAGGGCGCGCATCATCTCTTCGGTGTAGGTTAATGTAAACAGCGGGTTAAAGCCCCAGATGGGTGCATCTACTCCATAGAAAAGCACATTGCTCCCTATAGCCTTACGACCCTCTGGTGCATACAAATCGAACGCAGTTTTGTTAATACCAAAGTGACTAGTATCATAGAACCATACGGTTGAATCCCAGCCTTCAACGTAGACACCCGTGCACTCAAATAGCCTGCCGTAATACAGGTTAATCATAGGCGGGTCATTCATAAACAGCTCCTGCCAATACCACAGGTTTTCCTTAATCTTTATTGGATCAAGTGTTTGTGTTCCAGCATTGTAAAGGGCTAAGGCCTCTGGATTACAATACTCCATGGCATTGTAGCCGCCTTCAGGAGGCGTCTTATATACAAATTCATCCACCCAGAGCAAGCCTGTGGGAATTGTAGACCATTCGGCAGTAGTGAAGTCCCATCCGTCTACTCCATATGTGTACGTTTCAGGATGGCTGTCTGCGTCGCCTGATACATTCCACATCGTATCCCAACAGATATCCCAGACTGAATCGTACGTTTGAATATTCAGGGTAATGCCAATATTTGCAAGCTCAGTCTTGATAGCGTCGAGAAGAGCATGATAACCGCCACCAAATCCAAAGTATGGGTAACTGTCAACCACCGCCCAAAAAGTGACTTTTCCAGACCATGGAAACGTTGGACTCGCCTGTACCGTCACTAAGCTCCCTGCTGCGAACGCACTAATCAGCATCAAGGAACTCAGTACAGCAAAAATGCATCTTAGAGCTTTCCAAAATTTTATATTAGTCAATTCTCTCTTTTTCTCCTTTCTCTTTTTTATACATCTGCTTTTGATATAGAGGTTCTTCGCTGACCTCTATACCATGCCTTTTAATATTTAACGAAACACTTAAGTTTTACTATGATAGTAAACTCGCAGAATCACGGGTCGCCTGAGTACATTGCCCGTGACGATAACCCTGGCGACATTTTGACGCATCAGGAAGTCGTTCAGGCTCTCTCTGGTTACCATATCGACGTAATGGCCGCGGATGAATGCCTCGTCGGACAGACACAGGTCGCCTACGAGTACGTTGCAAAAGGTCTCCAAGTCAACTACCTTGTCGCGGCCGAAACCTACACCGGCTGGAGAGGATTCCCATACGACGCCATACTTCGGGACCTTGTGGCTAACCCAAAGATGTGCGCGAGAGAGGTTTCGCTCATGATGGTCGAGGAGACCTCCCTGCTCTTGAACCAGCAGCCATACATGGGTGAGGAAGTCAACTGCCACGCGGTAATTGACATGAGCATGGTTAGCGGTCTAGTGACATCCTTGAAAAGTCTCACCGATCTTCTGGTCCTTGACATGAAGACCAATGCAAAGATTATTTCGCAGGCCAGAGGAGCAGCACAGTACTGCTATGGTGCAAATGCTCTGAACCTCATCGATCTGAAGACTTTCGTTCTGCAGATTGTTAGCAACACGCAATCTCTGGCTATAAAAAACGCCTGCGCCGCGGTAACAGACAACTTCGAAGCCACAGTAATAGGTCTGCAGGTCACCAAGACGATGGACCATATGATCAACGGGTTAGGTATAGCCTTACCCAACCATTCATGGGAAGTGCTGGACTACTACTGCAATTTCTCGTTCCCAAGCCAGGGCTGGATGGACTTCATGGAGGCATACTGGGCGGCTAGCGGCTCCATCTAGATGCGCGCAGTGGAGACTCGAAAAGCATCGATCTGACGACTCTCAAAACCCCTTTACCTTACTTTTTATTTGCAGTTTGTTGTTCCGTTGCTCATTATGCTGTGCTGATAAACAGGTGTCTAGCATGACTGGTACTCAATATCAGCACCAGAAAAACTGTTTTTGCGTTCTCATGAAAGGGTAAAAATAAGAGAAGTTTACATATCACAAAAAAAGGGGAGGAACGCTTAATGAAAGTTGATCCATTTTTGGTTGAGCAGTTCTTAAGCACTTACGAACTTGAGGTGGAGTTGAATCTCGCTGAGACTTGTGTTGATCCGTTCACGTTGGGCGAGTTTCTAACCTTAATGGGGAAAGAGAATTTCTTCGAGCAACTCCAAGATATGCAGCTCACTTACGGCTTCGGTAAGGGATCTCCCGCTCTCCTTCAAGGACTTGCAAATCTGTATGATCACTTGAAGCCAGAGAACATCCTCGTTAATGGAGGAGCAATTGGCGCCAACTTTCTTGTCTTCTACAGTCTTGTTGAACCAGGCGACACAGTGATATCAATATTTCCCGCCTATCAGCAATTGTACAGCGCGGCTAGATCATTTGGTGCGAATGTCAAGCTGCTACGGCTACGTGAGGATAATCAATGGCTGCCTGATATCAACGAATTGGCTGAGCTTGTAGATGACAAGACCAAACTTATAGTGATTAACAACCCGCACAACCCCACTGGAAGTCTCATTGATGTGGATCTTCTGAAAGAAATCTGTGCTATTGCGGAGGATTCAGGTGCTTATCTGCTCTGCGATGAGTCATATAGGGGTCTTTATGTCAGACCTGATGATTTCGTTCCTTCCGCCGTAGACCTTAGCGAAAGAGCTATAGTGACAGGATCGTTCTCTAAACCGTTTTCGCTTACGGGGTTGCGTCTAGGATGGGTTGCCGCAAGAAAAGAAATAATCGAAGAATGTTTTGATCACAGACACTATACGACGCTTACTAATGATATAATCGCTGACGCTCTAGCTGCCCTCGCCATGAAACACGTAAATCGAATCTTTGAGCGAAACCTAAAAATCATCCGCACTAATCACCGAATTCTTTCGCAATGGATCAAAGATGAACCACTGATCGGGTGGGTTCCACCGAGAGCAGGGAGCGTCGCTTTTCTCAGGTACAATCTTAAGATTCCTTCTAAGGATCTATGTCTGCGCCTTATCCGAGAAAAAGGCACGCTTCTCACTCCCGGCTGGTGCTTTGATATGGAAGGGTTTTTGAGAATTGGCTATGGATGCAAAACCGAAACTCTAGAGGCTGGCTTGTCACGAATCAAAGACTTCTTGAACTTTTATCGAAGGTCAAGTTTACTGAGTTAGGTATTTTCTAAGAGCATTAACTCGTGCTTCTAAGACCCTAAGGTTTTAGTTGCCGTTTTTAGTATTTCTTGTATTTTTTTCTCTGCGTCTTCATCTATTGGTAGGGGCTGGTGTTCGGCTAATATTTTCTTCGCTTTCTCTCGGGCAACTTCTACTACGCTTTTGCTGCCCATTTTTTCCCAACGGGCTCGGGCATCCTTATTAGCAAGCTTAGGTCGGAAGTATTCGCTTTGAAAGTGTTTTAGAGTGTGTTTTTGCTTGAGGAAATTTGATGATTCTTGTATGACCTTTAGTATCACATCTACTGCAAGTTTTTCTTCGTCAAAGTCAATGCCCCTAGCTGCCCTGAATATCATTCCAAAGATTTCATCGTCGATAACCAACTGTTCATAACTCGTCGTTATGCCGCTTTCTATGCATCCAGCGCCTGACAACGAGTTGGCTCCAGCCAGCGCAGGCAAGAGACCGCCCATAGCCCTCTCAAACCCAGCCTGCTCATCTAAGACCTTGGAATCGGTGTCAAGTCCGTACACGTCGGAAGGCAAGCCGTAGTATTTGGCAAGCTGAACGCAGCCAACGTTCATCATCGTTGCCTCAATTCCATAGCAGGCTTGACCCGTCAACATGTCTAAAGGTATGCAACGCGGGGAGTATTGGACGGGGTTGCCTGGGTTTAGAAGTTGCACCATTACTATGCCTGCTAGCATCTCTGCATTTTGCTGAACCAGCGTTCCAGCCAAAGTGACTGGACTGGTTGCTCCTGCCAACGGGCATGGCAGAACGGCTACTGGTAAGTTGTACTTAGTTGCCCTAGCCATTACCTTTGTCACATCGCTCGAGAATTGCAGTGGGCTCGTAGGTGAGACGCTAGAGGTTATTATCGGCTTTTTTCTGAACTCTTCTTCTCCCTGAACCGCCTCGATCATTTCAATTATGAACGGGTAGCTTTCATCAGTGTAAGGTGTGGCGTCGAAATTTTTGCTAGTGTTTCGAAGTATGGCTTCTACTCCGTATATGTCCCTTAAACGTTCTGGGATGTCACTTGGGTAAACTATCATGCATTGCGTGTGAATGTTTGGTGATGCATCCACGATTTTGGTCAGGTTTTCAACATCTTTTCTATTTGCAGGTCGCGCTGATCCAGAATCAAGGTCGATTACGTTGGCTGCTCCACCTGTAGGGTGAGTGTAGATTTTTTCGTCTTCAAATTCAACATCATGTCTCGGATCTCTCGCGTAAAAGGTTACATGCTTAGGTGACTTCTTGACGCACTCGTTGACCAAAGCTGACGGTATTTTAGCCCTCCTCTTGTCAAAATCAACCCTTGCTCCCGCATCAGCAAGAAACTTCAAAAAGTCTTGGTCACGAATTAAAACACCTGCTTCTTCCAAAACTCTTAGGCTGGCAGAATGAATCTCTTCAACTTGGGCTTGGCTTAAAAATTTCAGCCACATCTCTAAAACGCCTCTTCTATCGATTTTCTAGGTCTTCATTTGAATATTTTGATGCCCTTTTTAACACTTTGCCACTTATGTATCCACGTGGTTATAACTTTGAACTCTAAAAAGCACGACGCTCAAGAGAAGCATAGGATTTAAATGCTAAAGGTTTCTCATCATAGAGGAGTAAACATACAACATGAGGTGCTGTCATGAGCACACTTGTTTCGACACTTAGAGACCAGCTCTTAACCTTCGACGCCGACAAATTTGTCGAAACCGTGAAAAAATCCGTCGATCAGGGTCATGACCCTATTGAAGTAGTAAACGCATTGACTGAAGTGCTGCAAGAAATAGGTAAGAAATTTGAGAGCGGGGAAATCTTTCTGGTTCATTTGGTTCAGGCTGGTGATGCTGCACGAAGGGCCACAGTCGAGGTATTGGAGCCGCTGATCAAAAAAAGCAGCGGAAAGAGAGAGACACTGGGAAAGGTCTTAATCGGAACGGTTGCAGGTGACATCCACGACATTGGCAAGAACATTGTTGCCATGATGCTATTCACAGCAGGCTTCGAGGTCTATGACATCGGAAAAGATATTCCAACTGAAGATTTTGTGAAGAAGACAAGAGAATACAACGCAGACATAGTCGCTCTGTCTGCTCTCTTGACCACAACACTCCCAGTTCAACGCGAAGTCATCCAAGCCTTGAAAGAGACTGATCTGAGACAGAAAGTGAAAGTTCTTGTGGGAGGCGCCCCAGCTACTGCTAAATGGGCTGAAGAAGCTGGAGCAGACGGCTACGGTGAAGACGCGATTGAAGCGGTAAGAATTGCAAAGAAACTAATGGGTATAAATGAATAGAATAGAGTTCATCAAGGTTTTCTAGGCAATCTTGAAAATCGGATGCGAGGGAGGAGGCATTTGTCTCTTTTCTATCAGAAGCTGAGCGAAGGCTGCGTCTACCAGGGCTACTGCTGGGAACACATAGGGTGCCTCTTCTAACGGTCCATAAAGCACAAAGTCTGCTCCAGCCGCAATCGTCAATGCGTTGGCTACAGCAGAGCATGGTTTAACGGCTTGCAGACCCATTTTGGTTTTTAATCCTTTCCATGTTCCTATGGCATTGTGAGCTCCGCACCCTGTGGGATATCCCAATTCGTTTTTAAGATCAAAGACTGCTTTGAAGGCTGAACCTAAGGACGGCACGTCTAACACGCAAGCGTCTATGAAAATCTTGTCGATTCCACTTTGAGTGGCTAAAGGCAAAAGCTTCTTGATGGCTTCAACTCGACCAAACGCTGTCATATTTCTGCTGTTGAACGCTAATAACACGGCAGCCTTCAGACCTGTTTCTTTGATTTTTTCAAACTCCATACTCTTTGATTCCGGGTTGAGTGAATTATAGACGCAATTGTCTAAGATTCCCGCTTGTTTGGCATAGTCTAATGCTGCAACCCTGATCTCGGCTGAGGCAGCATCCAGAAATATAGGTGTATCTGTGACCGAACTTATGAAATCCAGCACTCGACTTATCCATTTCTTAGACGGCAAAACAACATCAAGCATGCAGGGTAATCCAGTTTTATCCGAGAACTCCTCTTGACGTTTTATCAGAGTCTCACATTCTTGTCGATTGAACTCTCCAGTTTCTTCTTTAAAGTCTAGGCTCTTCTGCCTGTAATAAAAGACTGACCCTACAAGCACGGTAGGACTTTCACCTTGCCTGCCACCAATTGTAACTTTTCCTACCCTGAGTTTTTTCTGCTCTGATGCCAGTTGCCACATAAAGATTTTGCCTCCAATTATTGACCCCTCGTTAGAAATTAAACTTTCTTGTCTCTTTCTTTGTCTTATACGTTTTTGCTGTTTCCAAAGCCTTGCCCACATATCTTATTTGCAGAAGCCTGAACTTCGCGTGCTGTTCAAATACGTTTACGCGGCATGCATTTTTTTAAACGTCGATACCGAAACGAGCTCCACAAGATTTAAGTTTTGTAGACCTAAAATTCGTCGAGATGCTTGATATGAAAATTCTTGTACTAGGCTGCGGAAACATTGGTTCTGTTGCTGCAAGAGACCTAGCTGAAAGCCTGCGCTCTTCGGAAATTGTGCTTGCCGATATGAACAAGAGTAAGGCAAAAGATACTGCCTCAAAAATCGGTCTGGACAATGTTTCTTGGATTCAAGCAGACGCGTCCAATCATCGTGAACTCGTGAACACGTTAGAAAAGTTCGATTTAACCGTCGGAGCCTTGCCAGGTGGAATGGGTTATCGCGTGTGCAAGGCCTGTATCGCAGCCAAAGTGAACCTAGTCGATGTTTCTTTTATGCCCGAGGACGTCATGACGCTGAATGAAGCCGCCTTGAAGGCTAAAGTTAGCATTCTGCCAGACTGCGGAATGAGCCCTGGGTTGGGCAGCATATTGGTTGGCCATGCAGTCGCCAAACTCGACAAAGTCGAGAGTATTCACATGTTAAACGGAGGCAACCCGCAAAAGCCTGTGCCTCCATTAGATTACGTGATAACGTGGTCTGCAAAAGACCTCATAGAACTTTACACTCGGAAAGCAACCATCGTGAGAGCTGGCAAGACAGTTCAAGTAGAAGCCATGAGTGGCCTTGAAGAAATAGTGTTTCCGGGCGTTGGAAAACTGAAGGGTTTCTACACAGATGGGTTAAGAACGCTACTTCACACGGTGAAAGTCACCGAAGAGATGTGGGAAAAGTCTCTCAGATATCCTGCCCATGTTGAAAAGATCAAGCTACTGAAAACTTTGGGTTTCTTTAAAGAAAAACCAATAGATGTTAATGGCATCAAGGTCATTCCGCAGGAAGTGACTGCAAAACTGCTCGAAATGAAGTTGAAGAGACCAGAAATTCGAGACATTGTACCTATGCTCGTGGAAGTTAGCGGGCTAAAAGACGGTGAAAAAGTAATGTACACGTATCACATGTTGGACCGCTACGACAAGAAGCGAAAAGTCACAGCCCTAGCAAGGACCACAGCGTACACAACTTCTGTCGTAGCCCAGCTGGTAGCCCGCAAAGCAATAAAAGAGAAAGGAGTGATTCCACCAGAAAAAATCGGAATGAATGAAAAACTCTACAAAAAGTTCATGGGCATGATGAAGAAGCGAGGAGTTGTAGTCAAGGAGAGCAAGAAAATTAAACACTAAACTTTTTCTTGTTCCACTCTTTGTTATGTATCATCTTGCAAGGAGGCTGAAAATGGATAAGCTAATCATCACCGTGGCGCCGACTGGTTCAGTGCCTCGAAAAAAGGACACGCCCTACGTGCCTGTGACACCTGACGAGATCGCTGAGACAGCTTACCTGTGCGAGCAAGAGGGCGCCTCTGTTATTCATGTGCACTGTCGCGACGAGAATGAGAACCCTACGTCAGATTACCTTGTGTTCAAGGAGACCGTGGATAAGATACGAAAACGCACACACCTTGTTATCATGGTGTCAACAAGCGGTGTGGCGGGCAAGTCTGACGAGGAAAGAGCCCAACCGCTCAAGACAAATCCAGAGATGGCCAGCCTCACAACGGGTTCGCTCAACTTCGCAGGGCGTAAACCATCTATTGTCTATGTAAATACATGGGAAACAATAACCTTTCTTGCCAAGAAGATGCTTGAGATGGATATCAAACCTGAAATCGAAGCCTTTGACGTAGGCTTTATTCATCAGGGCATAAAGCTTATCCAACAGAAACTGATCAAGGAACCAGTGCATTTCCAGTTGGTCATGGGCGTCGACGGCGGCATCCCAGCCACTTTAGACAACCTGTTGCATATGAGTCGACAACTCCCGCCTAACGCCACTTTCACTGTGGCAGGAATAGGCAAATGGCACTTGAATATGACTTCTATAGCAATAATTTTTGGGGGGCATGTCAGAGTAGGACTCGAAGACAACATCTACTACGCCAAGGGTAAATTAGCGTCAAACGAGAAGTTTGTCGCCAGAACACGTCGGCTAGCAGGGGACCTCCAGCGTGAGGTAGCAACACCCGATGAGGCTAGAGAGATTTTGGGACTTAAGCCACTATTACGCTAGGCTTGGCTTGTTAAGGCAAGTTGCTTATGCTGTGTCAATTGTGCAGATTCTCTACGATAATAATTCTGGACCCAGCATAAGGGCTCTGGCTACCACTACTTTTTGTCTTTGTCCTCTGCTTAATTCGTGTTGATACTTTAACAAAGACTCCTCTGGAGGCGTCAATTCAACGTCTTTCTCGAAGTTTAGGATTAAGTATCTCGTCTAACGTATAGCCGATTAGGACGAATGATATAGAGATTGCTGCTATGCATAGGCCAGGTGGAATTATCCACCACCATCTTTCAACACCACCAGGTAATATCAGCGCTTCATGGAACATTCTACCCCATGTCATTATCCATGGGTCGTATAGTCCCAAGAAACTTATGTATGCTTCTGACATAATAGCACCTGGCACTGATATAGCCAGAGTAACGTAGACAAGATTCATGACGTTTGGAAGAATGTGTCTCCCTATAATGTGGAGCTTCCCAGCTCCCAGAGCTTTTGCAGCTTCAACAAATGGTCTTTCTTTGAGGCTGAGTGCCTGGGATCTGACTGTTCTGGCAAATCCCATCCATCCAAGAAGGCCGATAATTAATATAATATACCATATTGATGGTCCCAATACGGCTATGATTACCAGTAGCAATGGCAATTCTGGCAAGACAAGAAACATGTCTGTGAAACGCATCAATATCTGGTCGACAATTCTACCTAGATAGGCTGAAAACAGCCCAATACAGAGTCCAATGGATACAGATAAAGCAGATGAGAGTAAACCCACAATGAGGGATATTCTTGTTCCGTATATGAGTTGCGTAAATAGGTCTCTCCCAACATTGTCGGTTCCCATTAAGCCAAAAGTGTTGCCGAAGAGTTTCAAGTTTAAGTCATCGATATAAACAGTTGCATTTTGTACATCTTGGCTGAACACCACTTCAACACCGTAGGCGTAAGTGGCCTGCTTGGAGATCATTGTTCCTTGGGGGTCTAACATGTATGAGTCTATCAACGGGGGATACTTAGTGACACCTGTGATGCTCGGTGTTATCCACACTTCGCTTTGATAGTTTCCACCTTGTTTCGCGCTCCACAGATTTTTTCTTTCGCCTCCAGATTCTTGAATGAAGACATTAACTCCAACGCCCCATGGTCGTACATCTTTGACACCATCAGCTTTTATGTAGATTTGACCCCTGAATCTTTTCGGTGGTCCACTGTACGGGTAGTAGAATTGTTTACTCAGAACAGCTTCAATCTCTTCAGGCGGCTCTGTAGCATTTCGCTCAAACGCTATGGCAAGACATCCTGGACCGCTATTCGGGCTTCCTACGGTAGGAACATATTCAGGCTTGAAGTTTTGACCTTGGAGAGATGTGCTGAAGACCCACTCTTGAAGCGAGGTTGTTGTGTTGAAGCTTGGGTCTTTAATTGGCATTAGGTTTTCACTGGTTTTTTCATATCCGGGTAAGTACTTAATCCATGTGGGATAAGCAAGGTCCGCTGCTGTTTCTTCTTCAATTGAGACAGGATTATATGGTGTTATTAAAGGGGGAATCAAGGCTATCAGCGTGAAAAAAATGAGAATACCTATACCTAGCATTCCTTTTTTGTTGCGTAATAAAACTCCTAAAAAATTTTTGAATCTAATGAGGAGGAACGGGACTTTGGCTTTTTTTGTGGCGGGCATGCTCTCTCACTCGTACTTTATTCGTGGGTCAACGAGTCCATAAGTAATGTCGGCTATGAAGTTGGCTATAATTACGCATATGGCTATAAGGAAAAAGATGGCTTGCAACGCTGGAAAATCGGTGTACTCTATTGATTGCCAAATCCACAGCCCGAGGCCTGGATATGAGAAAACAGTCTCTGTGAGTGTTGCTCCCGAAAGCATGAATCCAAAGGAAATGGCTATCTGAGTTATCAATGGCAGTGATGCGTTCTTGAAGGCGTGCTTGAAAAGCACTTTCCGTGTACTTAATCCCTTTGCTTTTGCAGTGACTAGGTAATCCTCACTCAGAACCTCTATCATTGATGCTCTTGTTAAGAGAAGATAAAATCCAGCGGTAATTATTACTAAGGTTGTTGCTGGCAAAAAAAGATGCCGTAGTCGGAATGAAAGTTCTACTAAGAAGTTACTAGGCCATCGACCTGGAAGAATCCAGTCTTGAGGAAATGAATGGGCTCCAGGAAACCAGTGTAAGTTGTAAGAGAATATGAGGAGTAGGACCATTCCTACCCAAAACACAGGGAGCGAAGTTGTTATTAATGATACAAGCGAAGAAAAGACATCGAAAAATCGTCCTCGTTTATAGGATGCTATCACTCCAAAAACCAAGCCGATTACGATTGCTATTACTTCTGCGGTTATGACTAATGTAAAAGTTGTTGAAAGTCGTGAGCCAATCTCATCGACTATGGGTGCTTGTGAGCGGAAAGAGTAGCCAAACTGAAAGGTTAACATGTTTTGCACGTATCTCAGATATCTGACAAGTGGCGGGTCAAGGAGTCCAAAATATCTCAGTTGTGCCTCAATTGCTTCGGGGTCGCGCAACCGTGATGGATTTGCTAGTCGTGCTATAGGGCCTCCAGGCATCAGCATGAATATGGCAAAATTAAGTGTAATAACGAGGAACAGGAGTGCGATGGAGTATAGGATTCTTTTTATAATGTAGGCCCGCAAGCCCAATGAATTGCATCTCCGTTAAGGCAATGAGGTTACGAGGTATTTTACTTTTACCCTCTTTCGAACTTTCATTGTTTTAGAGGATATCTCCAGAACGCTTAAATGTTTATGTAAACCACTTATATTATTGCTCATAAGAGAGAGGAGAAAAGAAAAATGCATAGTGGCTTTAAGAGACTGAACGGTATATTGCTTTCAACGGTGCTAATTTCAATACTAACTTCGGCTTTCATGTCTGTTCCAGTGACTGCACCAACGGGAAGCGGGTATGAAATGTTTGGGCCACGAGTTGACAACATTCTTATTAGGATATTTCAGGGTCGTGACACTGAGTTTGGCGCATTCTACTCAGGAGATCCTGCTACGGCTATTGATATCATAGATTGGCCTTTAGACCAAGGCACTTATCAAAAGCTTCGCGCTGAGCCTGATAAATTTGTAACTGCTGATTTGACCAGTTATGACATGTACAACCTTGAAATGCAGTGCTTAAAGTGGCCAACAAGCGACGTGAACGTTAGAAGGGCTATAGCCTGCCTAATAAATAAGGAAAAATTCTTTACAACACAGCTAAAGTCTTTTAGTGGTGTATTATTGGATACACCAATTGCTCCTGAATGGACAACCTGGTTCAATGACAACACAGAAAAGTGGGTTTTTAACCGAACCAGAGCCGCTGAAATACTCACTAAGGCTGGATATTACGATGACGACGGTGACCCGCAGAGAGAATACCACAACTCAACAGGACGTTATGAACTGCCCCCATTGAAGTTTTACATAAGAGACGACGATCCCGACAGACTGGCTTTTGGCCAAAGTTATCTACTACCAGAATTGCTTGGAGTTGGGCTTCCAGTTGAATCTCATATAGCACCTAAGACTACCTGCTGGGAAGCAGTGATGAAATACCCCTATGACTATAACTTATACACGGGAGGCTGGGGACCCTGGAGAGACCCAGACTACTTGTACGACATGTACAATAGCAAGTTCGGAATAGATTGGTACAACGCAAAAAGGGATTGGTGCAACAACTATGTGTTCTTCACCAACTCGACGTTTGATAACTGGTCTAATCAACTCAAGTTTGCAGCAACCCAAGAATTAGCAGAAGAACCTTGCATGAGATGCCAAGAGATATTGATGGATCAGGTTCCAATGGTGCCCGGATGGCACTCTGCAGGTGCACTCGCTTACAGAAAAAACTACATGGGTGACGAAACACCATACGCGGGGCGTCCATGGACTGGCATGGTTAACACAGTAGTAATCAGCGGCATGGGCGTTGCTGGCTTGAATGGTTTATGGTCTTTCGTCAATGCGCATACCGAAGGCTATGAAAGGGGAGGCACGATAAGATACGGGTTCATGAACCCCGCCGATGTCTATAATCCTGTTCATGCCGATTTCTATTGGGATTGGGAAGTCCTAAACAAAATCTATGACTTTCTGATATCGTCTGATCCCGTTGACCCCGCAGGAATTGATATTCCTTGGATGGCGAAGGGCTGGAGCATCGGCACCTGGCATCCTACGCCCACAACGACTGCTACAAACATAACATTGTCACTCTATGATAACATCTTGTGGCACGACAACGTCAAGTTCAATGCGCAGGACGTAAACTTCACTTTATACTACCATAGGGCCGCCTACTCTCCCCTGTTCTACCCGTATGTGTTGGACTGGGATCACTGCGTTATACACGATGACTACACTGTCACGGTCTACTACAAGGTTCAAAGTGTCTGGGCTCTCCATTGGCTTGGTGGAGTACCAATAATACCCAAGCACATATGGGAGAAAATAGCACCAGCAAACTCTAGAACGGGTGGAGAATTCGAAACAACGGGCAAACTGACGGGTTCAGGTCCGTTTAGATTTGTTAGCAAAAGTCCACAGTCAATACTGCTGGCGGCGAACCCAACCTACTTCAGAAAGCTGATACGACCCGACTATTATACTACAGGACAGCCTATACCGACTCAGGACGGGGATGTTGACGCAGATGACTTCGGCATGGCTGTTGGTCACTACGGCTGCAAATATATCGCGGGCGCGTGGCCACACCCTGTAGACCAGTGGGCTGACGTGAACAAGGACCGCCAAGTAGAGTTAGACGACATCATGGAGATTGCTGTTCGCTTCTTGAAGGTCAAGTACTATCCCTACAAGAGTGGCTATCCCAACTACTATTATTACCCCTAGCATGAGGTGAGAGAGTGAGAGGAAAAAACATAAAGTGGCTATCTCTGGTTGCGTTGCTATTGGTTAACATCTTTGTGACCATAGCAGCATCTCCAGTGACAACGAAGATGTTCGTAAACCCCTCAAAGATTTGGTCCCCTACGACACTCCCTGAGAGCCCAATAACTCTTAGACCAAACGCCGACGGAACCCCCAGACGATGGAGCATATATCCTACAGACCCGGCAACGCATTATGACAAAGTTGACGAGGCATCACAGAACGGTGACACCGACTACGTTTACACGACTTTGAATAGGACAGAAAGCTCACAGTTGCAAGACGTGCTTTCACCCCCAAGTTGGCAGCCAGCGGGTGTAAGAGTTGTCATCTATGCACGAGCAAACACAACCACCGGAGCATACTTGTTTCTAAATATTGCTGTGGCCGGTTACTTTGACTCTTCTGTAGATTTTATGAATCTAACTACTAATTATGAAATGTACCATTGGGATTGGGGAAAAAATCCGTCGACTAATGCCCCATGGACTTGGTCAGACATAAACGCTTTGGAAGCAGGAGAGAGTTCATTTATCCAATACCAACTAAAGTGCCAAATAAGAGTCACACAGCTTTACGTTGAAGTTAGTGGTCCAAGAGTTGAATTTAACGTAGATGTCCAAGATGTGACCGATCTCTACGGTTGGGGCTTTAAACTACTATTCAATCCAAATATTGTGGAAGTCACAGCGGTCATAGAGGGTCCGTTCCTAAAACCCCGCGAAACGCAATGGCTGGCGAAGATTAACAACACCGCTGGCTACGCTATGGTAAGCGATATGCTTTGGCCCTTAGATCCGCCAGGAAAAAGTGGCAGTGGAACTTTAGGTACAGTCATTTTGAAGGTGGTCGGCAAAGGTGTAACTCCGCTAGACCTCACAGACACTAAACTCAACACGGTTATCGCTGACAACAAGGTTCCTCTTGAACACGTGGCTGAAGACGGCAGATTTGACAACAGATATATCAATTTGCCGCCATTTGCCGACATGAAGGTGACTCCGCCCATAGGAATTGTGGGAACAGCGTTCACCTTCGACGCCAGCGGTTCCAGCGACGACGGCTGGATTGTAAGTTATCTGTGGGACTTCGGTGATGGAACCACTGCCACAGACAAAGTAGTGCAGAAAACGTGGGGTGCCGGCACCGAGGGAACGTACATTGTCACTCTGAATGTAACAGACAACGACGACGCAAGCACCATAGCCCAGTATTCACTGGTGGTTTATCCATGGATGCAGGCAGGAGACCATCCAGATCTTATACAAACTCTGATCTGGCCAGAACAGCCCGTTTTCAAAGAAGCCGACTTTGGAGAACACGAAACACTTTGGGCAAAAGTTGGCAACCCAACCGATAAACCATGGAGGGTACGAGTTGACTTTGAAATATTCAGCAAAGACGAAGCCAGAAAACTGGGAACAATCAGCACCGCAGAAGAAATCATACTTCCGTATGAAAAAAAGGACATTCCCGCAGACTTCTTCCTAGGCGATCACCGATGGGCAGTCACAACAGGACCATACAACTGGCCATACTGGGTCAAGAAGTACTGGGCAATAGGACGATGCTTCTACCTAAATGAAACCTCTGGGCAGTGGGAGGCAGGAATCTTTCCAGGCGCCAATCAATTCAAAATACACCCCGTAACACATGACCGCGCCATAATAGCCATGGCCACTAACAAAGATATAGCACACGTCGGAGACACTGTTGTAATTAATGTAACAATTGAAAATCAAGGCGAACAGACAGAACACGACATCCAACTAAAGCTGAGCGTGGTTGTCCCCGAGGAGTTCCAGATCGGAACTGTAACAACAACCTTAGCCATTGGAGCTGCGCAAACTGTTTCATTCAATTGGATAGTACCCGCTAAACTTCCATCAGGCAATCCATTAGAACCCGGTAACCTCGTCTTCAAGGCTGAAATAGACTGTCACCCCTACGAAAGAGACATCTCTGACCAAACGATGTACATGGTCATTGCCGTTGCTTAACAGCAATAGCTCGACCTACCCCCTCTTTTCTTTTTTTATTCAACTTGGAGCTAATTTCTGAATGAAGAAAAAACTCATGTTTACCGCCATTGCAGCTTTTCTTTTTTTAGCAGTCGTAATGACAACAGTGCAAATCGGCCTCTCGGTCACCTGGTCAAACGACGAAAGGTTGACGTTTGACCCCAGCGATGATTGGGATCCCGCTATCATCCAAACAAGCGACGGAAAAATATGGGTGACTTGGCACTCGGGCAGAACAGGAAACTATGACATTTTCTACAAGGTATGGAGCGGTTCATCATGGTCAAACGACCTCCAACTAACCTCTGACATTAATCTTGACCTTCGTCCCTCAATTTTGCAGTCGAGTGATGGAAAAATATGGATTGTTTGGGCCTCGAACAGAACTGGCGACCTAGAAATTTTCTACAAATTTTCTTCAGACAATGGAGCATCATGGAGCAGTGACACAAGATTAACAACTGACCCGAGTCGTGACGATTACCCTTCAGTCATGCAAACATCTGACGGGAAAGTTTGGGTTTTTTGGACTTCTGGCAGAAACCTTAATCCCGAAACTGGGTTCCCGACTGCTGATATTTTCTATAAATTCTCATCTGACGCAGGACAAACGTGGTCTGACGACGCATACGTCCCTACCGACTATAAGAACAATTATCGTGAGGATTTGTTTCCTTCAGTTATGCAAGCAGCGAATGGCAGCATATGGGTAGTATGGACAAAGGAGAAGGAAGGACAAAGTGGTGATCTCTACTACAAAACTTACAATGGCACAGCTTGGTATTGGGAAGTACGATTGACAACCGATCCTAACGAAGATAATCATCCATCTATAATGCAAACCGCAAACGGTAGAATATGGGTTTTCTGGGACTCAAACCGCGCACCAAACCGAAAAGGAGACGTTTATTATAAGGTCTTTGACGGTTCATGGTCTAATGATACGCAACTGACCACGGCTTGGGAAGATGACCAATGGCCATCGGCAATGCAGACCACGGACCTAACTATTTGGGTAGTGTGGACTTCTCCACGTTATCAACAGTTAT
>Ga0315310_10000344_pt1 | contig 30008 bp, 28 predicted proteins | sample TDP5_MG_FD_203630 | JGI IMG/M metagenome (GOLD analysis project Ga0315310, IMG submission 203630) | Freshwater sediment microbial communities from Lake Towuti, South Sulawesi, Indonesia - TDP5 | ecosystem: Environmental > Aquatic > Freshwater > Lake > Sediment | place: Indonesia: South Sulawesi...
TTAGTTGAAGAGTTTTACCCGATAAGGAGGTGAAGTGGTGACAACGAAGGACGTTTACGAACAGCTAGCAGATATGTTGGATCAGAGTCCCCCTGGCGTGCCGAAGACCCCTTCACTAATGAAACTCTTGCGCCTGCAATACACGCCGAAGGAGGCCAAGCTGGCCGTCAAAGTGGGTCTCAAGAGTGTAAAGCTTGATCAAATTGCGGAGAAGACTGGCATCGAAAAAGGGAAGCTGAAAAAGATGCTCAACACTATGGCTGACAAAGGCACTATGTGGATCACCCCTGGAGAAGAAAACCCAAATTATAGGGCAACAGGGGTCGGTGGTCCGGGGCTTATCGAGACAGGTGGCTGGGGTAATGTAAGGTTTCCGTATTCAGTGCAACTTTTGAAAGCATTGCATAAGTTTCAGCGTGAATTTGCCATAGAGAAGCTGTCCAAGGTGGGGTTCCCTATGTCCCGCGTATGGCCCGCCACAGTTGCCTTGCCCGAAGACGCCCAGCCGTCGGAGAACGTTGCCGAGGTTATCAAGCAAGCAGGTTACTGGAGTGTCTCCACCTGCTCGTGCCGCTTGCCACACTGGATAGCTGACCCTGGCAATCACTGCAAACACCTGTTGGAAACGTGCCTCCTTTTGGGCAAGTTGGGACGGTGGTGCGTTGAGCATGGCATGGCTCGTGAGATCACCTATGACCAGGCTGCCGAACTGCTGCGGAAGTGCAATGAGGACGGCCTGGTGCATACCTACGACCCTAACTGGGCTATCTGCAACTGCTGTGCTGACTGCTGTGTGTTCTTCACGGGCTTGAGGGAGACGGGCGCAACCACACTGCAGCGCTCCGATTTCGTTGCCAGGGTCAGCGAAGAAACGTGTAACGCATGTAATACCTGTGCTGATCGCTGCCCGGTGGACGCAATAACGGTTGATGAGTGCGCCGCTGTTGACGAAGACCTCTGCCTTGGGTGTGGGGTATGTGTCCCGACATGCGAGACAAAATCAGTAAGTCTGGTGAGACGTCCAAAGGTTGAATCCCAGGCTACAGCGTAGAGTAGTAGCGAAGAATTGCGAGGAACAGTATCCTATTTGCTTTTGCAGATTGACCACAGGGCTGCTGACCACCGTACAAATTGATGATTTATTCAGGCAAAGATGATGGTCACGAAGGGCTTTGGGGCTATTTTTGGTAACTTTTTGTGTGGCGATTGCGGGGGAACCAAGACAATTTGCGCAGCGTTATTTCGTAATGGAGACAAGGCTAATTTAACTTGTGCCTTCTGTGTATGCGGAACTCTTCTGCTGAGAGAGATTGTTGAATAATAAACATCCGTAGGGGTGGACGTCTCTGTCCGCCCAAGGCTGGGAACGACACGGAGTTCGTTCCCTACAATTGTTAAACAACCTCACTGGGAGAGGGTGTTGAAAAACGGATCATTCTGTAGGGACAAACCTTCATAGCATCGTGCAAAATATTATGTTAGCCAACTATCCCATTTAGATAAGTAATTGTAATAATTGATGAGTAATGCTATTATATGCCGAATAAGTATAATGGAACAAGTAAAGCTAGGGTGCTGACCCCGATTACGGTCAAGGCACCACACGGGACGGTGAGGTAATTGGTGATGGCTAGCACCAACCTTGATTTACCGAGCACCCTAGCTTACTGAAAATTCTTGCCTCCTTTTAGGAACTCATCTCATCAATGGTGAGCAACGAAGTTTTGGACTGCTTTTCCTCTTTATCATAACCCAAGTATACCCATGCCATATTTACCGCATTGCCAGGTTTCTTGCCTTTGAAGTCAAAACCACTACGTAGCAAGGCACGAAGAACCTCCTTTTTTGTCATCCAAGGGTTCTTTTCCTTCAATTCTTTAACGGCCTGGCGTAGCCCACTGGGCTTCCCATCGCTTTGTTTGCGAGCATGGTTTATGTGTCTATATTCACCTGGCGCTATTTTGCTGAATCGTTTGCGCATGCGGCGCAATGCTGAGTAAATATTAGCTTGGATTGCCCTCCTATCACCATCGACATTTGCGTCTAGCATAATCTCAACGGCGTCCGCAACCTTAAGGTAACCCTGTCTCTTTTGTGCTATTTCTACCAGCATTTCAGGGTAGCTCTTGTTGGCAAAATAACCAGGTGGCACATGTTCCCAAGGCAAACTAGTAATATCGTGCTTCTTAATGTATGCTTGTATAAGTGCATGTGTAGCCGCTATTCTAATGGCTAGCTCATCTATTTGCTCTCCCAGTTCATCAACTCTAAGTTCCAAATTAGCCTTCTCTGTCTCCCAATCTTCTAGGAGTTCCATTGTCTCTCTTATCCATGAGTCATTCATGTTATTACCTCCTTACTTTCGGTTTACCGAAGATAATGTGTTATTTTCTCAAATGACAGTCATTCCTATTGACTTGCACCTATGTATGTAATCTATAGTAATAATGCGAACGGAGGGCAGTGGAGTCGAACCACAGCGTGTAAGCGCTCAAAGGTTTTGCCGTGTCCCATACCGATGGGCAATACCCTCTGACGCAAAATAATACCCACTGAGTGGGTTGCCTAGACCTCATCTCAGTGGGTATTATAATATTACGCCTACTGGCGTGTCAAGCGCCCCCCCTTGCCAATAATAACCGTCCCACATCTGTATTACCATTTCGCAACAAGCTAATTTAGTTGTGCATCAAATAAAGGAAATAGCTCATCTTGTGTCACAGTATGTCGTGCTGTCTTATAGTCTACAATGTGATATTTACGACCATCCAACTGAAGAATCTCATCGGCCTGACCTCGCAAGGTAATGCCAAGCTGGCGATGAGTAAAGTGAAAATCCTGCCAAGTCGGTGCTCTCTCAAGTCTGATGACCTCGCCTAAATATGGAAACCATCTGGGCAATTCTCTTTTTTCCTCATAATGTCTATGCACTACATTTTTCACATAGGAATCAATAGAACTAAAAATGCTAGGCATAGGCCTTTCAAAGGGAAGTTTCCAACCCATGCTCAACTTTATCCACAAACAGCGCGGACAGAAATCTGGCATTGCGACCTCGGCAAGCCTTGAAGCACTGATATACATTTGTCACCCCCTTTTAATATTTTAGCTTATCTTTCTACCACATACACCTTAGTTCTTTGCGTAAGGTTTTGCACGGACCTATTCAGGTCTGTCCGTTGGTCGGACAGGTCTAAAGACCTGTCCCTACATTTTGAGAGAAAGTTGACAGGAGCCTTTAGGGAAGCCATACTGTCCGTTAACATAGTGTGCCAAAGCTGCTGAGGACGCGGATCGACGAATTCAGTCTTGAGTGAGCAATGTCGTCCCGCCGGCTAACTGAAGAGGCAATATGAGAATGGTAGCTATTACTGGCATATCGGGGTATATCGGCAGCCGGTTACTCCAGAGGCTGGAGCAGCAGGAGGATGTGGAGAGCATCATTGGCATCGATGTGAGAGAGCCCCGTTCCACCTCTCCCAAGCTGAAGTTTTATCTTCGAGATGTGCGGGAGCCCTTCGCCGATATCTTTGCCGATAACGCCATTGACACTGCCTTGCACTTGGCCTTTGTGGTCACGCCCATTCACGATGAGGTTGGGTCTCATCAAATTAACATCGAGGGCTCCCATAACTTCCTTGAAGCCTGCCGTCAGGCATCGGTAAAGCACCTCTTCTATCTGAGCAGTCATACGACCTACGGGGCACACGCCGACAATCCCATCCCTATCCCGGAGGATGCGCCGCTCCGGCCGACCCCCGACTTCCTCTACCCCAACGACAAGGCCAGGGTCGACCTGATGTTCCAGGACTTCATGGAGCGCCACCCCGACATTTGCGTCACCATTGTGCGCACCGTTGCGGTGACCGGGCCCTCGGGCGGCAACATGGGACTAGCCGTCCTGTTCACCCCGGTGATGATTCGTCCTAGAGGGTACGATCCGCTGTGGCAATTCATCCATGAGGACGACCTGGTGGAGGTAGTCACCATCCTGCTCAAGCAGAAGCAAAGGGGGATTTTCAATGTCGCTGGAGAGAGGGGCCTGCGCTATACAGAGATGATCGCTGCCTCAGGCAAACCGTCCATTTCGCTCCCGGCAGGTCTGCTGAAGTGGCTCACGAATATTTCCTGGAAGCTTCGCCTGCAGTCGCGGGCACCGGGCGGCGGCCTGGAGCTTCTCAAGTATCCGGTAGTCATTAGCACGGAAAAGGTGCAGAAAACGACCGGGTTCAAGTTCCGCTACTCTGGCCCAGAAGCATTTATGTCCTTCCTTGACACGATACGGACTGCTTCCTGAGTATCTGGATTCCCACCATAAAACACTTTGGTTAAGGGTCAGCGGGTTGCACCACCAAAACTGCGCGCTAATACCGGAGCCAAGCTACTTACTAATTTAAGTGCTGGACCAGATAATGGCACAACCAGCTTCGATACAAGCGGAGCCAACAGCTTCATAATTGGTGTTGCTATACTTGCCCACAACGAGAAAACACCCGTTGCAAGTTTAGATTCAGATATATGTCCTAGAAATCTAATCATGGCAGGCATTATTGGTGATAGAGCTTCAACCGTTTTAACCAAACTACTCCGCGTTTGCTTGTGAGACAGCATTGATGGCAAGAATCCTTTTGGTAGAGAACCCATCAATGGGTCTGACATCTTCAATACAGGCATTAAAAGTGGCGCCAAATTTACTTTCTCGAGCTCTGCCAAGATTTCCTTTATTTTTACCATATTTATACCCCCATAGATTCGGCAACCAATTCAGTTATATCTTTAACCTGGATCGGCTCTTTTGCTTTGTCGATTACATCCATGAAATTTGCTTTACAGAAAGGGCATGATGATGCTAGAACGGATGCACCAGTTTCCTTTATCAACGGAATCTTCTCAGTGCCTATATCTAATGCGAGATCTGGGTTAGAGTCCTTTACCCCTCCACCCGCACCACAGCACCATGCCGCGTGTTTAGTTGGATACATTTCAACTAGCTCAATGCCTGGAATCGCTTTTAGAACTGCTCTCGGCTCCTCATAGACCGACATTACCCTTCCGAGATGGCATGGGTCATGATAGGTTACTTTTGAATTAATTCGATGTTTGAACTTTATCTTCCCAGCTGAAATTAGCTGAGCCAGAAATTCGCTTATGTGCAAAACTTTAAATGGTAGCTCTCCCGCGATCTTGGGCCAATCCCTACTTATCGCCATATAGCCTTCAGCACATGTAGTAACAAGGCTCTTAACCCTCTTTTCTTTTAGCAAATCCACATTGTGCCTGATCATCTTCTCTGCCATATCCACATTCCCAGTCCTGAGCAAGGACGATCCACAACACCATTCGTCTGGGAGGACTGCAAATTTGGTTCCTGCACTTTTTAGTATCTTTGCCGTTGATACAGCTATCTCCTGTCTTTTGTAAGATGGGGTACAACCAACAAAGAGAACTGTGTCAGCGGTTTGGGGTATATCAAGACCTTCTGCCCATTTCAACCTATTGGCATGTGGTTCTTCATAGGGATTGTAATTTCTCTCAGTGCTAGCAGCCATTTTTTTAACCGGCTCTGGTTGTAGCCCAAGAGCAACGCAATCTGCACGCATCGCTTCCATGATGTCGATTGAATGAATAGGCTCGAGCGCTTCCCCAAGTGCGCTCATAATTGAAGGTAACATGGTTTTAAGGGCACTTCCGCCTATTGAAGCTACCATATTGCCAAGGGGCTTACATGCCTCTTCACATGCAGCACATATAGTGCATTTATAGATACAATCGGCGAGTTCTTTGGAGTACTTAAGTGATCCCTCTAAGAGATAAAAGGCTATCGTATTATGGCCTCTGGCTGAGCTATCTTCGAATCCAAGTTGTCTATAAACAGGACAAGTTTTATACCATCCAGATTCGTCATTTACAGTCTCTGCGCACATAGCGCAATGATTGCACAACCATGTTTCTTGTTTGTATTTTTCAAGTCTCATTCTTTTTCCTCCAAGCCAAGCCCTAAGACTCCTGGATTCATTATATTATTTGGATCTAGAGCCTTCTTAATCGCCTTCATGAACGAAATATATTCGGGTTTAAACCTTTTCATTAAAGATTGACTTTCTTTTCCAACTCTGTAAAGTGCTACTGCACCACTATCTAAATAGTACTCCATTATTTCTTCATACAGCTCTTGAGCTTTTTTCAGCTTTTCAGGATCACTGAAGTCAACGGGCGTGAATGGGACACTTTGGGCGGCTCCACCGCCAGTAAGGAACAGAGGAAAAATAAAGAAGTGCTCCGCCCCTATCATAGGAATCCCACCGCTTAACGCATCTTCATTTTTTTTCAGAACTTCTAATACGCCCCTTACTACTCTCTCCCATTTAAGAGTCGAGGCTATCGAGCAAGTGGAACTTTCATTCGGTCCCATAACTTTTCCAGTTGTTCCTCCCCCCATCCACCCTGTCGTGTCAATTATGGACGTACCTAGAGCGCGCATCAAGCCTTCCACTGGTAAAACCTTGCCGCCGAACTCTTTTGCTATTTTATCTATGGCTTTTTTTTGCGCTTCAAATACATCCTTGTCATAAGCCTCTGTTGCTAATATAACAATATCTCTCTCCCCCAGTAGCGGGCCGATTATCTTTTTAAAAGACTCATGAAGAGCGAAAAAAGCTATGCCCCATAACTCTGTGACATAACCATACCATTCCAACTTGAACATAAATTTAAGCTGGGAATCTATATTCGGAAAAGTGTAGGCAGGGGTATCAGAGAACTCAGGAATTGGATATGTTCTAAGAGTGAACTCTGTTATTACCCCGAATGCTCCACCAGCTCCTAAGAATATGCCAACTAAATCTGGACCATTGCAATATCTATAATACCAATCTTTTACATTGGTATTTGCTAAAGAGCCGGTCTCTATAATGTCCCCATTTGGCAGAACTACTTGCAAGTTTAGGATATTCTCATTAAGCCATCCATATTTTGGACTATTTATGGAGAGGCAGTTTCCACCAATACCTCCTCCGAGGGTAGCTCCAAGAAAACCATGAGGCCCCCGAACGCCAGAAGTAACGCCCTTTTTAGAAAGCTCATGATGTAATTCACCCCATCTTATTCCAGGCTGAACTCTTACTGCGTTTAATCCTTCTTGAAAATCTATAATATGATTCATATCTGTCATATCGAGAATCATGCCACCTATTTCTTTAAGAGGAGTTGCGGCAGCGGTCATATCCGAGCCTCCTCCTCTGGCTATGATGGGGACTTTATGTGCATTTGCCAATTTGACAATCTGAGAAACTTCTTCGGCAGAGTGGGGTTTGACCACAATATCTGGGGGCCCATATCGAGCAGATAAGGGATAAAAGAAGCTACCGGCGAAATCTTCGATGGCGTAAGTCCATCTAGTGACATCACTTGCTCGTACATACTTTGCCCCGACTATTCCTTCCAAATCCTTTGCCAATTTTCCCCTTTCAGCTTCTTCCATCTTATCACCTCCTACTTAAGAGAATTTACTAATAACTTTGATTTTCCGTTCAATTTTGGGCATTTTGGAAGCCATTCACCCCCAAATTTTGTAGTGCTCCGATTTATCGGAGCTTCAGGCGGGTCTAAAGACCCGCACTACATTTTTAAACAGCCTTAAGAGAATTTACTAAGATAGCACTGACAAAAGTCACCTTTTACTCCCTCCTGAGGTAATCTGTGTTAGTCAAACCTCGCCCCGAGGTTAAGACCACTAGGGGCAGTGATAGCCTGCTGAAGTTTACCCGATAGCAGTTTAAAATGCAAAGTCTCCTTATTTCCTCCCTTGAGCAGGTTTTATCCTTGATACCGACCTTTGACCTTAGACACGCACCACACCCCGCCCTTTTCCATTTCCGCGACGCACCTGTTACAATGGTCGCACTTCGACGCCTGCCAGTCGCCCCTATCCATCCTCCGAACCAGGTCCGGTTCCATGATCAAGGCTCGACCTACCTGCACGAAATCGAAACCTTCCTCCATGGCCTTTTTCATATTGTCGATGGAGCAGACGCCCCCAATCAGAACCAGAGGGATACTCACCGCCTCTCGCACTTTCTGGGAATCCTCCAGGAAAAACAGCTCTTCAAAGGGATAAGTCTGAACAAAGAAGCGACCAAACAGAAACAAACCTACCTTTTCCAATAAACCTCTCGGACCCTGGAGCCACTCCTTGAGGGGTATCCTTCCTCGCATCATGTAGAACGGCGTCTTAGCCGTGAATCCGCCGCTGAGGACGAGAGCGCTCGCCCCCTCCGCCTCGAACCGCTTGGCTACCTCAACAGCCTCGTCCAGTTCCAAGCCACCCTTGAACCCATCCCTAAGGTTCATCTTGACCAAAATCGGAAAGCCAGGCCCGACGGTCTCTCGAACATGTTTCACCACCGCGGCAGGGAACCGTATGCGGTTCTCCAGGGCTCCCCCAAAGCGGTCCCGCCGCCGATTAGTGTACGAAGAGAGAAACTGACTGAGGAGGTATCCATGCCCAGCATGAATCTCCACAGCGTCGAACCCCGCCTTCACGGCTAGGGCAGCCGCTTTCCCGAAGTCTTTCGTTACCCTGTTAATTTCCTCCTCGGTCATTTCCTTAGCAAAGGCTAAGCGGAAGGTGCAGAATTTGCGAGAAGCGCCGAGTGGTCGGCGTTTGATCACAGACCTGTTCGAGAAGTAGCCGCAATGTCCCAGCTGAATAGAGGCGGCAGCTCCCTCTCGATGCACGGCGTCAGTCAGTCGCCGTAACTCTGGCACGATCTCTTCCCGCATCCACATCTCAGTGTCAAAGCCACGGCCGTCGAAGGATACCGAGCAATAGGACACAGTGGTCATAGCAACACCACCAGCGGCAACCTCCCTGTGGTGCTCCAGCAGCGGATCAGACGGAAACCCGCCGGGACACATACCCTCGAAACAGCCGGATTTAATCACTCGGTTGCGCAATTCGAGTGCACCGATCTTGCCGGGAAAGAGAACCTTGGACCGCTTTTCATCCGCTACGTTGTGCATATTCTGCCTCCTTTCTCCCCCTGCTCAGTAAGTACTCTTACCCTTGCTGTGCTAGTTGGACACTAAGTAGGGAAACGCCCTATGGGGTTATGCATCGTACTAGAGACTCAATTTAGCTTATATTATACACGCTCGCCTCTTGTCAACCCCTTAGAACCGAGATTGTTTAGCAACCTTGCCTCTTGCATTTATCCTCAATGTAGCGCGACCCTTTAGGGTCGCCTTTTCATAGCTCCGATTTATCGGAGCGCTACGTTCTTAAACAATCTCGGGGTTACTAACTTGACACGGAACCCAATGAATATAAACTTCTTCAAGGGGGGAAGGGACAGGGGGAAAAGGCAGGCTTTTAGAGAAGAGATGAGCGTTGGGCTGGTGTAGCCAATCTCTGAGCTTAATAAAGAAAGGAGAAAGGCTTTGCAAAAATTAAAATATCTTTTCCAACCAGTGAAAATAGGCTCGATGGAAGTGAAGAACAGGATTGTGATGCCTGCCATGGGCGTAGGTTTTGGGATCGATGAAGAGGGATGTGTCACCCCTCAGCTCACTGAATTCCTCGTCGAGAGAGCACAGAGCTGCCCGGGCATGATTATAGCTGGCACTGCACCAGTACACCCTTTGGGTTCATCTGACCCGAATGTAATTAAGATGGTACACCTATGGGAAGACAAGGTTTTGCCCAGCCTGGAACAGATGGTAAGGGCAGTGCATAACTATGATGTCAAATTTGGTGCCCAATTAGTTCATATGGGCCTGGCACGCATTCCTCAGCCAGCACTGAGTCCATCGATGATCCCTGCATTGGCTAACGCAGGGTATGTGATAAAAGAAATAAGCAAAGACGAAATAAAGGAATGCGTAAAGGCTTTCGGAGTAGCAGCGGAGCGATGTGTAAGAGTTGGGTTTGATCTTGTGGAGATTCATGCCGCGCATGCATACCTGATAAACACGTTTCTTACTCCTCGCTACAACAGAAGAACTGATGAGTATGGGGGTAGTTTTGATAACAGGATAAGGTTTTTGCTTGAGGTCATACGTGAGGTAAGGGAAAAGGTCGGAGATGAGATTCCAGTGGGCGTGCGGCTAAATGGAGATGACTTCATAGGGGAAGGAGGATGGAACATAGCTGACCTGTGCAGGTTAGCTCCTATTCTTGAGAAAAAGAGCGTCAATTATTTAAGCATATCAGTTGGTGGCGCTTCTTACGGTACCCTACATGTTAACATAGCGCCCATGTATGAGAATCAGGGAGCCTTCACCCACTTCAGTGAGGAAGTCAAGAAACATGTTTCTATCCCGGTGGTAACAGTAGGAAGAATCAAGAGCCCGGTGGTGGCTGATAGGATAATAATGGAAGGGAAGGCAGATCTGGTTGCCATGGGTAGAGCCCAAATAGCAGACCCTGATATGGTTGAAAAGGCAAGGAAGGGAGAATTAGCGGAAATAAGATTGTGTTTAGCAGAGTGTCTAGGGTGCATTGAGGGAATCCTCAGATATGGAGAGGCAAGTTGCGCTGTAAATGCACGGGTAGGTAGAGAGTACCTTGTAAAGGATATAGAAGGCGAGAAGAGAGCCACGGCGAAGAAAGTCTTAGTTGCTGGGGCAGGGTGTGCTGGACTAGAAGCAGCCAGACGGGCGGCTTTTGCCGGACACAAGGTCATGTTATGTGAAAGTAAAGGCTGGATAGGGGGGCAACTTAGATTGGCTGCTACAATACCAAAGAGGGAAGAAATAGGAGATATCATCCCATGGTATGAAAGGCAACTTAACAGACTGGGTGTAGAAATCCGCTTAAACACCCCAGTTGATGAAAGTCTACTGGATCAAATCAGTCCTGACGTGCTTGTAATAGCAACCGGGAGCTTGCCCGAAGTACCACTAGGATTTATTGAGGGTCTAAATAACACAAAGGATATAGAGCTACTAATGGTGGATGAGCTCCTTGAGGAAGAGAGATTGACGGGGGACACTGTTCTCGTTGTCGGGGGAGATCAAATCGGCCTGCAAGTAGCAGATTATCTGTCAGAAAGGGACAAGAGAGTCTATGTAATCGAAAAAGGGGCGCACTTTGCTGAAAAAATGGCTTCTAACGATAGGCATTATCTAGTGGGAAGAATAATAAGCAAAGGTGTAAAAAGGCACAAAAAAGTCGAGAGGGTTGAGATTCTGCCCACTGATGAAGTTTGGATAGTGAAGGATAGCGGAAGAGAAAGATTACCGGAAATTGATACCATTGTGTTAGCCAGTGACAGGCGAGCAAACATATTCCTGGCGGAAGTGGCAAAGAAGAAAGGCATTGAGACCCACATAATAGGAGATGCAAGTGGTGTCACAAGCAGAGACCAAGGTACGATTCAGGCAGCTATTACAGCCGGATACGAGGTGGGACGTCAAATTTAACTGCCAAATCATTCTTGCCTTTCGTGTTCCCAACCATCTGCCAGATATTACCGATGGAGATTTCAGGCCAGTTCGCCTCGTTCGGGTAGACAGGGCAGCAAAACTATCTTGGAGACAAGAGCTCCCGAAACGGCAAGGGGGGGCTAATTTTACCGGTGCCAGCACAACGGTGGTGTTTGAGCATGAAGATAGATTACGACAAATTGCTCTAATCAAGCGAAAATACGCCGAGTTCTACGGTGGTACACCGTTGAAAGTGGCTGCCGCGACACAGACCGAATATAGATTTACAGGGTTAAGTTTGCTCATATCCTCGAGGCTAATTTTGCTGCATCATAGGTTGCTGCGGCTGCATCATGTGGCTTTACACAGTCGCCAATGGTGTAGAGCTCCGAGACCACACCTTTTAACTCCTGAGCCAGTTTATTATCCGACTGCGCGCCGACTGTTAGGATCACCGTATCAGCTTGCAGGGCAAAGACTTCGTCTCCCAAAGCGATGACCACACCTTCGCCGGTAATCTCCAGGACGGCTGTATTCAGATATAGAGGGACACGTAGCTCAATGAGCCGCCTCGCCAAGGTCCTATAGGTGAACCTCTCAAGCTGGAGCCCATCCTCTCCGAGACCAGCCCGAGTAACCAGGCTTACCTCTTTTCCTTGCTCCGCCAGCCATATAGCTACTTCCATGCCTAGGAAGCGCCCCCCTATCACCACCACTCTACCTCTCACCTCAACCTCACCCTTTATAACATCATTTGCTTGAACTACGTTGTGGCCCGTAGCCCCTGGTATATTCAATCCCCGAGGCACTGCCCCGGTAGCCACGACCACCGCATCAGCCTTCTCTCTCAACACCTTCTCTTTGGTAACCTCGGTGCTCAATGTGACTGAGACCCTGTACTTATCCAGGGAACGCCTTAAGTAATCAGTAAATGCGGCATAACCTTTCTTCCCCGACATAATAGAGGCTATATTCCACTGTCCGCCAAGCTCGGGGCTTCTCTCATAGAGGGATACCTGGTGTCCCCGCTGCGCTAGGAGCACAGCAGCTTGCATACCAGCAAGCCCACCCCCAACCACCATTACCTTTTTAGGCGACTTCGTCAGTGTAGGAGAAAACCTAGCCTCCCTATATAGGAAGGGATTTACTGAGCAGGAACCAGGTCCAACCCTCAGACAATTATTGCAATATACACACCAGCAGATGTCTTCTAGGCGACCCTCACGAAGCTTATTCGGTAGCTCAGGGTCAGCTAGAAGCGGACGACCTAGGGCGATGAAGTCTGCCTTGCCATCCCTTATTACCTGCTCTGCCAATTCCGGCCTTATCTTACCCACGGCTATTACCGGCACCCTTAGTGCTTGCCTCACCTTTTCCGCCATTGGCACCATAGTACCTTCAGGGAAAGCATAGCAGGGTATGCTCAAGGCAGACCAATACTCGAGCCCTGCGGAGATGCTGATAGCATCGGCACCTGCCTCCTCCAGGATAACAGCCTGGCGCACTACTTCATCGGGGGTAATTCCACCCACAACGTCGTCGCTGCCATTGATTTTTACTGCTATCGGAAATTCCGCTCCAACCTTCTCCTTAATCCTCTCCAGAATCCTGCGGACGAAACGGGTCCTATTCTCAATACTTCCCCCATAATGGTCTATCCTATGATTGGTGGCAGGGGAGAGGAAAGAGCTTACCAGACACCCATGGCAAGCATGCAACTCAACTGCGTCGGCTCCTGCTTCCTTAGCACGGCGCGCCGCCTCAGAGAAGCCCTCCACATAATGATCAATATCCTTTTTATCAACCTCCTTGTAGGGCTTATCGCCTACCATCCAGGGCATTATTGCTGGCACCTTTATAGACATACCTTCAGGAATGACTTGTCCAAATAAAAGCAGCATACCGTAGTGTATCAATTGAATGGAGACCTTTGCACCATATTCATGTATAGTTTCTACAAGCCTTCTCAAGCCTGGGATGAATCTGTCCTCGTATATAGCCAAATTATAAGGAGGTGTAGCGTCAGCGCTGACTGAGGCACATTGTGTAACTATGAGCCCCACACCACCCTGAGCCCTCGCCCGATAATAATCAAGCATCCTTTCTGTAATATTGCCTTTATCGTCAACCAAGAAGTTGCCCATGGCACTCATCATGAGCCGGTTTTCAAGGCGCAGTTTGCCTATGTTACCTGACTGGAATAATGACGAGAACCTTTTCATCCCTTATTTACTAATGCCAATTGCAGGACAAAATTAGTCTTCTCAAGGTTCTCTTACTTTGTACAACTAGGTCTTCGAGGACTGGAAGATTCACCCTTTATGCTGTTTCGCCATCAATTCTTCTATATCAAGAGGCTCACCTTTGGATGATTCCCTTCGAAGGCTAATTGCTCCCACGGGGCAGGTGTCCTCACAGACGCCGCAGCCCATACATTTCGCTGAGTTAATAATAGCCCCCTCTTCTCTCTCATCTAGGCTAATGGCCTTAAAATTACAGGCGTCCACACAATCTCCACATCCATTATAATCATTGCTTACCTGGGAAACATAGCCTGAAGGGGCAAGGATAGGAATTTGCCCCTCTAACAGGTTCCACATCCTCACTCCAAGACAGCAACAGCTGCAGCAATTGCAGATGGCCATAAACCTCCTACCCATCTCTTTCTTAAAATAGGCACAGTGAACAAAGCCCCGCTTGTGTGCATCCTCAAGTACCTTCACGGCCTTCTCTTGAGAGATCTTGTGAAACTTAGGGTTCTCCTCCGCTATGACGGAAGCAAACGGGTCCCCAACGAAAAGGCAGACCTCCTGGGGCGGGGGAAGACAGGGGTTTTCCGAAAGTGCCCGACAAACACAGGTTCCAACCGCAAGTGAATCAGGGTTCTTTAGAATTACATCTCTAGCCATCTTATAAGGGACAACTCTCTCGGGCAGAGGCAAATTCAAATCCTCTCTCTGGGTAACCAGCTTTATAGCGTCCTTTAACTTCATCACCTTCCCATGATAGATGCTAGTGTCAGTGTTCGGCGATGCATCAGCGCCCCGCTGTACATAGGCCTTCAGCATCTCTTCGATATCTTCGTTCAGCTTTTCTGGAGGCTCCTTGCTGGGAAGGCCTGAGGCCTGAAACGCATGGTAGATAAAGTGGTCTATGTACTTTAGATAAAGGTAGATAGGGAAGAAGTCACTTTTGTCCTCTTCAGGATAGAATTCATAGAGCGCTTTGGTTGAATCCTTCATTTCCATAATCTTCTCCTTTCATCTGGTGGAGTTGAGGTAACAATAGGTAGAACTTTTGAATTAGCATTCAGTCTAACTAGTTGCCCCAACCGCTCCCCACTGAGATGATTCTAGCAATAAAGTGGATCGCCTACAAGTGAGGGCTGACAATGCCACGAACGCTGCATACCCGGTGGGGTAACAATTCAAGCGTTTATTGCGTGTTTTCGAGCTTTGCGAAGTGCTAAGCCCGTCTTAGGCGAAGTTTTATCAAAAATCTACTACTGCCGAGGGCGAGCCTCATTAACGTTAAGACTTTGTCCTTTCAACTCCTTACCGTTAAGGCCAGCGATGGCAGCTTGGCCTTCAGTTTTGGAGGGCATCTCCACAAATCCGAATCCTCTGGATGCGCCACTGAATTTGTCCGTGATGATTTTGGTGGATGTGACCTGCCCAAAGGCCTCGAAAGCCTGTCGCAAATCCTCCTCAGTGACCTCGCGGGACAAATTTCCCACATAAATATTCATTCTGACCTCCTATTCTTGAATAATTATACTAGTTTTTTCGCCTAAGAACAATATGGACGAACCCACAGTGTGTTTACCCTGTAGCCAGCTGGCAAACTACCAAGTTTCGCGGCGAAGGGGTTTTCTCCCTTTACACTTCTCTCTCTAGCGTCGATTCTACCCTAACAGCTCTTTCAAGGGGAATACGGGTTGCCGTCAGTTTGCTAGTGGTATAATAGCCAATGTATTGCACGGTGTTGGCGAAGAGTGGCCGCAGGTTCAGAGTCAGAGGATGAGGGCGCAGGATAGGGAGCTTGGCTTGGAAAGAATTGTTGGGGTTCATGGGTGGGGCGTTGACAACTGCGGGATTCATCCCACAGGTGTGGCGTCTCCTTAGACTCAAAAGTGCGCATGAGATAAGCTTGCCTTTCACCTTGCTCTTTCTGGTCGGCGTTGCCTTTTGGCTGTCCTATGGAATTTCATTAAGTCTACCGTCGGTAATCTTGTGGAACGCCATAAGCTTGGTTCTTGGGTGTGCCATGTTATACGCAAAGCTAAAGTACGGTAGATGATTCAAGAGCGCAGAAGAGTCCTGAAAGGAATCAAGTAGACACCATGTCCCTGTGCCGAGAAAGCGCAGGTTATCAAGCTGGTTTATGATAAACTCCAAGAAATTAAGAAAGGGAGGGAAGTGAAGCAAGATGCCAGAAAAAGTTTATCTTTCTTGCCCATCGACTGCTTGATCGTGGCAGCCAATTACTGCCACAAAGAGCATTAAGGCGTATCAATTCTTGCTTAAGTTCTTCTGAAATCGTAGCGGTATACCTTGAATTTAAAGCGGACTTGAGAGCCTTATACCTTGCTATGCCGTCCCCCCATAAAAACCAGAAAGACACCGCTGATGAGAAGCAAAACACTCAGCGCTAACAGGAAGCCTCCTCCATTAAACTCATGAGTTGACCCAAACAAGAAAGAGCAAGTTATCTCCCATCCGGGCACTACGCTGGACACCCCTAGAAGGATGGCTAACCCTAGTATTATACCAGCCCAGCCTAAGATCCCTATTATAGTGTCTTACCCCCTTCTCTTGCCGTGCTCCGCCGCTTGAATCAATACGCCCATCTTTGTTGGGGTAACTTGCCACTTCGGATAATTACCCCGGACGAGTTGACTAGCCTCCAACATCTCCTCTCTCTGAGTTGAAAGGCAAGTAATAAAGTTGCCCCCCCTATAATTGTAGTTATAGGCTCTGGCAACACTATCATGCCTATACCCAAAAGAGTTATAAAGCTGCGTATCGTGAGCCGTTTCCTCATGATTTCTTGAAGATTCTCAGAGAAACTTGTGGTATTGCACTTCGCAAGCTTTCTCCAACTTCGGAACGCCAATCACTATATAGCGGCGATTTTATGCCGGTAGCTACTAGGGTGAGCTTAATCTTGTCCTTTAACTCCTTCTTGGGAAGGTTCATACCGAAGAAAATAAGAGCCCGCCGGTCAACCTGTTTAGAAATGAGATTAGCCGCCCTATCTACCTCCCCAATAGTTAGGTCGGGGCCGCCAGAGAAGTTGAATAGAACCCCCTTAGCACCCTTTACATGAGTTTGGAGGAAGGGGTCGAAAATAACCTGTTCTGCCGCTTTTTCTGCTCCATCGCCACCCTCCCCCCACCCTGTAGTCATAAGGGCTATTCCCGGGATACTCAGCACCCTTTTGATATCCGCCAGGTCAACATTTATCTCCCCAGGAACATTGACGAGCTCAGATATAGCCAAGATGCCTTCTGCTATCACCCCATCTGCAGCAGCGAAAGCCTTCTGAACGGGAACATCATGGTCTCCTAACTGGAGAAGATGGTCATTAGGAACAATAATAACACTATTCACCTTCTTCATAAGACAGTGGAGACCAGTTGAAGCAGTCTCAGCTCTCTTACCGCCCTCAAAGGAGAAAGGGGTGGTAACTACGGCAATAGTTAGAGTACCACTCTCCCTGGCTATTTCTGCCACTACTGGAGCGGAGCCAGTGCCCGTGCCTCCACCCATACCGGCAGTGATAAATATTAACTCAGCGCCTTTAATTACCCTTTGTAGGGTGACACGACCTTCTTCAGCTGCCAGTTCACCAACCCTAACATCTCCCCCTGCCCCAAATCCACGAGTAAGATGCCCACCAATCTGGATATTCTGGATATAATGGGCATCAGACATTAATTCCAGGGATTTAATATCAGTGTTGACTGCGATATACTCTACTCCAGGAACTTGCCATTGCTGCATCATGCGGCGCACCGCATTGCAACCACCACCACCGACTCCAATAACCTTAATATGTGCTGGCATTCGGGCACCATCCATCATCCTCTTCTGCATTATTTCAGCCATCTTCTTACTTCCTTACAAATTAATAGATTAATAAGCAGATTAATAAGCGGCTTTATCTAGGTTGAATCCGCTCTCTCTTCCCAAAAGCAATATAGACAGCGCTACAAATAGCCAATACGCTGGCGATACCAATGACCACTTTTGCTACCAGACCTTCGAACTGATTCCAGGACGATATCTCCACTAGCACATGACTAAATACCCCCGAGAGCACTAGTACTAGCAACAACAGCGCGAATATCAGATTGATAACACCTAGTAGTCGTGTCATCTTGACCACTTTCTTGGAATTTCATTACGAATGTTTTTCCCTATCTCCGAAAGCCACCCTGATGATGAAACCGGTAGCTTTATCCCGGTGGCAATAAGGGTAACCTTAGCCTTCTCCTGAAGTTCCTCATCAGGAATCGACATACCAAAGAAGATAGTGGCGTTGGGGTCAGCTTGTCGAGCAATGAGGGTAGCTGCCTCATTGACCTCCCCAATGGTTAGGTCTGGACCACCGGAGAAATTAAGCAGAAGCCCTTTAGCCCCTTTCATGTTGATGTCTATTAAAGGATTAGAGAGGGCTTGTTCCGCCGCATCTATAGCTGGATGCTGCCCCTTGCCCTGACCTATAGCCATGAGGGCTGTCCCGGGAAGACGCAACACCACTTTTACATCAGCCAGGTCAACATTTATTTCTCCAGGGACGTTGACAAGCTGGGACACACTCAGGATTCCATCGCTTGTCACCTCATCAGCCATAGCAAAGGCTTTCCCTACAGGAGTATCGTGCTCAGTGAACTGGAGTAGGCGATCATTATGGACAACAATGACATTGTCTACCTCGGACTTAAGGCGATGAATGCCGATCAGGGCAACGTCGTAGCGCTTACCGCCCTCAAAAGAGAAGGGTGTGGTCACCACCGCAAGGACTAGAGCCCCGCTTTCCCGCGCTATTCGAGCCACCACCGGGGCTGCCCCAGTGCCTGTTCCTCCACCCATGCCTGCAGTGATAAACACTAGCTCGGCATCCTTGAGCGCCCTCTTCAGCAGAAAGTGACCCTCCTCAGCTGCCTGCTCACCAATCCTAATATCTCCCCCAGCCCCAAATCCGTGGGTAAGATGCTCACCAATTTGAAGGGATAATGCCTCACTGACTAGGTCAAGGGATTTAATGTCAGTATTAACCACAATATACTCCAATCCAGGAATTTTCCCATGATCCATCAGGCGGCGAACAGTATTGCAGCCACCTCCACCTATACCCACCACGTTAATCTGTGCCGGTGCCCTACCTTCCTTCGTTGTTTCTACATTCTCTCTCATTGCTCTATCACCTCCGCTCTATCACCTTTGCAAAAGCAAGGAAAACCGCATTTCCCATCAAGAGCATGCCGAGGATAAAGACGATTAACTGGGATTCACGGGATGGAAACCAATCCCAGCTTGCTATCCCTGAAAGGGCAAAGAATAGGAATAACCCCATTATCAAATTGCCCAAGCTTAATAAACGCACCTCTACCCTCCTTTATGCAACTACTTTTTAAATAGCGTAAACGGGTTTAGTCCTATTCTACCTAACGCCGTGCCCAGGGTGCCTCTCCCCGAAGGGCAAGGTAAACCGCATTACCCAAGAGCAATATGCCAAGCAAAAAAGGGAATATCTTGGCTTCCGGCGTGGCAAATATAACCCAACTGCTTATGCTCGACATGGCAAAGAAAAGTATCAACCCTGCTACTACATTGACCACACTTAATAACTGTATCATTGTCTAACACCTCCTTCACCAAATTTTAACTGTTATCGGTATGGGGTTCTCCGCGGCCGTCCCACCACTGCTCCCCGGATACTCTCCCCCATTTCAGCCAACCAATTGCTGGGTAGGGGTGGGTGTATACCAGTGGCAATAAGGGTGAGCTTAACCGTCCCCCTCAATTCTTCGCTAGGAGCAGCCATACCAAAGAATATGATGGCATTAGGATCGATTTCCCTAGCAATAAAATTGGCAGCATCGTTAACTTCTCCTAGGGTTAGGTCCGGACCGCCACTGAAGTTGAATAAAACTCCTTTAGCCCCTTTTATATTTATATCCAGCAAGGGATTGGAAACAGCCTGTTCTGCCGCTTCCATAGCTGGATAGCGAGCATGATCCCCTTTGCCCATAGCCATAAGCGCCCCGCCAGGAATGCTCATCACCGCCTTCACATCAGCCAGGTCAACATTTATCTCCCCGGCGACGTTGACGAGCTGAGCTATAGCTAGGACACCCTCAGCTAGAGCTTCATCGGCGGTAGCGAAAGCCTGGGTTGTGGGGGCGTTTGAGTCCACAAACTGTAGTAGACGGTCATTATGGATGATAATGAGATTATCCACCTCCGTTCTGAGTCGACGGATACCCCCGAGAGCAAGCTGGAAGCGCTTCTTCCCTTCAAAGGAGAAGGGGGTAGTTACTACTGCAATGACCAGGGCGCGACTCTCTTTGGCTATCTGGGCTACTATTGGGGATGCCCCTGTGCCGGTTCCACCGCCCATGCCTACGGTGATGAACACTAGCTCAGCATCCTTGAGTGCTCTCTTCAAGATATAGCGACCCTCCTCAGCAGACCTCTCTCCAATTGTTACATCCCCCCCCGCCCCGAACCCGCGGGTGATACGCTCGCCTATCTGAACCGCTAGCACCTCAGGGACTGACTCCAGGGATTTAATATCGGTATTGCACACGATATACTCCACCGCTGGGGTTGGTTTTTTAATCATTCGGCGAACAGCGTTACATCCACCCCCTCCCACACCGATTACCTTAATTGTTGCTGGCACTCTTGTTTTTGTCTCCACTGTTTCCTCCTTTACTAATTTACACAAAGATATTGGTTCACAAAATATATTGCAAATAATATCCAATAAGTTCCCGGAACTATTGACAAAAGACTAACCATGAGACAAAATGGGAACTAGGAGATCATAGATGAGTCCAAAAGAAACTCAGAAACGATTGCCACCATATGTCTCATACGCAACATGGCAAAAGTTAGTTCAGGAATTCGCCATCTTCCTGCCTAATAAAGTCGATAGTTCTTACTACCGAGAACTTCGGTTCTCTGGTAGTGATACCAAAAAACTTCGGACATCCTTACGCTTCTTGGGCCTTGTCGATGAGAATAATGTTCCAACGGAAAAGCTGCAAAGACTTGTGCAGGCTATTCAGCAGGGCAGTAATGAAAAGAAGGCGGTTGTGCTTGAAGAGATCTTGCGTAATGCGTATCCGTCTCTCTTTGCCAGCGGCTTCAGTCTAAAAACAACTAGCTTCGGAGGACTCACTGAGCGCTTTGAGGAGATGGATGCGAAGGCTGATGTGCTGAGGCAGTGCATCTCCTTTTTCCTGCATATGGCGACGGAAGCGAATATTGAACTCTCTCCGCATCTTGCTGGCAAGTCAAGGCTTGGCATAGGGAGAAAAAGCACGGTTCTGAAAGCTAGGGAAAGAAGGCGCAAACGAAAGGAAAAACCTAAACAAGAACCACCCGAACAAGATAGAGGCATACCTTTGAGCCAACTATCACTCGGTCCGGCAATGATTGGTCTGCTATCAAAGGTGCCTTCAAATGGTCAGTTCAGAAACAAGGCAGAAAGAGACCGATGGAAAAGGAGTTTTGATGCTCTTTTTGAATTCCTCTATCCCATTGAGGGAGACGAATGAAAAATAAGATAAACGCCGTTGTCCAGTTCCGAGGTTTTTAATGCGGTAAATATCTTATGCTTAGGTGAGGCAGACTTGTCAAGTGACTTAGCTTGAATTGGGGTACCTTTCTTCCATTGCTGAGCACGCTTGTTGAGCAAGGTCCAAAAAATCTCCGATAAGTCCTTCTGGAAACACAATGTCACTCTCTGGTTTCTCTGCTACAGCCAGCAGCAATGGGAGGGGACACACACCGGGTTCCACTATAATAATCCCATACAGGAAGCCGTATCTCCGTAAAGACACATCTATAGCTGTGGCAGTGGTCAGCACTCGACCTTCAGACAAGCGCTAACCCACAATCCCCAACTTGCACGAAAAGCCAGATTATGCAGCTCATTCCGGAAGGTGTTTCTTCACTAATAAAGGTTGCTCTTGCCACAAATCACGGCTATTAAAGATCTCACCCGTCATGTTATGATATAGCCAATACAACGCCTCAGTGAGTAAGGAGATAGAAATGGGTGACCCAAGGGTTGAGAAACTTGCCCAAACATTGGTCGACTATTCGGTAGCAGTACGCAAGGGTGAGCGAGTGTTGATTAATGGCTGTGCTCTTGCTGAACCTCTGTTGAAGGAAATCTATGCCAGGGTACTGCAAGCAGGGGGACACCCGCTGATGATGACTTCTCTTCCTGGCATCGAGGAGATATTCTTCCGTCATGCTTCCGATAAACAGCTCAAGCATGTGCCCAAGCCGCTCGAACTGATTATGGAGACCTATGATGTACGCATTTCGGTACTTGCTGAGACTAACACCAAGGCTCTGAGCAACGTCGACCCAGGTAAAATAGTATTGGAGCAGCAAGCATGCACGGACTTAGTGCGCACATTCATGCGCCGTTCTGCGGCAGGGGATCTACGCTGGGCGCTAGCTCCTTTTCCAACCAACGCCTTTGCCCAAGATGCAGAGATGAGCCTTAACGAATATGAAGACTTCGTCTATAATGCCTGTTTACCGGATATGAATGACCCAGTGGGATACTGGCGACAGTTTTCGGCCTGCCAGCAGAAAATTGTTAACTGGCTTAAGGATAGGTCAAATATACACATTAAAGGACCAGAAACTGACCTCCGCCTTAGTGTCGCTGGTCGCACCTTTATTAACTGTGATGGGCACCACAACATGCCTGACGGTGAGATCTTTACTGGGCCGGTTGAGGACAGTATTGAGGGCCGTGTCTATTTTTCATATCCGGCGATTTACAGGGGGAGGGAAGTCAGTGGTGTCCGGTTGTGGTTTGAACATGGCAGAGTAATTAAGGCGAGCGCTGACAAGAATGATGCTTTTCTCAACAAGACGTTAGACACTGATATTGGTTCTCGCTTTGTTGGTGAGTTTGGCATCGGCACTAATGAGGGAATTACCCGCTTTACACGTCAAATACTGTTTGACGAGAAGATAGGTGGTAGCTTCCATATGGCACTGGGTGCTGGTTATCCCGAGACAGGCAGTAAGAATGAGTCGGCCATCCACTGGGACATGATTTGTGACCTGCGTGACAGCGGTGAGATCTGGGTGGACAGAGAGCTACTTTACCACAATGGTAAATTCGTGATCGATTCTTAGAAAGATACTGCTTTCCACCTAGCTACAATCTAATGTCTAACAGCAACGATGATTACAGCTCGTTTCTCAACGTCTCCCCATTTAGCAGGTGAAAGTCGCTCTAACTCTTAGCCCTGAGCCGAGCCAGCCTTGCTTTAACTACTTCTGCTGCTGAGTTGCGCATCACGGCTCTCTGGAGCTCTGAAGCGAGAGTCCTATCACCGATCACATCCCACACCCAGGCACTGAAGTCGTTCTTTCCCGCAGTCACATGGTTATGATAGGTCTCCTCAGACATTTCTTGAAGAGCAGCAGCAAGTTCGTCCAAGTTCTTCAGCACCCGGCCATCATGGCACCAGAATACTTTGTCCTGGGGGACATCCCTCAGTGGCCTCCTTGCTGTCCCTATCCTAAATACTTTTGTGCCACACACTGAGCATTTGCCCCTTGTAGCAGGACGCCCATTCTTTAGGATGACGTCGATGGGATCCTTGATCTCAACTGTCTTTCTACACTTCACGCAATAAGCCTGTGGCATTGTTACTCCTCCTTTCTTTAACACTTTTTGTGCCTCACCAGCACTACTGGGTCTAACTGCGTATACTGTGCGTATGATATGTGTAGGGCAAGCTACATGTCAAGCTGGAAGGAGGTGCCAAGTTAGACCTCCTGGCTTATTGTTCAGATGCCCTCCTGACTTTCAGCAGCAACTTTCCAGTTTTTGGAGTCCCCCAGTCCTCATTTATTTAGTAAGGTATCTCATATTGTGACTGCCACGTGACTTTAGAGTCCAAGTCAATATTGACACCGCCAATATCAAGTGGAGCTGGGGGGACTCGAACCCCCGACCTTTTGACTGCCAGTCAAACGCTCTCCCTCTGAGCCACAGCCCCAAGCTACTCTAATTTACCAGAAAAGAATGTCCCAAGCAAGAGTTTGTCCAAGCAAACCCTGATCTGCTATAATATCAAATAAGGTTTACCACAGTAAGGAGGGTGATAGACGATGGGGATTTCATTGCCTTTGGGGGCAAGGGTAGGGGTCTTGGAGTTGTTCGGTTCTATAGAGTCTAGTAATGTAACAAGTTATGTCAACATAGTCAATAAGTTAAGGAAAAGCCCCAGGATCAAATCAGTGATCCTCAATATCGACTCCGGTGGAGGCTTACATAGTGCTGCTGACTATCTTTACATTACTGTCTGCAAACTATCAGCCGAGAAGCCTGTGATAGCTTTCATTAGTTGTTTAGGCACCTCGGGTGCCTATTTAGTGAGCTGTGCTGCCACTAAAATAGTAGCCCTTCCCAACGCTGAAGTCGGTTCTATAGGGGTAACATCGACTAGACGAGTGCTGCAGGAGCTTTTGCAAAAAATAGGTGTCCATGTTACGGTCACCAAGGCCGGCCGTCTTAAAGATTTAGGCTCTCCCTATCGGGAGCTGACTGAGGAGGAGAAAAGGAAAGAGCAAGAGCACGTCGATAGCTTTTACAATTATTTTATCCGAGCTGTAGCTAAAGGTAGACATATTGATGAAAAGACAGTGAGGGAGTTAGCAACAGGGGAGGTCTTCTTAGGGGAGAAAGCCAAGGCTTTGGGGCTAGTCGATGAAATCGGCGATTTTGATACAGCCCTGGATATTGCTGCTCAACTAGGCAAGGTTCCACGGCGATTCACTTGCATGAGACCTCGGCGAGCTTTGTTAGAGAAGCTGCTTTCTAGGTTTGCTGCCTCTTTCAGCACGGAAATCTTTGCTAAGGTTGAACATTTAATCACTCGGTAAATACACCACTTAGGCTGAAGCCTATATCCTAGTGCAGGCGGCTGACAACCACAAAAATGCCTACTGCCAACGCTAGAAGACCATACAAGAATTCGCGTAAATGGGGCAAAGGGATAAGAGGTACCCCTGAGAAGAAAGTACTTATAATATAGCTCAAGGCTATACCAAAACCACCAATAACCTGCAAGCCTACGCCACGCTTGCGATTAACCGAGAGGCTGATCACCTCCCCTATAGCGTAGCCTACACCGGCTGCCAAGAGAAGATTGATAAAAAAGAAAGGCACCAGCTCCCAAAGCCATCCCCAAGCGATACCAATCGTAATAGCTAGACCTAACCCCACTCCCACAGCCTTGAGGTACTGTTGAGGGACGATCTCATAGGTAGGTAGACGTCTGAGACCAGCACAATTCCGGCAACGAGCCCCTACAGGGGTCTGCACTAAGCACTTGGGACAAATAGGGGTGCCACATTTCCCACAGGTTAAATTGGTCTCTACTTCAGGATGTGTAGCACATTTCATTGATAAAGCTTCATCGACTAGATACTAACCTCTGCTCAGCAAGAGCAAGAAGCTGCTCTAGACGCTCAAAGGGGATTGCTGCTCCACCCAGCGGGGTCTCACTAGCACCCTCCAGCCCATGATAATCGCTTCCCCCGGAGGCGATGAGACCGTACTTATGAGCTAAAGAGGCAAGGTACTTTACCAGTTTAGGGGGATAGCCATTATAGTAAGCCTCGATGCCTACTAGCCCTACCCTTTGGAGCCGAGGGATAAGCTCCTCCAGATGATCGATGTCAGCTGGGTGGGCGAGCACTGATAAACCACCCGCCTTTACCACCAATTCTACTGCCTGCTCAGGCGTCATTTTTTCCCGCTCCACATAAGCTGGTCCCTCCCGACCAATATACTTAACGAAAGCTTCCTTAGAAGAGGAGACATAACCGCGCTCAAAAATAGCCTGAGCAATATGAGGTCGTCCTATAGAGCCACCCCCAGCTATCTCCTGAACCCTCTCCCACTCAATATGGATCCCCAAACTGGCTAATTTAGCCAGCATCCTTTGAGCCCGCAACTTCCGTGAACTACGAAGCCTCTCCAACACGCCTATTAGTTCAGGGTCGCAGTAATTTATGAAATAACCTAAAATATGAATCTCTCCATGAGAAACATCAGTGCTAATCTCCATACCAGGGATAACCTTAAGACTGGGGAATTCCTGTGCTGCTAGTAAGGCGGGGGCAACTCCTTCTACGGAGTCATGATCAGTAATAGCGATAACCTCTAATCCCAAGCTTACTGCCATGCTTACCAGTTCTTGAGGACTAAAACGCCCGTCTGAAGCAGTACTATGGATGTGGAGGTCAAATTTCACGACTTACTCTACTTCTCTATCAATGCGGGTGATGCTTATCGCTCTCCCCGTGCTTTGCTCTATCTCCACCAACACCGAATTGAAAAGGGTAGACCCTTCCCCTACAGATAACCGATGTGGCATCTGGGTAAGGAAGCGATGAATTACCGCCTTAACATCATCACCGATAATCGAGTCAGTGGGACCTACCATACCTATGTCAGTGATAAAAGCTGTTCCCTGAGGCAAGATGCGTGCGTCGATAGTCCCCACATGGGTATGGGTCCCCAGCACAGCACTAACCCTCCCATCGAGGTAACGCCCTATAGCATTCTTCTCTGAGGTTGCCTCAGCATGGAAGTCAACAATAATAACCGAAGGCTTCTCTTGAAGTCCTTCCAGCAACTGATCCATCGCCCTGAAAGGGCAATCGGCATCGCCCATGAAGGTGCGTCCTGTCAGATTAACTACCAAAACTTCTTCCCACCATAAGTAGCCTCGACCAGGGACATAGGGGGAGTAGTTTAGTGGGCGCAGGATAGGTAACTCACCATCAAGATAGGGGATGATCTCCTTTTGTGCCCAGATATGATTGCCTGAAGTCAAGACATCAACACCAGATTGAAGAAGCTCTTCCGCTGTTGCCGGGGTTAAGCCCTTCCCACCAGCAGCATTCTCAGCGTTAGCAATAACCAAGTCCAAGCGAAAATCATGGCGCAGGCCTGACATCAAGCTATGTACTGCTCTCCTGCCAGGCCTGCCAATGACATCGCCTACCATTAATATCCGCAATGGTTTCCCGGAATCTCTATTTTGCGTAGTCTACCGCCCTCGTCTCCCTAATGACAGTAACTTTTATTTGACCTGGATAGCTCAGACTTTCTTCTACTTTCTTTGTAATGTCACGGGCAAGCCTCATTGCCCCAAGGTCGTCAATCTCTTCCGGTTTAACCATAATGCGGATTTCCCTACCAGCCTGTATTGCATAGGACTTCTTCACCCCCTGAAAGCTATTAGCTATGCTTTCCAAGGCTTCTAAGTGCTTGAGGTATTGCTCTAGTGATTCACGCCTTGCCCCAGGTCTTGCTCCACTGATGGCATCAGCAGCGGAGACAAGGAAACCCTCCGCGGTGGTTATCTCTACTTCTCCGTGATGCTCAGCAATAGCCTTAGCTACTTCTGGAGACCTCTCCCACTGCTTAACAATCCCAGCACCAACCAGAGCATGAGGTCCTTCTGCCTCGAAATCCACTGCTTTGCCAATATCATGAAGCAGCCCCGCCTTCTTGGCAATGTCAACACTAGCCCCTACTTCAGCAGCCATCATACCAACAAGAAGGGCAACCTCTATGCTATGCGTCAGAACATTCTGACCATAGCTAAAGCGGTATTTGAGCCGCCCCAGCAATTTAATAAGCTCTGGAGGCAAACCATGCACTCCTGCCTTGCTTGCTGCTTGCTCCCCCTCAGCTCGGATAGTTGCCTCTACTTCATCCCTTGCTCTTTGCACCATCTCTTCGATCCGAGCAGGATGAATTCGACCATCCAAGATGAGTCTTTCCAAGGCAATACGAGCAATCTCCCGACGCACCGGATCGAAGCAAGAGAGAGTAACCGTTTCAGGGGTATCATCGATGATTAAGTCCACCCCAGTAGCATGTTCCAAGGCTCTAATGTTGCGCCCCTCACGTCCAATAAGGCGTCCTTTCATCTCATCGCTAGGGAGAGGAACGACTGATACCGTGCTCTCCGTTACTACTTCGGTAGTACAACGTTGGATAGCTTGAGCCAAGATGTCTCGAGCTCTTTTATCGCTTTCCTCTTTTATCCTAGCTTCCATCTCACGCACGCGTCGCGATGCTTCCTCCCCAATCTCACCCTCCACCCGCTGAAGCAGCAGTTCCTTTGCCTCAGCAGAAGCCATGTTGGCAATCAGCTCCAATTGGTGCTGTTGCTTCTGTCTTAGCTCCTCCACCCGAGCCCGTGCCCTTTCCAACTCCTTCTCCTTAGCAGAGATATTATGCTCACGGCGCTGAAGGGCTTCATCCCTGTGCTCCAAGTTCTCCTCTCTTTGCGTCAGACGCCTTTCCAGCCGTTGTAGCTCAGCACGGTGCTCACGGTAACTAGCTTCTGCCTCGGCTTTTAGGTTGAAGGCTGCCTCCTTAGCCTCGAGAAGAATAACCTTTTGCTTCTCCTTCCCCTCGGCAAGAAGCCTTTTGGCTTCCTCCTCTACCAAGCGAAGCTTGCGACTGGCTATCATCTGCCTGGTAAGGAACACAATCACACCCCCAAAGATGAAGCAAGCCAATCCAACAAGTAACAATATTAAATTGGAAGTCACCTTCACCTCTCTTTCTATCTGAAGCTTTCCAGGCTGGGGGTAGACTACTCCAGGTTTATATTAGTCTGTTTCCAAGCTCGATGTCAAGGAATACTGCTGGCATGCGATTGTTATAGCATCACCAGGTTGTTTCGATGTACTACCTCAGCACCATATTCATAGCCTAAGAGGGACATAATCTCTTCAGAGTGGGCACCCTTGATAACCTCAATGTCAGCGGAACTGTAATTTGATATCCCACAGGCAATACGGGTACCTTGCAAATCGACAATATCGATTACATCGCCACGATGGAATCCCTTTTCCACCTCTTTGATCCCAGCGGGCAATAAGCTCCCTTTCTTAAGGGCCGCTGCTGCTCCAGCATCGACAATCACCTTTCCTCGAGAAGCAAGCCCACTAACCATCCACCGCTTGCGACTCTCTAGCTTGGTAGTTACCGATGGGAAGAAGGTGCCAAGGGGTTCGCCCTGAACTAGTCTGGAGATTATCCTAGGCTGCCTCCCATCGGCAATGACTACAGCTACCCCTGAACTGGTAGCTAGCTTTGCCGCTTCGACCTTAGTTACCATTCCACCTGTGCCCTGACGGCTATCTGTACCCCCAGCCAGGTGCTCAATATAAGAATCGATCCTCTCTACCTTTGGGATAAGCTTGGCTTGGGGATCAAGATGAGGGTCTGCCGTATAAAGTCCAGCCACATCGCCAAGCAACATCAGAAGGTCAGCATCCACCAGGTTAGCTACCATAGCGGAAAGGTTATCATTGTCGCCAAATTTAGCTTCCTTAATCTCGTCAATAGCCACTACATCGTTTTCGTTGACAATAGGTATCACCCTTAAATCCAGCAATGTCAGGAGAGTGTTACGAGCATTAAGATAACCGGCACGGTCAGACATATCTGCTTTAGTAAGCAAAGCTTGGGCGACAACGATGCCATACTTGGCAAAGAGTTGCTCATAGGTATGCATTAGGCAACTTTGCCCCACTGCAGCAAGGACTTGTCTAAAGGGGATATCCTTATGCTCCCTGACAAGCGCTAGCTTATCTCTGCCAGCAGCTATCGCCCCTGAGGAAACAAGGATTATCTCCAGCCCTTGTTGATGTAGCTGGGCTACCTGATCTATTAGGTTTGCCATCACCTCCAAGTCAAGGTGCCCAAGCCCACCAGTGACCAGGTTAGTGCCTAACTTGACTACAAGACGACGATAAAGGACAACTTCTTGGAATGAGCCGAACTCTTTAATTCTCACCCGCTTTGCTTTATCCTTTGCCACGCTCAAACTCCTTTTAAACCCGCCTAGATTATACCATACCGACACTTCTCCATAATTACTAAATACTAGGCACGAGGGTGTTGAAAAACGGATCATTCTGTAGGGACACCGATTTATCGGTGTCCGTTGGTCGGACAGGTCTAAAGACCTGCCTTCTCCATATAATTCTGTAGGCACCACGTTTGCCTTAAGGAAAAGCTATTTGATATAATTAACCAAAGCTAATCTACTTAAGACTATGCATTGCATTGTTGTGGACATTATAGAGATAGGCCGGATTGAGAAGGCTATAGCTCACTGGGAAGAGCGTTTCCTTAAACGGATATATACTGAAAAGGAACTCCAGCTCTGCCAAAATCAGGCGGCTGCTTTAGCAGCTCGCTTTGTTGCCAAGGAGGCAGCAATGAAGGCACTGGGAACAGGCACTAAGGGGATGGGGTGGCAGGAGGTT
>Ga0315310_10000345_pt1 | contig 29962 bp, 21 predicted proteins | sample TDP5_MG_FD_203630 | JGI IMG/M metagenome (GOLD analysis project Ga0315310, IMG submission 203630) | Freshwater sediment microbial communities from Lake Towuti, South Sulawesi, Indonesia - TDP5 | ecosystem: Environmental > Aquatic > Freshwater > Lake > Sediment | place: Indonesia: South Sulawesi...
ACCTTGGCTGAGTCGGTGTCCAGCAGGTCCGGGGTCCACTTGATACTTGCACTCCACGTGTGTAGATCTGCAACATCCGCGATCCTAAGTTCGACACTGAAGGTTGAGCCAGGAGTCAACGCCGGGTCTTCTATTGTTGGAGGTTCAATGGATATCGTTGTCTCTGCAAGCGCATTAGAGAAGCTTCCGTCAACTGTCGTGTGAGGTATTCTGTTCTCATCCCCGGTTCCAAGGTGGTCATACAATGTAGTGAGAGAAATATCCAGTGTAGTCTCTCCTCGTCCTTCAACGAGAAACGTAAGGGTTGCTAGGGTTCCACTTCCGCTGACACCCTCATGCTCCCCAACAGTGGCGCAACCCATGTCAACATATCCGAATGTCTGATTCTTCTTGCCAACCCAGAATGTGCCTTCTGGTTGACTCTTAAGGAAGGGCCCCTGCACAACTGTATCAACGTTAAGGAGGGGAGGATCCCAGCTTAACCTGGCTTCCCAATAGTATAGATCGATTACGTCGGAGATGTTAAGGCTGACTTTGAAGGTTGCGCCGGGTTCAGCCGAGAAGGTTGACTGAGCTCCGGGTAAATCGGGGTTGTCCAAGAATAGTGTAGCTTCCGGGTCTGCTTGAGCCAAGGTCGGATTCGGCATTCTAAGCAAAGCTAACGCAAGGAGACTGCAAATGATGAGAGCTAGAGATAGTTCTGCCTTGTGTTTGGATTTCATTCTCTTTCCCTCTTTCAACGATTTAACGCACTTTTATACGCGTTACTTAGTGTTGGGCATGCCGTTTCATATATACATTGTGAAAAAGTATTCTATTCTACAGTTACTGTCGCTATCTAGGCGAGTCTTAACACTTCCTAAAAGCTTGTCAAGCCGTAATACTGTAGCGATCCTGAGAACTCTAAGATAGAGGATTTTTCGCAAATTCCATCAAATGGATCTTGAATACAATGCTTTCTTCAACATATTTCTCGTCTTCAGTTGGTGTCTTGTGCCTAGGATAGGTTGAGGAGGTCTTTCTATCAAATACTCCGGATATCTTATTGCCCTTCGAGCAGATGACTAATAGGATAGCAAAGGGTTACGGACAATCTCAGAATTGCCGTTGCAGGGCAGCCCAGAAAGCTAACCGTGGTAACGAAAACATGGATTACGTTGCTAATACAACCGAGACTAGAATGCATCGACTTTCACTTCGTAGCCTTCTCCCGCATTAGATTTATGACAGCGATTTGGCGCAGCGATCACAAGGTCCGCTACTTTGGGTTCGCTCACGCAGAGTTGCGACAGGCAGCACAAGAAGACCGCCTTCTTTTAGTAGTTCTCCGAAGCGTTAAATATTCTGACGAATTATGTTTTCTATTCACGTGAGCCATTCATATCCATGACACTGTTGGGCTTTGGCGGCAAGGAATGATTCCTATGTTTAAAAAGACGGTGGTCCTAATTCTGACAGTTTGTGTTCTGGTGAGTGCGACGTGTTCGGCGTTTGTTAGGACATTGGCTTCTGGCAGTTCTTCGATATTAAGGGTGCCTCAAGACTATTCTACTATACAAGCGGCTGTTGATGCAGCAAGCATTGGAGATGTTATTTTCGTGGCAGAAGGAATCTATCCAGAGTATGTTGTGGTAGATAGAAGCGTTGCGCTTGTCGGACAAAACAAGACTACAACAATCATTGACGGAAACATCACGATTTTTGAGTCTTCTGTATCCATCATGGGATTCACAATTAGAAATGGATATCCGAATGGAATAACAGTGTGGGATTCCACTAATATCGTTATCAGCGGCAACATAATTTTGAAGCACAGTGTAGGGATTTTATTGTCAGGTGTCAACTCAAGTATCGTTGGCGCAAACACCATAGCTTCCAACAGCCTAACAGGCGTTGCTGCGGGCGATTCATACAACAACACCGTGTTTGGCAATTTGATAAGCGGGAATAAGGATCAGAACATTGGCCTGGTATGGTCTAGCAACAACACAGTCATAGGTAACAGAGTAAACTCAAGCGTGAACAGCATAATTCTGACTGGAAATTCCACCAATAACGTTTTGATCGGCAACACGGTGTCGAACAGTAGTAGAGGGATATATCTAGATTCTTTCATGGCGATTAATAACAAGTTTTACCACAACAGCTTCATCAGCAACGCGAACCAAGTGGTCAACGAGACCTCTACCGTGAATAAATGGGATAATGGCTATCCTTCAGGCGGGAACTATTGGAGCGACTACACCAGCATTGACGAGAAAGGTGGTCCAGAGCAGGATCAGGCTGGCAGCGATGGGATTGGAGACGCACCCTATTTTATTGACGTTAATAATCGGGACGAGTATCCTCTTATGGTTCCTTGGGTTGATGTTAGCCCGCCCAGCACAACCGACAACTATGATGACCTGTGGCATACAACGGATTTCAATATAACCCTGATCGCAGAGGATGCCAAGATTGGTGTAGCTGAAACCTACTACAGGATCAACGACGGACTGGCAAGGACTGTGGGTTTAGACGGACAGCCTCTAATCTTTATGGAGGGAGTTAACAGGCTTGAATATTGGAGCGTAGACTATGCGGGCAACGAGGAGAACCCTCACAAAATATTAGCTGGTGTCAAGCTGGACAAGACCAACCCATCCGTTTCAGTTACTTCTCCCAAGGATGGGTCTGAATTGTCGTCATCAACCGTGACAGTCACTTGGGAAGGCACCGACACAGCTTCTGGCATAGACCATTATGAGGTCAAGCTTGACGATGAGTCTTGGAATAACGTGATGACAAACACGACGCACGCGTTTTATGAAGTGAGCGAGGGAAGTCACAGGATAGAGGTTAAAGCCACAGACAAGAGCGGTAGAAGTCAGTCAGTCCCCGTGAATTTTAGGGTGATAATCAATCCCGCAGTCGGGTTGGATTATGTGCGTGTGGCAATTTTAGCGACTGCATTCATTGTCGCGGCATTCGGCGTGTGGTACTATTTCAAAAGAAAAGGTAGAGGGGTTAAGGCGCGCAGGCATGAAAGGAAGATGCGTAGAGCGACTGCTTCATCGATCAAAACGCGCGCGCTACCTGTTATGAACTGCGCGTTCTCTCTCTAGGTAACTATTTATTCCTCACGTAGCTTGCAGTTACACTCGGAATGAAATTTGGATGCCAAAAAAGCTATCATCGTGATCTGCGTTGTAGTCGGCGTCGTCGCTTTGAGTCTATTCATCTACACGCGCATGCGACAGAGTTCTGACATTCACGAGAAAATACACGAACTTTCGAGAAAATACGGAGGATCCTGGGACATACGTTATGGCGACTGGGAAGCATGGGTATGGCAACGCGAACAGCGCTTTCGCGCCGGGTTCAGGCCATTTTCTTACATTCAAATGAACAATTGGACAGAGTTTGACGAGAGCGTCGGGCAAAATCTGGGCTTGTTCTCGTCGTTCTATGTTGACGAGACACACAAGATAATCTGGTATTTTCTTCCAAACGCAACGGCAGTCTACCTGAATTACGGTTAGACCTCTCTGGTCCTTACAGGGGCTCGGCGCCAAAAAATCGGGGGCTCGTAGTGTTTTTGCATACGCGCACCATATCTGTTGCTACGCCGAAAAGGATCTCCATCCTTTGATCCCATGAACGCTCCAGACGTGGTAGCAGTCAAACCCAAAGCTAAATATTATGTTCCTCAACCTGAACAAGAAATCTCCCTCGGCTCTTTCTCTGCAGCGCGCGCACATCTCCAATGGTTCAATATTTGTGGATTATGAATCTTTCCGCAATGAATTGCACAAAAAATATTAGAATTGATTCCGTTGATTAGGTACAATCTCATTTGCCGCAAATGCTAAATCCATCTTCTTATTATACTGACTTTTTTGCCGAAATAGAAAGGGAGAAATGAGAACTCTTGTTCAATGTTAGAAGTATTTGGATAGATGCGATCTTCATTGTTACATTGACTTCAACGTTGCTGATGCTTCCACCAGTTGTGGCAGGCAATCCACCATTCAATCCGTCGCCACCATTTTTCTGGACCCTAACCATTCACGCTTTCAACAAAGACACAGACACCAAAATACCTGGGGTACAGATTAGGGTCCAGTGGCCAGACGAACCCTCATGGCCGCCTAGACTCGGGCCTTTCCAAGGATGGGCGACCACGGCTTGGGGTCCCGGTCAGGGAGGAGAGCATAACATGCCTGAGCTTTTAGCTTGGTGGACATTCTTAGCTCCAGAAACATTGCAATACAACGAGACTCATAGGAAAAAGTTCAACCACTGGGAAATCATGTGGCAAAGCAAAAACGCAGAAGTCGTAAAACTAGGAAGGATCATAAGGGTTCGTGCCCTAAGCCAAAGTGCTGACGTGGGCATTGAAGCGCGATACCATGAAGAAAGATGCGGTCCAAAGATTGACACGCTATATTTCAAGATGTTCTTCTGCAGTGCAGCCGAGTGGACTGCCCTTAAGGCCGGCGACATCGACCTCATGGATTGGCCTCTATCGAAGCAGCAGTATAACGAATGGGTTATTGGTCAGGCCCCTGGAGTCGACATAGCCAAAACGAAAGACCATGGAATCTTCGAAATTGACATAAACTGCAACAAAACTGTCACAGGCCTGCCTGGTGCCGTCTACACGTATCCAAACTGGGACAGCCCAACAAGTGTGAAGAGCTTCAGGCAAGCTCTGGCTCTGATGCTGGATAAAGTTGCTGTTAACTCGGTAGACTTCGGTGGCATGGCCGAAATCCTGGACGTGCCTCTTCCAGCGCCCATCCACGCATCTTACATAAACGGTACGGTTGTAAACATGTGGAGGGTTTCAGGAGGTCAATGGTATGTTCCTCCGAACGACCTAACTAAGGCTGCTGCTAAGCTGAACGCAGATGGCTTCGTGCAGGGCATAACACCCAACCCGTACTACGACCCAACCATGCCTGGCTCAGCCCCCTATATGAGGGTCTACCCGCCCGGCCACCAAAAGGCAGGGCAAGACCTTGACCCAATCATTTTCTACATAAAGGCTTGCAGTCCAGACAGGGTGTCGACGGGAGCAAGACTAACTGACATGATGAGGAAAAGCGGGATACCCGTCCAACCCGTGACGACGACGGCTAGTGTCTGCTACAGGCAGGTTAAACAAGTCTTTGGATATCATCTATATACCGGTGGCTGGAAGCTAAACCAAGACCCCGACCACTTACACGACTTCTTTACGTCAGAATTGGCCAACCCATTTGATTACAACTATCTACTATTCAACGGACAAGGACCACAGATGCCGTACACGTTCACATGGGATGCCACAAATGGAATGGGCCCACCAGACGAGAGCGTAACCTACCTTCCTGGAGGAGGTGGTAGCGGAGTTGGGGGCAAATGGCACTATCCAGACCCAGCACCCTGGAATGGCGCCCTATTTGAGCAAGCCCTAGACGAGGTAAAAAATCCAGTAAACCAAGCAAACCTAATCAAGGCATGTCAATTCGTGCAGGAGGTGTTGTGGGGCACTGACGCCCTGATACCTAACATACCTCACAGCCGATACTCACCCAGCTACACAGCTTACCGCAGGGGTTGGAAAGACTTGGTCAACGAAGAAGGGCAAGGAATAGTAAACCGATGGTCTACTATGGGTGGCTATAACACTGCCACAAACACAATGAGAGTTGGCTTGGCTTATACAGTAGAATCGTTAAACCCTGTCGCCGCCGAATGGTATTGGGATTGGCTTGTTTTGGAGCAGATTTATGATGGCCTACTAGGTGCACCACAACCACGTTGTCAACTCACCGCAAGCGACCCTTACACCCCAACCAATGACCTTCCAGTCGGCTTGGCTGAATGGTGGGATGTGGGTACATGGAACGATGGTGGTGTAACCAAAACCTTGCTGAAGTTCCGACTTCGTGAAAACCTCAAGTGGCACGACGGCACTCACGTTACCATCGATGACGTAGCCTTCTCGTTCCTATATCACCAAGCTCAATTTGCTTGGTGGTACGGAAGCGCCATGAGCATAAATGATGTAGCCACGCGGAACGGTGGGGTCCCACCCGCAGCCGCAACAGCCACTTGGACAACCGACCCAACCCTAGGTTCAGATGAAATCACAGTGAAACTAGACGTTTTGTCATTGTTCGGTCTACACTGGATCGGCTTCATGCCAATACTCATGCAGCGTATATGGCAGAACGTGCCAGACGCCTACGCCTACAACCCAATAGCTGACGACGCGGACGGCAGCGGCACAATTGATATAATCGAGGACGGTACAGGTCCATTCAAGTTTTTCGACTTTGTGACAGACGACCATGTAACCTTGAAGGCCTTCCGCGACTACTTCCTAACAACACCACAAATAACAGACTTCAAGAAGGAAGCGTTCCACAGAGTTGGCGACGTAGACTACAACGCGGTGGTTGACATACCTGACCTCGCAGCCGTGGCTGGAGGCTTCTCGCTAAACCCATATCCAAGCCCCGCCAGCTGGGTCGATGATCACTATTCTGACATGACGTACTGGCCTCCAGCACCAGGCGACCCGTATCCCACAGGCAGAGCCTTACCGTTTGATATGTGGAGCGATGTAGGATGCAAGTACACAAGGCCAACTAGGTACCCATGGGATCCCCGTGACCTCAACTACGACTATTACATCAAAATCGAGGACTTAGTCATCGTTGCAAAGAACTTCAAGAGGAACTCGGGCTCTGGACCAGGATGGTAAACCGTAGCACACTATTACACATCCTAAAACCCCCTTTTTCTAATTGAAAACAAGATAAGACGGCACATTCGACCTAGGGGAAAATTCGGTTTGGTTTGCCCAAAAAATAGATTTAAAAACCTATTGTTTCTTAACTATATGGCACTTGCCCAGAGTTGATCCGTCTTGGTTACGCGGCTGAGCGATGACGAGCTAAAGCAGATTCCACTGCAGTTCCGCTGGTTGTTCAAACTGCTGCTAAGGCTTCCAAACCCGAGTATTCCTTTTTTCATTCTGAAAAGGCTCACGTGGTTTGAAGGCGTTCTCTGGGCACTCATTGCGCCCAGCTTTCTGATCCTTTACTTCTTCTTCAGCATTTGGTTGCTTACCTCCCTCTCGGTCTACGTTGCTTTTCCTTTCAACCTAATTATCTGGCTCATGACACCTGCTGCGTTTTTGGTTTTCTTCCTCCGCATTCAGCTTGAAAGAGCCCTAGTGTCGCGGAGGCACGGTCATGGAGAAACAATTAAGGATTGGAACATCTCCAAAAGTGTTCAAAAGCTTGAAGAGATGTCTAAGAGAGCTAAACACAAACGTTAGTCCCCCAGCTTTTCTTAGCCTAACCTAAAGCCCAAATCATATATGCAATGAACGCCACTCCAGCTTTCGGCAGAGAACCCATATAAGGTGCTACAAAATCCTAGAACTGACTTCCAGAATCTTTTAAAAGCTCGAGAAATATTATTAAGAACAAATAGCAGAAAGGATAATAGGTGAGAAGGAGTGAAAGGAAAAAGCATCTTGTTGATGTCTACCGCGTTCGTACTCGTGTTAAGTGCCGCAATGACAAACACGACAGTGGCTGTCTCATCGGCTACAATGTACGTGGACCCACCAATCATATACGACACAGCGAAGACGCCAGGGTCAACCTTCAGCGTACAAGTTCGAATCGCTGACGCTGTCGACTTGTTTGCTTGGGAGATAAGGATGACATGGGCTATCCCCCTCCTTAACGTCACTACGGTTGTGGAGGGACCCTTCCTTAAGAGTCAACCAGACGGCACATTCTTCGTTGCCAAGAAGAATCAGACATTCGGATACGTTGACATCGGATGCACAACAAATGGCGAACATCCAGGTGTCGATGGAAGCGGATTATTGGCAACAATAAGTTTCCTGGTTGAACAAACTGGAGAAACCCTGTTAGGGCTCCCAGTAGCAACAATTCTGGATCGGTATCTGACACCGATGCCCTTGGTGATTGCAGAAGGATACTTCAGCAACGCACCTCCTGAACCAGCAGATCTAGTCGGACGCAGCGCTTGGCCTGATTACCATCACTTCGTCATCTCGAAAGCTGGCAACATACAGACCCTCTTCGGGAAAGTCAGAAACTTGGGTGTCGCAACGACATGCGTAAAGGTCAATTTCAGCGGCATGTTTGAGGGTGTCCCGTTTGAAGCAGCATCAGCCGAGTACGTGCTGGCTGTCGGTGAAACAGCTGTGTTGACAGCAAGTCTCGATGTTGGTGCACTCGGACCGGGCAAATATCAAGCAACAGCTCAGGTTTCGTACAGGTACTACTCCGAGATTCTTTCAACACCCTTGGGCCCCTGGGTTCAAGGAGCCAAGACAAAGAGCTTCAGCTTCGCCGTTGTACCCTAGACCATAAAAGTAACTCGCCAAATCTCCTCTTTTTTCTTCAACAAACTCACAATTGTTCTCCATAGTGTACGGCAACGTAGTATAGATCCCAGATATTCACGTATCCGTCTCCATCTAGGTCTGCGGCGGGATTGTAATTAGAATCGCCAAGCTTTGTCTTGTAGGCGATGCCAATCAAAGCCAAATCATAGATGTTGACGACTCCGTCTTCGTTTACGTCACCATAAAGTGCAATTGATTTCTTGTAGAATACATCGGGATTGCCATCCGGTTGCAGTGCTCTATCGGAAACCCATACAACCCAGATTTTTCGATCCTTGCTCTGCGTAATTGCAGGATATAGGTCATCGTTTACGTCGTTGGTGAGCTGAACTCGACTAGACCATGTAACACCATTGTCGGAGGTCATGTAATATAGGTCATCTTGGCTGGTTTGGACAGGCTGCCGCGACGCGTAAACAACCCAGATTCTTCCACTTATAGTTTGATAAATAGCTGGATCCGTATCAAGGTCATTCTCGGTGGTCAAACGAGTCTCAGTTGACCATTTAGCGCCGTTATCGAGGGAGGTCTTGTAGTAAATGTCCATGTCGTTGTCTCTGTACGACTGCCAAACAACCCATATCCTCCCATTTCTTGCCTGAATTATAGACGGAAGCTTGTCGGGCGCGGAGTTTGTTGTAAGCCGCGTATCGCTCGACCATGTAGACCCATAATCAAGGGTCTTTTTAAGGAAAATATCATAATTTTCTGAGCCACTCAATTTACGTTGCCAGACAATTAAGATTGCTTGGTCGCTGGTTTGACAAATTGCGGGAGCATTATCGTTTTCTGCACTTGTTGTCAACTGCCTTTCATCTGTCCAAGTAAGCCCGTTGTCGTCGGTGGTCTTGAAGAAGATGTCATAATTGCCCGTTCTGTTAGTCGCCCAAACAATCCACACGACGCCATTCTTAGTTTCAAGAATTGAGGGAGTAACGTCGTGCCAATCATACCACCTAAACTTTCCATTCTGCCAAGTCTCGTTCATGGCCAGCAACGTGTCCTCGGTCCAAAACGATCCGTCACGTACTCTGTAAAAAATCTTCCAGGTCTGACGTGGACCTGAAATTCTGTTTGACTGCCACACAACCCACATCTTTCCATCCTTCATTTGGACAACGGAAGGGTAAGCGTCGAAAGACGTGTCGGTCGTGAGCTGAGTTTCAGCTGTCCACTTCACAGTTAATGCCTCACCCAGTGGCACGGTTACAAACACTGTAACAATCATAGTCGACAAAAGTAAGATCAGAGTCGCCCTCTTTAACATAGCAACACCTGAATCTCTATCATAAGTGTAAGGATGCTTAAGTACTCTATAAAGATATTCTAAATTACGCTTAATAACTTTTTAAGGTGGTTTTCGCTTGCTGGTTTAGAGATTCGGTGAAGAAAAGTTAAGCGCTCGTGCGCTTTGTCTTTCCGTATTCTTCACGCTTCCTATTTGCGCCCCTCAGAAAGCGCCTATGCAGCGATTTTGCCTTTACTCCGATAAAACAAGTAAGACTTTGACTTAACCGCTTGCACACTTGCAGGATCTTTACCAACTCGTTCACTGTCCAAGATTTTCCCTTCATTGAGCCCGCTGCCAACTTGCCAGCTACCTTCCGCTCCTGCGCTTCTCTCAGATCAAAATAAACTCGCTTATTTCCGAAGTCTTCTTGACAATGCGGACACTTCCGAACGTTCGAAGGAACAAGTCGCCCACAAGAGGAGCAGAACGGTGCATGGGGACTCCACATTAAGCTTCGTCCGCAGTGCGAACACCATGATTGGAAGGCATCAGAGCGCAGTTTTCCGCAGTAATGACAATATCTTCCACGTTGAAGGAGCAAAAAACCACGACCTACATCACCTTCGGCAAGCTCAGAGAAAAGAAGCTTGCGCCATGCGCGGTCCTGACGTTCAAAGAAAAAAACGGCGATGTAAACTAGATTTCCTATAAGTACCGAAAGAGAACCCACAAATAGCATTAATACGCCTATATAAGCAGCCGCATTGAAGAAGACATATTCATTCTGAAGGATGAATAGATAAGAAAGAACTGCCATCACTAGACCGCATACTCCGCACAATCCAGCGTTTGTAGTCCGGGAATCTAACAGAGGGATCGTAAAGAACATTAGAAGCGAGAGAAACGTGACTAGCAGCAGGGCGAGTGGAGAATAATCTAATGTGAAGCCCAGCCCATAAGTCGTAAAGAAATTTGAGATAAGCCACATCAAAAGAAACAACACCGAGAAAGATGCAACAAATATCGCACCCATCTCCACCAAAAAAGAGGCTTCTCTCCTCGATAAGATCTTGAACGTGGGTTTCATGTGGATTTTCACCAACGCCATCGAGGCCAAAAAACTTCCAACAAAAGAAACGAAATAGAAAACCGAAAGCGCAGACAGAACCATACTCAAAAGGCTAAACACTGAGAGAAGCCCGCTTTTTGACAAAGTAACCTCCTTCAGGCTACTTGTTGTGGCAAACATGTAGCCTACGGTAACTAGAACGGCAAAGCTTGGAATGAAAACACCTAGGAAATAACCCATAGCTTCTAATTGGCTAATGCGGTTGAGAGAACTGAAGAGGGCACGATCATATAGAAGATACGCCCCTAAACTGAAGCCGAAAAAGGCTCCGCCAGCAACCAAATACCCTCCGATATTAACAATCTTTGACATTTTTCTTGTGGTGCTTTCCAATGAAACCCTCTGATTAGTTGAAACAGCTAGAGCAATTAATATGTTCCTCTTTTAGACATTAATTATGAAAAAGAAGGCAAGAGGTATTCGGTCGTCAACGTGGGGGTGATGGTGTGGGTGTAAAAGTGGAGCGAGCATACAGAGAGGACGAACTGTTAGACGCTTTAGTTATAGATTCGGAAGGATATGTGTATGGGAAAGTTGGAAAGATTAAGATAAGTGAGGATGAGGTCCTTCTTCTTGTAAATGAATATAAGCCTGACGTGAAAACTGTTGTGGATGTCGCCAGTCTTAAAGAGGAACTATTGAAGGGGGCAAAAAAAAATTTTGGTTCAAGGCTTCGGCGAATGACTCTAAGTGATATTCTCGCAAAGGACGTCAGAAAAGACCTTGGATTAGGACTTGACGATCAACTAGCCGATGAACACTTCTTAAAATACGCAGAAAGACTGGGCATTCCCATACGCTACACTAAGGTAGCCTCAGAGAGAAAAGACCAGAAGGGCGCTGTAAGTTTGAACGAGATAAAGACTATAAAAACAACTGTGATTGGAAGAGAAAAAGGGACGACAGTGATCAGAGTAATTCTCTTACGCGAACCCAAAGAGGCGGCGTTTAGGGGAATCCCGGTTCAAGAGAATGCCCCGTACCGAAGCACTGAGGCCGTAAAAGATAAACTCGTACTTGAGACCAACGGGCAAGCATTAGGTTATGTTGACTCTGTAGTCTTGTTTGATAGCATGCCTGGAATACGAGTTTATGTATCAAAAACGGGAGGTCTGGTAAACTTGAGCCTGCTAACTCGATATTTAGAAGAGAGCGGCCAATCGGATGTTGCAGACCTCATGCGAAAACAGTTGATGAATCCGGAATTAAATCGCTACAACGCGGAGATAGAGGAGGTTGAAGATTTCATGCGCCAGACGCGGCTTTCCTTCCGGGTGCCAGAAAAGATCATATCAAGTCACCACACCAGAGAATTTGTTGCTGACATTCCATGGAATAATATTCACAAAATTGGGGATGTTATTTTGCTTAAGTCGACACTAACTGACCTCCGATCAAAAGGTTACATTCAAGGTCTGTGAATATGACATCCATAAAAGAAGTCAATGATCTATCCGAGAAACTAATGAACGAATTTAGCCACACAGTTATTGGATACAAGGAGCAAATAAAGCTCATACTGGCAGGCTTACTTGTTAAGGGACACATTCTCCTTGAAGGGGTTCCAGGCATAGCTAAAACAACGATAGCTAAAGCCCTCGCTAAAGCTCTGAACCTGAGAGAGGAGAAGGGCTATCAAAGAGTTCAATGCACGCCAGACCTGATGCCTGCAGACCTCGTCGGAACATTGATTTATGACCCTAAGACAGGCGAGTTCCGTCCTCACCTGGGGCCAGTTTTTGCACACTTTCTACTGGTAGATGAGATAAATAGGGCAGTCCCTCGAACCCAGTCTGCCTTGCTACAAGCGATGCAGGAAAGAGAAGTAACCATTGGAGGCGAGACTTACAAGCTTGAGGAACCTTTCTTTGTTGTAGCAACCCAGAATCCTATAGAGCAGGAAGGCACCTATCCGCTCCCCGAAGCCCAGCTCGATCGTTTCATAATGAAGGTTAAGATGGGCTACCCTGAAAGCTTAGAGGAAGAGATGCAAATCCTTGACTTACATGAAACAAGGACAAGTGAGCCGGTAGAAGAACTCAAGACCATACTAAAAGACCCCCATCAGATGTGCGATATGCAGAAGCTTATAGCTGAGGCTGTGGTCGTTCCCCCATTGATCAAACACTACATAGCCGAAATAATAAGATACACAAGGGTGCGCGAAGAGGTGAGCTGGGGCTCAAGTCCTAGAGCAGGAATTTTCCTTATGAAGACAGCCCAGGGATACGCAGCTCTGTCGGGAAAGGACGTCGTGCAGATGGAAGATGTAGACGCAGTGGCTTACCACGTACTTAACCACAGAATAATCCTTGAAGCTGAGAAGGTGATTGAAGGACTTCAAACTGAAGAAGTCGTGAGGGCAGTTCTAGACATAGCAAAGAAAACGGTGAAGAAGCCTGTTTAGAAAAACACCGGAACAGGTCATATTTGAAATATGCAAAAACAGAAAGAAAGTTATTCTAGATGTTAAGAGCAAAGTCGAGAGCACGATGGCAGGTGAGCATCCAAGCCGTTACATGGGTCTGGGCATAGAGTACGAAGATATAAGAGAATACCTTTTCGGAGACGATTATCGGAGGATAGACTGGAACATTACAGCAAGGACACCACCTAAACCCACTGGAGAGAGGACCCTATTCATAAAACGGTTGCGAGAAGAGAAAAATCTTCAAGTTCTCCTAATTCTGGACCAAAGCGGAAGCATGGAATATAGAGCCAAAGTGCTCACAGCCGTGAGAATCGCACTAGTGTTGGCGGACCTTGCTCAAAGAAGAAGCGACTACGTCGGGTTGGTGTGTTTCCGTGAGAAACCTGAACTTTTCCTTCCGCCGTCAAGAAGCACTAGCCAAGCCTACAGGATTTTGAGGACGTTGTGCCTCTCCTATCGAACTGGAGGAAAAGCAAATCTGAGAACTTTAGCCGTCGAAGTTGTAAGAGCTTTGAGAAAAAGAGCAATTGTTAATCTCATAACCGACATCAACCATAGGGTTGATGACTACATCTACTTTTCCCAGCTCATGTGGGCTCGGGAGCACATTACAAATATAATGCTTGTGGTCGATGAGAGCGAAGTTAATCTGCCCAACGTAGGCTGGCTAACCTTGACGGAAAGCGAGGAACTTCAAAGAATGACAATTGACACAGAGGAGTTCAAAAAAGAATACGACGCTGAAACCCGAAGTCTAATCACTCGTATGACTAGTGGCTGCAAGACGTTTGGGTCTAGGATACTGTTATTTAAAAGCCCCAAAGATGTTGATGCCAAAATACTGGAAATCACGAATCTTTTCCGACGAGCTAGGGAGGGAGCATATCGGTGAAAATCAAGGTCTTGCCTCTTCTTCTGCTTCTGTTTTTTCCCATTGCTTCCAAATCGAATTATGGCAATGAGACTACGCGTTTAGAAATGGCCTCCGTGAAAGATTCGTCAAATCAAAATGGCTTGCGCCTACTTCTGCCCATATACCTAAGGCTACAAGCCCAAGAAAAGATCAAAATCACTCTTTGGGAAACTTTGCCTCAAAATTTCACCGACCACGTTGCAACAATTGATTCAAGAGTTCTAGCCATGTTTATTTCTTCTAATTCATTAGGCTTCAACCTATTGAGAGATGATATTGGCAACTTGTGGATGGCGTCGAACTACTCTCTTAATGCAGGAGACTACATTAGCACTCTTGCATGGATATCTTCGACAACTGTCAGTGAAAACTTGACTTCGCTTGGCTTTGTGCCGTTTCCTGAAAACTACCCCGAAGGCGTCAAGCCTTTTTTGGACTCTGGGGAAAAAATGCCTGTGAGAAATCAAACAATACAGAACATAGCTGCAGACTTCAACCAAACCAAGAACATGACCGATACTGTGAAAAAAACACTCGATTTTGTCTCTCAACAAGAATATGACAAAGAGACGACAAAACTCTTGATGTCCGGAAATCTTAACACAACGGATATTTTGGACTTTTTCAAGAACGCTCTCGAAGTTCATGAAACCAATAGTTCGATTTGCATCGAAAGGTCTTGGTATGCCGCATCGATTCTGAGGGCGGCGGGCGTTCCAACAAGAACTGTCACCGACGTTCGCCTAAAAACGTGGATTCAAGTGTGGCTACCAGGATACGGCTGGGTCGATGCCGAAGCCCTATGCGTTCAACCTCCACCGATGTTTCCGCGTCCGCTCTCCTCCAGCACGCCTTGGATGGTTGAGAACTCCTCGGACGCCGCATTCCCCTTCACATGGCTTCCGGAATCTCCGATGAGGGTCGCCAATTTAACTTTTGCTGATGTTGCGCTCTTTGACCCGAGCCATTATGGCACTGTCTTGTCGCAGCCGATAGATGCAGAACTGTTTAAGAGGGACCCAACCAAGTTCAGTTTTCCCATAGTTTTTGAGCCCGAACTGGTTTACGCAGCCATAACGGAAGAAGCGTCGCATCTGAATTTTTCTCTATTTACGGAAAATGAAAGCACATCCGAGCTGCTTACCTTAGGAGAATCCAACCGTGTGGCCCTTAAAGACACGGCTGTATCATTCAAACCCGTTCGCCAAGAGAACTTTTTGATTCTGCAGGATTTTGCCGTTCAGAAAATATGGACATTTGACTTGAGAATTCTTATTGCGGTTGTAGCCATTCCTGCAGGCATCGTGGCTTTTTGGTTGTTCTGGAGAAAGCGAGAAAATCGCTAAGAGTGGTCAAACTTATATTTCTATTGTTGCAATTCTCAGGTTGAACGCCTATGAAGAAAATCGCGCAGTTGAAGATTAATCCAAAGATGTTGGCAATCCTTGCTACAGCGGCCTTATTGGTAGCAGTCGGGTTCTTCAGTACTCAGAAGGGCGAAAGCGAAGACCCTTTGAGGGAGGCCACTGAAGGAGCGCGGTTAACACTGACTTCAGTCAGCGAAAATTATGAGTCTTTAACCCAATTCATGCAAGAAGATGAAACGGAATCTAGGCAGTTGCTTGAAGCAGCCCGATTAACGCTGGAAAATGCCAAGGCAAGGCTGAACTCAGCAGGGAGTACTCGCGACGAGTACGTGCAGGGTATGGTTGACAACTATCAAGACCTTGCTCAAGCCTCTGGCGTCATGGCCCAGGGAGTAGAAAATCTATTGACTATAAGTAAGAATCTCACAAATGCTCTTAATTATTATTGGCAAAAAAACTATGAAAAGGCTTCGGAGCAAGCTCTCTATTGTCTTAAAATATTAACACCTCTTTTAAGCGACTTCGCAAAATCGAATGATACTTTGAACGCTATGAATGTCTTTTACATTCCTTCAGGACAGAGAGACGAGTTAACACTTCGAGTTAGTCAGTACAGAAATGAAACGAGAATTTACAATCAGTATGTCTTCCTTCTGAGAAGCATCTTGAAAGGAAAAGCATACCTAGAACAGAATGCCTTCCTTGAAGAACGCTTGAGACAATTGCAGAACGCTGTAGCAAACGGCGATTATGAAGCCGCTGAGGCTTATCTTCAAGAGATCTCTGACATTCTCCAGTCGCTTGAAGATCCAGAGTATCAAGATGCAGTGGACATAGCCGCTCAGCTAAATCCAGACTTGCTCAGCGGCAAGGCTTCGGATTTGGCTGAAGAACTCGAAAACAGACTTAGAGACTTGGAGGAAATCGGCGCTTTTGAGAACTATCTCCAAAGCCTACGACAATATCTGAAAGCATTGACACATTATGAACGCGGAGAATTCGAAGAAGCACAAGAAGCCATAAACGAAGGGGCAGGAAGACTGGGGCAAGGTCACGGTGGCGACTCAGAACTTCAAGGCCTGTATGAAGGGTTAGAAGGCGCCTTCAGCGCACTGGAAATGCGTATTAGAGGCCATTCAGACCCAGGCTGAGAAACCTATGCTCTCTCCTGAGTTTCCATTTAGGTTTGACAGCCCTATACATAGTCTGCTCGGAATAATCCTTGGCTTACTTGTTGGACTCCTTTTTTATCTCTCGCATAAGAGGCTAAGAATAGCCGAGAAACACTTAGAGTTAGTTGAGTGGCGCAAATTAAGAAGAATCGTTAGAATCTTGAATGCCACGGCCAAGTCGGGTATAGTGATAGCACTTGCATTTTTGTTAGCTACACCTTACTTTTCGACAACGGTTGAAATACCCGTCGATGAAATTACTGAGGAACAAATGGCAGATTATACGGCAACAGTTATAGTGATCATGGATGTGTCTTTCAGCATGAATTACTCAGATCTGAAACCAACACGGTTTGAAGTTTCAAGGACCATGACTAAACTTTTAGTCAACAAGCTAAGCGCACAGGACCTAATCGGTTTTATATCATTTGCTGGACAAACCTATGATGTAGTTTTCCCCACTACAAACAGAACAACGATCATAGAAACAGTCGACAACCAGACTCTGCATAGATCCACCGCAATAGGAACAGCCCTAGAAACAGCGATTGGGATGCTTGAAACATATCAGGTTGGAGGAAAGGCGATCGTGCTTTTCTCTGACGGGAAAAACAACTGGGGAGGAAACGTAACCCAAGCCGCGGATGATGCCTTTACCCAGAAGATGCCTATTTTTGCAGTTTCCCTTGGAACGTACGGCCTTTACGAGGCTGATCCGCTATCCTTGAAAGAAATCTCTGACAAGACTGGAGGCAGATTTTACGAGGCTAGAAATGAGGGAATAGACAACCTTGTAGAGTCGATTTCTGAGATTGCTCATGAAGTCAAAGTCGGCGCTTTAAAGGCGATCTATGATAAACTCATTATTCCATCTAAAGATTACCAAACTCCAAGGGTCATTTTTTCTGTTCTTTTGGTCGCAGCTTTGTTCCTTTCATGGTTTATAGGGGTCTAGAATTTGGCTTTGATAGAAGTTGAGACCCCAGAGTTACTCCTTCTTGCACCTCTTTTCATCACTCTGACCTTGATGGGACACTACCTTGCTCATAGAATCAAGACAAGCCTAGAAGTTTATCATTATCCACCTGTTCAGAGACTGATTAGAATCGTAGCGAAACAAGGTTTGCGCCGGTCTCAATGGCGTGGTGTAAGCCTAGCCTTGAAGCTCGTTATTGTGATTCTTATCACCCTATGCCTATCTGGCCCAACGCTTTGGACCTTCGGTGAGAAAAGCGAGACAGTTGAGGTCCCTATGATCATGGAGAAGGATGTAGCAGGGCAGATAATCCTCGCTATTGACGTGTCGGGTTCGATGAGGCTTAGCGACGTTTATCCATCACGGTTGGAGGCCGCCAAGAACGCATTAGCGAGGTTCGTCGAAAACTCTAGCGAAAACGTCAGATTTGGCGTGGTTGCGTTTGAAAGAGATATTCGAAGAATGCTTCCTCTGACCGAGAATAAAAGTAGAGTTGTGTCAACGATTCAACAGCTGTCTCCCAGTGAAGTTCTGCCCTGCTTAGAAGAATTCACTGACATCGGATACGGTCTTCAGACATGTGTTGACGTCTTGACTCCGTATTCGTCATCCAATAAGAGCAGTGCACTAATACTGGTTTCCGATGGTTTCGCAAACTATGGCTATCCAACCCCGTTTAAATCGGTTTCTGCAGCCGTTACACGAGCAAACAACACAGGAATCCCTATCCATGCATTGCATGTGGCCAGAATGGGACAAGACTCCAACGATAAGCTCATGAGACAAATCGCTGATGAAACCCACGGCAAGTTTATGGATTCTATTAGCTCGGAGGAACTTGCCAATGTGCTCGACATCATCGGGAAGTATTATGTGCCTACGCATGAGTGGAGTTCTGTGATTGAGATCAAAATCACGATTCCTCGTAGAACTGAACTCGGCTTTTTCCTTATGCTTATAGCAACGGCCTTCATTCTCGCACTCTGGTTTGGAAACTATAAACACTACAAAACATCGTTTTAGCCGTTGATCTTGTGACTTGATGCATCGAATCCAACTTGAATGGTTCTAGATAGCTTATGATGTTGTGAACCTCTAAGGTGTGACCTCGTGCGAAAGGAAATATCTATTAGTTGTTTTTCTTTATTCCTATGTGTAGAACGTGGTCATCGATGTTTTCGATGAACAACGGTAGAGTTTTTCACAACTGTCTCATGCTAGCGCTCGTTTTCATTCTGCTTGTCTCTGGGACATCGCCATTTTTTGCGCACGCACGCGTGGTGGCAGATGAGTACGTTCCTTATCCGGAGAGAGTGCAAGTGCATGGGAGCTCTACAAATCCCCCTCAGCCAGTTATTTATCACAAAGATTCTCTTGACAGAGATTTCAATGGAATACAAGATAGCTTGGAGACTCGGATTAGGCAAGCAATTGAGGATGAAAGTGCGGTTCTTCCGGTAGTTGTAACGCTATATAATCCAGTCCAAAGTCAGGACTTGGAGCGGTTCTTAAGTTTGGGTGGCTTATTGACGCGTGTTTATCGTTATGTAACATATGGATTCGCCGGCGTCATCCCTGCTGTTAATGTTTCCAAGCTTGCGCTTCTGGAAGAGGAAAACTTGGCTTTGGTTGAGGCCGACGCGCCTATACAGTACCATCTTGATATCAGTGCATCACTCATCAGAGCTCGAACGACTGTTTGGAACACTCACGGATACTTAGGGTCTCCAAATCGTTCAATAGCTATTCTTGACTCAGGCATCGACGATTCCCATCCTGACTTGGGGCCGTTTGGTGACTTGGATTTCACTAAGAGAATTGTTGGCTGGTATGATGCAACAAAGGATGGGGCTTTGACCCCTCAGGATTTTGGTGAACACGGCACGCATGTGGCGGGTATAGCGGCGGGCTGTGGATCGGCATATACTCTCCAAGGGATGGGAGAAGTGTCCACCACCTTTACGTACTTGTTGCCGCCGATTGGTTACGGTTACGTAGACTATATTGACGTTATGAATGCCGGCACTATTAGATTGAATTGTAGCTGGAGTGGAAACAACAACGTTTTGCTGCGGTTGTCCGATCCGGCAGGTTCTAGGGTTGCGGAAACATCTGGAACAAGTAAGCCACTCCTCCTAACATATGATACATCTGGAACATTGTATCCTACTGGGCGCTATCGAATTCTTGTGGGCAACTTGGCAGGGGTATCGGGTAGACCCTTTTCGGTTATAGAAACCTATCCTTATCAAGGTCTGAATGATGGCTACAACCTCTTCGTAGGTGTGGCTCCGAACTCCAAGCTTGTGGGCGTAAAAGTCTTCGACAACGCCGGATCTGGATCAATCTCTTCATTGGTGGCTGGTATGGACTGGGTTGTCCAGAATCGTTTGACCTATCGCATTGCGGTTGCCAGCATGAGTTTGGGACTGGAAAAGGGAGCTGTTGACAGCACATTGGATCAGAAGGCAGATACCATGGTCCAAAGTGGGATCGTGACAACTGTGTCAGGTGGCAATGATTATCCAGATTATACGATAGGATCGCCGGGTACTGCTGCTTATGTCATTACTGTTGCTGCCACCAATGATCAAAATGGCATTACCTCTTACAGCAGCAACGGAGCCGTATCTAAGAATGAGTTTGGGTTGATTAAGCCCGATGTGGCTGCTCCTGGTGGAACCTTTGAGGCTCAGTTTGGGAACAAGATCGTGTCGGTGGATAGCAACGATGTAGATGGGAGGTATAGTGGCTTAGCTGACCGATATCATGACGATTATCAGCAGATGGCTGGAACTTCCATGTCTGCGCCCCATGTTGCTGGATTGGCCGCTTTATTGGTTCAGTCGTTTGGTGACTGGAACTGGGCATTAGAGGAGGCGTTGAAAGTTAAGATGCTGATAAGTATGACGGCGTTTGAAACTCAGAGCGGAGAGTTGGGGAATGTGCCACCGTTTAACAGAGGAGAAAAAGACAGCAGAGAGGGTTTTGGACGCATCTCTGCTGACGCTGCAATAGAGGCAGCCACCATGAGTTATACTGTTGGAGAATCGGCTACAGATTCCTTCGGAGACGAACCTGGGGGTAAGAAAGTCTGGGCAAGGCGGGTTTCTCTGTCGGCGAGACATCGTTATGAATTTAGTCTGGTTGTTCCATCGGGTGCTGATTATGATTTGTATCTGTATAGTGGTATTCCAGATAGCTACGGTCAGCCCATCTTTTTGGCAAGAAGCGTCAACGCTTCTGCGGGTGGACAGGAGATTATCAAGTATACCGCGACGGATTCAGGTGAGTATTACGTTGTCGTGAAGTGGGTGGATGGAAACGGTGTCTTTGAGTTGCAGAGCAGTGGAAGTGCAATCCGCGATGTTGCAGTGGTGGCTGTCTCAACGAGTGCAAACAGTGTATACGCTGGGAAACTCGTGAACGTCTCGGTTGTGGTTGAGAATCAAGGCGGTCTTGACGAGACGTTCAACGTTTCAGCATATTATAATGACACTGTTATTCAGGAGCAGAGCGTGAACAGTCTGGCTGTTGGAACTCAGATTAGTTTGACCTTTGTCTGGAACACCTCAGGTGTGGTTGTGCTTGGTGATTATACTGTATCGGCAGTAGCCAGCTACGTGGCAGGTGAGGTTGACACTTTGGATAATGTATACGTAGACGGGACGGTGAAGGTTGAGGCGTCTGGTGACGTTAATGGTGATGGCGTTGTTAATATTATTGATTTGGCGCGTGTTGCTAGGGCCTACAAGGCGAGGGTAGGTCAGCCGCGGTATGATCCCGCTGCCGACTTGAACAACGACGGAATAGTCGACATCTGGGACCTCTATATTGTGGCGACGCATTATGGGCAGACCATTTGAGTAGCGCTGTTTGGTTCTGATGTAGTTTTCCACGATATGTATGAGACTAGGCTTCTTCGATGCTGGGCAGCTCTGGCGGAAGCTGTATGGACGTCATCGTCAAACTGTTCCTAGTGACGACGACGCCCAGTCCGCGTCTTCTCGCTTTCTCATAGACTGCGTGTTCAGTCTTTCGGAGTTTGGCTGCGATTAGGTTTGCGTTGACCGATTCATCGCTTGATTATAGTTTTTTATTTGTAGCCTTCCTTATGGACACATACGGTGTTGCGGTGTGTTTGTGTCTCTATGTAAAAGGAGCCATCACTCAATGACCGGCAAACACGGAGAACCTTGGAAAGGTCATCGACAAAGCAGCTGGTGGGATGAGTGAAGATAAACTTAAAGATGAAGTGTTCTCATTGCGGCTATTGGAATAGAGTTGCAGTTGCGAAGGTTTTCATTCAACCGCCTAGTCCAATAGACCCTGACAACGTCAAAGTCCTGATTCCTATGTATGAGCCTCTGGAAGTCACTAAATGTGACAAATGTGGAAAGGTCCTAGCTGAGCCTAAGGAACTTATCAAAGTTGTTAGAAGGCCTAAACAGAAATCTGATATCCTTTTGTAGAATTTCTGCTTCTATTATTTGCTCAGGTACACACTAACAAGAAACCAAAATATGAGATTCTTAGTGTTAGAGCTTTTTTGCGGTGAAAAAATGAAAAGTGCCAAGAAAATAGAGGAAATTGAAAAGATGTTTAATGAGATAACCGATGAATTCCTAAGACTGCATCGCAGGATACAGTTGATACTAAAGAACCTGAAAAATGAAGACTAGTCGCCGGGGGGACTAGTTTGAATCCATCATCTCCTTTTTTACAGAACCAATTTCCTGAGTCGGGAGTAGCTCACTCGATACTAACTGGTTGTGAGATGGCGATGGTTGTGGCAATATTACGGAAGGTTTGGTGTGGCTTGTGTGGTGCTGTGTTTGATTGTTAGTTTGTGTTTTTTCCATGCTATGTAAACAACGGCTGCGATGAGTGAGAGTTCGAGGATGAAGCCGAGTGAAAATTCTGGAACCGCAGTCGTGACGGTGACCGTTCCCTTCTGCGACTTGTGGTAGATAAGGTAACCTGGCGCACTGGGGATCTTATAGGTGTAGCTGTAGATTGTTAGCCTAGTTGCATCAGCTGAGCCCCAAACAGCGAAACTTAGGTCAGTGGTTCCAGTTTTTGTTCCAGTTATGAAGGTGATGGTCATTATTACGCCGCTGCCGTTTACTGCGGCCACATCGCCAACGAGGATGCAGGTAGCTGACAACTTGCCTGCCCTGTTGGCGTCGCCGAGCGCAGTGTAACTGAACGTTGTGGTGCCGCCTGACTGGAGGAAGGCTCCTTCTGTTACTGCTGTTATGTTTAGCAGCGTTTTGTCGAAAAACAGTACTATGTCCCATTTGTAGAGGTTGTAAACTCCTGTGATGTTTAGGTTCATTGTGAACGTTGAGGATGTTCCTACACTTTTGGTTGGGGGATCTACGTAAATTGTTGGTTGGTAGGTTGAGGTGACTGTGGCTGCTCCGTCGGTTTCTGGGTGATATATGGTGTATTTTTGTTTGTATGTGTAACTGTATATCGTGACCACTGAGGCTGATAGGTCGAAGGTTCTAGACGGGTTTGGACCGTTGTCTATGGTGAATATGATCGTGGCTACTATGCCTGTGCCGTTTACGGCTTGGACATCTCCTGTGAGTGTCGTGTTGCCACTCACGTAGGCTTCTGCGTCGCTTACTGTGGGTGTCCATATTGTGGTGCCTCCGGATTTGACGAATGCTCCTTCAGTTATATTTAGGGCGGTGAAGACTGTTGTGTTGTAGCCTAGTCTGAAGTATACTCCGTAGAGGTTGTAGACGCCTGTGATCTTTATGTCGACGGTGAACCTTGGTAGTGGGGGTAGTGAGCTGCTGATGGTTTGGGTTGCGGGTTCTACGGAAAGGGTTGGTTGATAGTTGAAGGTGACGGTCGCTGTTCCGTCGGTTACGGTGTGGGCTTGACGGTAGGCTATCTTTTGGGTGAAGTCGTATCCTATGAGTTTGGTTCCACGCGGTCTTAGGAAAGATAAGACACCTGTGGCTAGCCCATAGTCTGGGACAAAGTGGATGGTGGCGAGTACACCCGTTCCAGTCACTCCGGCTGTGTCGGTTAGGAGTGTGCATGTGAGGTACACGCGTCCGTGTGTGGCGTTGTAGTCGGTCATGTCAATGATATGGAAGTATGTTGAGCCGCCGCCTTTGAGGAAGGCTCCTTCAACGGCTTTTAGAGCTGTTAGGACTGTGGTGTTGTAGAAGAATTCGGCTTCCCAGCCGTAGAGTTCGTAGGCGTTGGTGACTTTGATATTTGCAGTGAAGACGCTGTAGCTTCCGATGCTTTGGGTTGCTGGGTCAACGCTTATTGTGGCTGCTTGATAGTAGACAAGGTCAAACCAGACCTCATACTCGTCGAAGTACGAGGCGCCGCCGGCTTTGTAAGCGGACCCTTCGCATATGAACCGCGTATTTTGTATGTCTGTGAAGCTCCAGGCTCCGTCGTTGGGTTCAGTTGGACTTGTCCAGCTTACTGTTGACAGCGCGTGCGCAGAGGAGGTCCAGTCAACTAAGACTATTCTTGTCGGTGAAGGATCAACAAAGTACGAGATTCTGTATCGCTCGGAAGCCGACCCCCCGGCATCTGCTTTGTAGTGCAGTTTTAAGGTAACGGAATAAACACCTCCGGTTGTTGTCGTGAAGGTTTTGACTTCCAAAGCGTTTGCAAGCGTGTCGTCAAACCTGAATCTCGCATATGAGGTCAGACTGGTGTCGTAAGCATATGTAGGATCGGTTACTGTGTTTGTTACCACGTGAGCTGTTGGTCGAGATGTGTAGGTTGAGAGTGCTCTTGCTGGTCTCGTATCTGTAAGAATTGGAAACATGAAAAGAATAGAGAGCAAGATTAGTAAGCACTTATACGATTTCTTCAAGCTCGAGGTTCCTCCCTCTCAAGTATTGTTAGATTTACCATAATATAAGATTATACCTCTCTGAATTATAGAACACACTTCCAGCAAAACGCAAGCGAGTCAGCAATGTTCACTCCTTTCATCCATTTAGAACTCACACTTGAAAATCGCGAGAGAAAAAAAGATTGCTAGGCACTAGCTCTTGCCCACGACTAGAGCTTCGTATTTGTAGTTCTTTGCAACGTGAGCGAGGTCGCTGATGTTTATGTTGCCCCCGCTTCCGTCCACGTCGACCTCTGGGGCAACCGTACCATACTTCAACGCCACTCTAACCAAGGCAAATATGTCGATGACGGTTAATTCACAAGGTATCGATCCTCCCCCTCCGCTAGGAGAGCGAACCAAGGAAACATCGTACATGTCCAGAGGGCTTGAAACCCCTCCAGCCTTGTCAACACGGAAGGTAATGCTCACCAGAGTCCCGCTTCCACTGGCACCCGGGACATCGCCTAAAAGCATACACCCGAGGTCCATCCAACTCCAAAGTTCAAAAGGACTATAATAGACGTTCCGCAGTGAAAAAAGACTATAGCCGTTCAGTGACGCGTAGTCGTAGAGGAAAGTCCCCTCCGTCACGGCTGGATCTGGTATCCAAGAGGACGGAGTCCCATCCTGAGTGTAGAGGTACTCAGTTTTCCACCGTAGGCTTACGCTCCACGTGTGTAGGTCTGCAACATTCGAGACATTGATCTTTATGGTGAATGTGCTGCTAAGAGTTGCAGCGCTCCACATTGGGTCAATGAACACTGTAGTTGTCGGCGAAGCTCTCGCCACTTGTCTCACAGCCAAGGTTGAAACCACAGTGAGGACAAGCAGGGTCAACATCAACAAGCTAGCTATCTTTTTCATCTATTTCCACCTGCACGTGTAAATAGCCATTTCATTTGGCGATATAAGATTATACCCTGTTAGGCTATATAAGATTACATCTACTTTTGTTATAGAATACAATACCGGAAAGAGTTTGAGCCTCATCCCTTCAGCCTCAGCCTCCTGGCGCGTAATGTGTGGCTACAATGTAGAGGTCCCAGACGTCGACTATTCCGTCGTTGTTCAAGTCGGCAGCCGCATCATACCGCGGCTGACCCACCCTAGCCTTGTAGGCCCTAGCAACACGCGCCAAATCAATAATATTAACAATCCAGTCTCCATTAACGTCGCCTTCACGAGGAATTGTAGTCTTGTAGAACAGCTCTAAATTGCCATCTGGCTGTCCAACTCTGTTCGAAGCCCAAGCTATCCAGATTTTTCTGTCTAGGCTCTGGGTAAGAGCGGGATAAGAATCATCGAATTTGTCTGTGGTAATCTGAATCCGACTCGACCACGTGGTGCCGTTGTCCATTGAAGTCTTGTAATACAGATCATTGTAGCCCGATGGTGTAGGCGGGAGAGTTGAATAAACAATCCATGGATATCCATATATGGTTTGGTAGATTGCTGGGTCTGTGTCCCAGTCTGTTTCAGTGGTTAAGCGAGTCTCAACAGACCATGAAGCACCTTCATCGGAAGAGGTCGTGTAATAGATGTCCATGTTTCCTCCTCTATAAGACTGCCAGACAACCCAGATCTTGCCGTCCTTCAGCTGCGCAACAGAAGGAAGCTTGTCCGGAGCCGTGTCTGTGGTGAGTCTAGTGTCACTTGACCATAGAAAGCTTGTACTCGAATATGTTTTAAAGAAGATGTCGTAGTTGCCCATCAGTTTTCGATACCAAACAAGCCAGATGGTCCCATCTTTCTCTTGGTAAACTGAAGGCGCGAAGTCGTCGGCTTCTACGTCGGTCACTCGGACGCTGTTTGACCATGAAGCACCGTTGTCTACGGAGCTTTTCTGGTATATGTTGTAATATTCAGATTCGTTACACGCCCAGAAAAGTAACAGTGTTCCGTTGGAAGCCTTGAATATGGTAGGGTTTATGTCTTGTGCAAATCTGTTTTGAAACAACAGTGCGTCTTGCGTCCATACTGATCCGTCGTACACTCTGTAAAATATCTCGTAGTTCACTCCGGGTAGGCCCATTCGATCTGTTTGCCACACAAGCCAAATTTTATTATCACTTGATTGGGCGACCGAGGGGAAACCATCCCAATGATACTCACTTGTTAACTGGGTTTCTCCTGACCAAAAAACCGCGTTGCTTAACTGCACGAGTATTGCTAATAAGAGAATCAGCATGAAAGACATTGCCATCGGAATCGTCTTTTTCATGTATGACGCACATCACCAACGAGTTTTATGCGTTGCTTATGTGAATAAAAAAAAAAGGGATATGAGTTCTTGGTGTTCAGGTTCTTACGCTTCAATGAGAAATGACAGATCCTTTGACATCCCTAACGGATTTTCGTAGTACTTGAATCCAGCGTAGCTGAATTCAGCGTAGCACTTGAGCTCGTAATACCCGATATCGTTCAGAGTCAATTCCGTTGTGGATGTTAGGAATGGTGGACTCATCTCTCCTGGCTGGTGTAGGTAGCTGTTTGTTACGACAGTATGGACTTCACCGTCTTTGGAGCCAGTGAATTTGATTCTAGCCCAAAGTGGCACGTCTGCCAAATTGAAGGCTTTGCCATAGTAGGTGAAGGTTGTTCCCATCACTGAGATGTCCCAGTGGCGGTTGTCAACCTTCTTCTCTCTAAGCTCAGCGTAGAAGTTTGGCAGGGCTAGCCAGTCGCCGTGAACATCTATGGTTGGTCCTGGGTCTACGGTGTGGGGTAGATGGGTTTCAAAGCGGTCGATGAGCAGTGATTTTTCAATGGCAAGCTCCGCTTTGCCGATGTCTTGCACTGTCACTTTAACCTTGGCCAACGTGAAGTCTCCCGCGGCTCCTCCATAGCCCCCTATGGCTGTCTCTCCCATGTCAATGTATCCAGGAAACTTTCTGTACACGAAGAAGCTACCCTCTTCCGAATCGGCGAAGATGTTCCCCTTGACGCAGGAATCAACTCTCAGAATGTCGGTGTCGAGCACAAGTCGCAGTTCCCAAGCGTAGACGGCGAATGCATCATCGATCTTTATGTTGAATGTTAGCGGATCGCCTATTTCAGCTGACATCGAGGGTTCAGCTATGTAGAGTCTTGCTTCTGGCGCCCATGCGGGCATCACTGACACTGCACCTAGAACCAGAGCGAACACCAGAGACATCCAAATTAGGTTTCTTCCTCTCACTCCATTTCACCTCATGCTGCGGTTACCATCCGGGTCCAGAGCCCGAGTTCTTCTTGAAGCTCTTAGCAATGGCAGCCAAGTCCTCGATCTTGATGAAGCAGTCGTAGTTGACGTCTTTAGCGTTCCACGGGTTAGTTGGGCTGTCAGGTACAGAGCGTCCTGTGTTGTATGGATCACCCGCGACTTTTGGCGAGTAGATCATGTCTGGGTACTTCGGATGCGTCCATACAGGCGTAGGTTGATAGCGTGTGAGGCTGAAAGATCCAGCCACTGCTGCCAGGTCAGGTGTGTCAACGACTGCGGTGAGGTCTACGTCGCCCTGTCTGCGGAAGAACTCCTTCTTCCAGGCCTTTACTTCATCTTGCGACAGGAAGTATTGGCGGAAGGCGTTCATAGAAACGTAGTCGTCGGCTGCATAGCCCGTGAAGTCGAAGGGACCACAACCGTCCTCCTTTAGGTCCTCTACACCGTTGTCATCTGCGTCGTCGGTTATTGGGTTGTACGCGTAGGCGTCTGGCACGTTTGACCATATGCGCTGCATGATTATTGGCAGGAAGCCGACCCAGTGGAGACCCATCCAGGACAGCACGCCGAATTTCACTCGTATGTCGCGCGGTCCGAGTCCTGCATCAGCTGTCCACGTTGCCGTGGCACCTGCTGGCACGGTTCCGCCATCGTGCGTCGCGACATCCTCCACATCCATGACGCTGCTGTACCACCACGCGAACTGAGACTGATGGTACAGGATGGAGAATGCGACGTCGCTAATTGTTACATCTGTCCCATCGTGCCATTTAGGCAGTGGGCTGCGGAGGCGGAACGAAACCTGGGTGTTGGGCGGTGAGCCATAGGTTGTCACGTCCCACCACTCGGCCATTCCTGTCAACACGTCGACTTTAGCGGGGTCGTAGGGGTCTACGCTCAGCAGGCTGTCATAGATTCTGGTTAGCGCGTAGTAGTCCCAAGTCCACTCTGACGTCACCTCGTTCAGAGCTATGACTGGGTAACACATGCCTTGGGTCATAGAGTATGGGTGTGTCGCGCCCGGCTTGTAGCCGCCAACGTTGGACCACCAGTCGCCGATTCCTCCTCCTTCCGCGCACACCAGGTCTTTCCATCCGGTTCTGTACGCAGTGTAGCTGGGTGAGTATCGGCTGTGAGGTATGAAGGACATCATTCCGTCTTCGCCATACAGCACCGTCATGCAAAAGGCAATGGCTGCTTTCATATCATCCTTGGTGGCTGAATACTTGACCCAGTCGGCGACTGTCTCCCAAGCATAACCATTCCAAGGCCCTACAACTGGGTACTGCGCAATTCTGTTTGCTTCGTCTATGATTTTTACGGTTTCGTCTGGTGGGCCCATTCCGTTTGTGGTGTAGTTCCAAATGAAGCTGGCGGGCATTGCTCCGGTTCCCGCGGCGTCTTCCCCGTTGAAGAGGCCATAGTTGTAGTCCATTGGGCAGGCGAATTCAGCTGTGTAGAAGTCGTGTATGTGGTCAGGGTCTACGCCTAGACCCCAGCCTCCTGTGTAGAAGTTGTAGCCGAAGAGCGTCATCACTTCTCTGTAGCAGACAGAAGCCGTCGTCTCAGTGGGTCTGACGGGTATGCCGCTCTTTCTCAGCATGTTAACGAGTCTTCGTCCCGTCAGCAACCTGTCTGGCTTGTCTGATCGTACGTAGCCGAACAGCGCGTCGTAGTTGCTGACTGTGTCAGGCACCATGTCCGGGCTTCCCGGCCTGCCCGGCCAATTAGCGGGATACTTCCTCATGACCGAGGATGAGCCAGGTATGCTTGCGTCGTAGTATGGGTTGGATGTCGTGCCTTTCACGAAACCGTCTTTATCCAGCATAGCAGCAGCCTTAGTTAGGTCGTTCGGTGGAACATACCATTTTCCTCCTGGAACCCTCCACATGGCCGCAATCTCAGGGGGGATGTAGTATCCGTGGATGGGCTCCGCCAACGGCATGTCCAGGATTTCAGCCATGCCCCCAAAGTCGACTTTGTTGATTTCAACCTTGTCAAGCATCAGAGCCATCGCTTGGCGGAATGACTTTTCGCTCGTCAAGCTCTTCACTCCGGGGCGATTGTAAAGGGCGCCCGGAATGCCGTCAACCGTTATGTTGTTGTTTATGTCGATCTCAAACATGCCGTGGTCCTTTGTCTTGGCTACTGAGACTCCAGGTGCTCCACCCTTAGACCATTCGTCGTACTGAGCCCTTGTCAATGACCACTCCATGATGTCGATGTCGCCAGC
>Ga0315310_10000346_pt1 | contig 29857 bp, 25 predicted proteins | sample TDP5_MG_FD_203630 | JGI IMG/M metagenome (GOLD analysis project Ga0315310, IMG submission 203630) | Freshwater sediment microbial communities from Lake Towuti, South Sulawesi, Indonesia - TDP5 | ecosystem: Environmental > Aquatic > Freshwater > Lake > Sediment | place: Indonesia: South Sulawesi...
CATTGTCCATTTCAGCAGTCGTTTGTATGGCAAACGCCACGGGCGGAAAAAGACAACCCAAATTAAGCAAATCCTCAAAGATACGGCAAATTAATCGCTATGCTGGATTTGCGCAAAAGAGCCATTTAGAAGAAAAAAATCGCTTTAAAGCGGGCGCTGGATCAGGAAGTGGGGTTAGCAGGGGCGCGGGTGCTCATCACGCAGGGAGGCGGAGTACTGGTGGTGGAAGGACTGGGGCTCGATCCCCGCGGGGCGTCCGGCGCGCTGGGGGCAATCATCACGGATATGCCCAAACGCACCGCAATCACCGAAGCAATGGTGGAGAAAGCAAACCAGTATTATATGACAAAGATTGGAACACAAGAGGGCCCCATCGAACTCGAAACCGTGAGTCCCTTCCTCACAAGCAAGTACTGCGCGATCTGCCGGCGCAAGCTCGAGGGAAAGGGGGATAGCTTGCAGTGCCCCAATCCTGAATGCCCTAACCATACAGGGGTGAATCGCCACACTAACGCGGCGCAGGTAATCACGCAACGCGGACGGCGCAAGCGACAAAAGAAAACCCAAATGGGTATAACCTAACCAGATAAATTTATATCATGGGTCTCCTGATAGGACCCTTAGGACTTTCTTGGCAGGTCCAAGATTGTCCAACTTTATACTATCAGTGTTTCCCTATAGGTGAAATTTGCGACAAGAATTGTTTTTTTACGTCCAAAAATCAATATTCCAGAACCAATGCCCTGTCCGCACCATGGGATTGGATATATGGCAGCAATTCTTCGGGAAAATGGTCATGAAGTGCATTATATTGATTGTGCCATTTTGAAGCAATCCTATTCAAAAATAATTTCTCAAATAGAACTGCTGGCTCCTGATGCTATTGGTATCACCGCTCTATCGCCATACTATTCAGAAATGAAAAAACTAGCACGGATGCTACACAAGCTTAAAATTCCAATCATATTAGGGGGTGAACACGTCACAACATTGCCCGAACTCAGCTTAAAGGAATGTGGTGCCGATTTTGTAGTTTTGGGTGAGGGCGAATTAACTATTTTAGAGCTCATGAATATTTGGCAAGATAAAGAGAAGCGAAAACATATAAAGGGAATAGCCTATATTGAAAATAACCATTTTATTAGGAATCCTGAACGAGAATTAATTCAAAATTTGGACGAACTCCCCTTTCCTGCTTATGATTTAATCAATCCTTTGAAATATCCTATTGCAGATTCTTATTTCAAGGTAAAACGTCTTCCCGTAACTGGTATATTTACCTCACGCGGGTGTCCCTATGCCTGCTCTTTCTGTGCCTCATCGGCCTTCTGGAAACATCATTTTCGCCACCGTAGCCCACAAAAAGTGGTTGATGAAATCGAATATCTGATGAAATCGTTTGGAATCCGAGAAATTCAAATTGGAGATGACTATTTCAACTGTAGCAAGAAACATATTATCGAAATTTGTCGGGAAATCCTCCGAAGAAAACTGGATCTGACCTTAACATGTCCAAATGGCTTGCGTATTGAGAATATTGATGAAAAATTACTAACCATTATGCGAAAGGCTGGGTTCTATGCACTAACAATCACCTTTGAATCGGGGTCTCAAGCAATTTTGGATGGGGTTAATAAGAAACTTAATTTGAGAAATGTTGCTAGAAATATCAAATTAGCAAAAAAATTGGGGTTTTTTCTTAAGGATTATTTGGTATTTGGATTACCTGGTGAAACTTATGAAACTGTTAGAAAAACAATCCAATTTGCGAAAAGTCTTCCGTATGATACAATTGCGGTATTTATTGCAAAGCCAATTCCTGGTTCGAGCTGGTTTGATCAATGGAGTCGCAATAAAGACGTAAGCCTTCTAGACTATAATTGGTTTAATTTTGTTGTAAATGAAAATAAATTGGAATTTTCGGATGGAAATAGGACCATAAAACTCCCAATAGACGCATATCGAGAGTTTTTCTTCCGCCCAATACAAGTTTTGAGATTTTTGCGATATTGGGTTCATACTTTCCATTTTATTCAATCTTTTATCATCCTGATTCCACGTCTCTATAAGCAAATTTTAAATATTTTTAATCGAGAGTAGACTTGAAAATTCTGAATGGGATTTTGCTTTAATGTTATTAAATAGGTGAAATTTGTAACAAGAATTGTCTTTTTGCGTCCCAAAATTAATATTCCCGAACCTATGCCCTATCCACACCATGGGATTGGGTATATGGCGTCCATTCTTCGGAAAAATGGTCATGAAGTATATTTCATCGATTGTGCCATTCTAAAAAAACCGTATTCACAGATAATTCGCCAAGTAGAGCGCTTAAACCCTGATGCTATTGGTATCACTGCCGTATCGGCTTATTATTCGGAAATGAAAAAATTAGCACGGATGTTGCATAAACTGAAAATTCCAATTATATTAGGAGGAGTGCATGTCACAATCTTGCCCGAACTCAGTTTAAGAGAATGTGGTGCGGATTTCGCAGTTTTGGGTGAGGGCGAACTAACTATTTTAGATCTTATGAATATTTGGCAAGATAACGAGAAGCGAAAATATATAAAGGGAATAGCTTACATTGAGCACAACCAATTTATTAGGAATCCTGAGCGTGAGTTAATCCAAAATTTGGATGATCTCCCTTTTCCTGCCTATGATTTAATCAATCCTTTGCAATATTCCATTAAACACTCTTATTTTAAGATAAAACGCTATCCAGCATTAGCCATATTCACTTCAAGGGGCTGCCCTCATACTTGTTCGTTTTGCGCCTCATGTACTTTTTGGAGACATCGATATCGCCGCCGCAGCCCACAGAATGTGGTTGATGAGATTGAATATTTAGTAAGAGAGTTTGGTATTAAAGAAATCCAAATTGGAGATGATTATTTCAACTGTAATAAAAATCATGTTATTGAGATTTGTCGGGAAGTGCTTCGGCGAAAATTAGATTTGAGTTTCTCATGTCCCAATGGCTTACGGTTTGAAAATGTAGATAAAGAGCTCTTGACCATAATGCGAAAGACTGGTTTCTTTACACTCACTTTTGCCGTTGAATCAGGTTCTCAAACAATTTTAGATCGGATTAATAAGAAACTTGATTTGAAAAATGTATCCAGAATAATAAAATTGGCAAAACAATTGGGGTTTTTTCTTAATGGTTATTTCATATTCGGATTACCGGGTGAAACTTATGAAACCGTTAGAAGAACAATCCAGTTCGCAAAAAGTCTTCCTTATGATGCTATGGCTTTTTTTATTGCAAAGCCGCTCCCCGGTTCGAGCTGGTTTGATCAATGGAGTCATAATAAAAAAATAAGCGAAATAGACTATAATTGGTTTCACTTTCTTGAAATTGGAGGCAAATTAGAATTTTTTGACGGCAAGCGGAAATTAAAACTGCCATCAGATGCTTGGAAAGAGTTTTACTTCCGGCCAAAACAACTTCTAAGGTATTTAAAATATTGGGTAAATACCTTCCCTGTTAATCAATCTTTAATCGCCCAATTTCAGGGTCAAATTAAACATATTTTGAATGTTATTAGCAGAAAATAGAGCATCCCTCCCCTCTATTATTAACAGAAATTTAAGTTAATAAATCTTAAGACCTTTTCTATATTTTTCAGAGAATTCTTCTAACTTTCTTTCTTGAATAAAATTTTTAATCTTCACCTTTAATTCATCCGGAAATTTATCTAATAAAAGGTTTAAAATCTCCTCTTCAGAAAACTGGTCGACTTTTGGGATAATTTTATTAAATAGATTTTGAAGAGGATAATTTCTCATTTGAATTAAATTTGCAATATTTAAAATGAGAATACCAATAATTTTGTAAAATTCAATGTGGAAGAATAAATCATAGTGCAGTTCCGACATCAAATCGGATTCAAATATTATTTGTATAAGATTTAGATATAATAGCAATATAATATCATTAAAATTATTCATATTGCCTTTAAGCTCTGGGTTTTCAACCAAGAATAAGGTAAAATTTTCAAGAAAATTCTCTGGTTTGATAATTATCTCGTTTTTAAAATAATTAATGTTTAAATTCGTCTTTTTTTCTATAAAATTTAGAATAACTTCTTTAAATTTTGGCAAAAGATCCGAATTTTTCAATTTATCCGTTAAAAATCGATAAAATTTTGTATTAGTATCTAAGAGGATTTTATTAAAGTTAATTTTTTCATCTTGGAGGGCAATAATTTCCGTATTTTTATAGAAATAGGTGGGTTTAATCTTTTTATTGGAATTAACATCGACAATCCGAATAACACGATTATCCTGTTCCATTTCATTGAGATACTTCGTTAAGGTATCAAAACTGAATTTTCCGCGTTTGTATTTGATTTTTCGGAACAAATCATTGAAACTGACCCCCTTTTTTTCTTTGATGTCTGATAATTCATTCAGAATTAAATCACAAATCTCGTTTTTTTGGGACTTACGACCCATCTAGACACCTTTTTAATTTTATGTCAATTAAACTGAAATACTCGAAAATCTCCATAAATAAATAGTATTATACAATATTAATAATTTAACGACAAAACTTTTTTCAGAGGAATGCCGTAATTATTTCATTATTGTTACAAAAATTATTTCCTTTAATGCTATAATATCGGAGATAAAATGTTTTTCCTGAACCTGAGCTTCTTCAACACCATCCGGGGACCTCAAATACTATGCTACTTCCCTGATTCCTTGGAAGAAGAGAAAGCCCAACAAATTGCATATCTATTGAATATCTCTGAATTGATTAAACAGCGATTCTTCGTGTATGAGACCTCCCCTTCCTTCAAAACAATAAACTATTACACAGAATTACAGTCCCAATGGGCGCGTGGGAAAAAGGAGATGATCTTAATCTCCGTCATTGTTGACGAGCCAATCGAGCAAATTCACGTGTTTGAAGAGTTACTCGTAAAAATGGCGGCGAGTATAGAGGGAATAGAGGATGCTTACAAAGGATTTTATATGTATGATGCTTCAAATGAAGCCTATGATGAGATCGAAAGGATTAATGAGATTATTTGTCGGAAAGTAGAATCTTTTCTCGAAGAAACGAAAGAAACTTTAAAAAAAGCGCAGGAAATATCCTTAGATCGCGTGATGGAAACTTTTGAGACAAAGAAACTTGGAAGTTATATAGTTGATGCGAACTTTTTTGATTTTTTGTATCAGATTGAGAAAAATGAGAGCCCTTTCATTTATTTAAATGAAATTATAAAATATGGTATTCCTATTTTTATTACAGAACAGACGCTCTTAGAAATTAAAATTCCTGAAGAAATTCTCTCAAAGCTATTTAGAAATATAAGAGTATTTCATGTGACAAGCCGGGTAATAAATAAGATAAAAATGGAAATATCGAAAGGATTGTGGTTAAAGAATTCGAGTTTATCATTAATTGGATTAGCCCGAAGTTTATCGAAAGATAAAACATATGAACCTATAACCATTGTTTCAGATGACTTTAAACTTATTCAATTTGTTCAGGATTATTTTAAAGACCTAAAAATTTTGCCCTCTAGCAGTTTTATTCTGCAATTAATTAATAATCTCAAAGAAAAACAAATTAGAAATTATTTTAACAAAATCCGGAAAAAAATCATAAATATTGAAATGCAACAAGCGCTGGAACAGCAAGATACTCACCCAAGTGCCCAATTATCTTGGCTAATGGAGAAAGCTATTAATGTTGCAAGTAGTTCTTTTGCAACTCCTCTAGAACTTTCTAAAGAAGTTACAGAATTACCTCAAGTCGAAATATCTTTAATGAATCTTTATACAAAAGGTCACAAATTAAAGGAACCTCAATTAAAACCAATTCAAGATCTTCTTCCTTTTCTGGATGATATTAAATTGGCTAATCAAAATTTAAATGAGGTTCAAAAATTTTTTGCAAAAGATGAGATAGAAAATGCTTCAGCCGTAATCCATACCACCCTTGATATTTTGTTAAATTCCTTTCTTTTGGCGGCAGCTGTTCTATTAGATCCTCGAAAATCTCAATTTCAAGTTTATCTTGCGAAAATGATTGCTAATTTTGAATTTTTAGCGGCTATCTGTCACACTGATTTAAATGAACTTAATCATGCAATTGAACATTTTGATCAAAGTGCAATTTATAGTTCATTAGCAAACAAAACTACGAATACAGTCATTGCTGCTTATTTAAAGAGCCTTTCATTGATTTATAGCAATCAAACAGATCGCGCTCTACGCCATTTTGAATTGACTAAAAAATTAAGTGAGTATTATAAACTGCCAAGGCAATATGTCATGAGTTTAGGCGGGATTTCTATTGCCAAATTCCTTAAGGGCGAGTTGGAAGAAGCAAGAGAGACTATGGATCAAGTAAATAAGCTGATTGAAAACGATGAAAATGAGGCGCTATTAGTTATGAATGAATTTGGCGATAACTTCTACATGATGGCAAGACCAGATATTGCGATGCACTTGTATAATGAAGCCTTTGATTTTGCAATAAATCTAAAACAAACAACAACAGCCAATTCCATTTATTCAAAAATTAAACGATGTTATTTTGCCACTGGATCGTTTGATACAATACCCTTGATTTCATATTTTCAAAAAATCCTTGATATTGCTTATATATTCAATAATAAAGATGAAATTGAACTTTATAAACAAAAAATGACCCAGCTCCGCCAAATTACTGAAACTTTAAAAGACCCACTACCGTTTAAACTGGATAATAAAATAGTTCAAGGTTCTGATTTGCCTGAATTGCTGAAAGGGTGGATGGATCTTCTTCATATTACACGAGAAGAAAAAATATTGAATGGTGGTCAAGAGATTCAATTTACTAACTTCTATTGCTTTAAATCTGGATTTGGTAATATTATATTAAAAATTCCTGAACAACTCTCTTTGCGGTTTGAACGAGTTCCTGAGTCATATAAATTAGCATTAAAAACGAACCAGGTGACTTATAGCATTCTTGAGCCATCGATCGAGGATAAGGAAAAGTATCTAATACGTATAATTATTATAACGAAATCGATGGCTAATATTATCTTAAAACGAGGGGCACCTCAAATATTTGGGAAATTCATAGAATTATAATAAATTATTTTTTTAATAAATCACTCTTTTTAAAGACAAATTTGGGCGCTTTTGTTGCTTGTTTTAATTTAGAAATTGCCGTTTCCAATAAATTACTTTCAAATTGATATTCTAATTTTTCAGCAATTGCGCTTTCAAGAACCTGAACATTTTCTTCTTTTACTTCAATCCCTATGATGGTCGAGACTAACAGAAAAAGTTCCTTAATAATATCCATATCTTCATCTTTGAGCAAAGGTAGCGATTTCTCAAGTAATTGCGATCCAATATTTGGGAATTTATTAATAAGCTGGTTGAATGCTTCAATTGTTCCCTTTCTCACGCTCCATTCTTCATCCTCCAACCCTTTATAGAAATATGGTAAGACCTCTGGTAGTAAATCTTCTCGCGCTAAGGCGATACTATTAAAGACCTTAATAATCCCCCATCGAACATATCGATTTTTATCGAGCGCCAAATTCATTAGAAACTCAAATATATTTTTAATCTCAACTTTCGGAAGAATTTGCATCATACTAGCCAGAGATTCGGCGGCTTCAAGACGAACTGTCCAAATTGAGTCTGATTTTAGGAAATTTAGCAGGTTAGGAATAATACTAACCGACTTGAATCGATCATTTTCCGTTATTTTCCTAAATAAGATTATTGCCTTTCTTCTACAATGTGTGTCTTCACTTTTAATAAGGCGATTCAATTTTGGGGTATATTCCGGTCTTATGTACCCCTTATTGATGCTTTTCTCGATTGAATCAATGAGAGTTTGGTCATTTATAAATTGCGATTTAATAGCAGCGTTCAATTTCATGGAATCTCTTGATAATGCCACGACTAGCGCTCGCGAGGGATATTTTGATTTACTAATTATTATTAATACGAGAAAAAGAGGTATTAGTAAGCTTTGGACAATTAATACGTTCTGGATTACTGTTTCATATAATTTAGGAATAAAAATGAATGAAATATTATTAAAAAACCCTAATCCTAAGAATGCAAATACCCCATAGGCTAAAACCATAAAAGATCCATCAACCCATTCAATCGGGCGGGTTACATCATCGATTATATGCGCTAATTCATATGGACGATACTTTAGTTCTTTTATTATGTAATAACCCAAAACTAAAAGAAATGCGCATATCGAAAAGGGAATTAGATATGGAACCTGTACAAATAAAGAATACTCAAAAAAAATTAGGATTATAATATATAATACCCCGATATAAAAGCGAATATTTTTCAAATTGTGCATGTATAGGAAAGATGTGAATAATCTAAAGATTCCATAGGCAATCATATATGCAATTATTGTTAATGGGAATACTATAAAGACAATAAACACTGAAAAGTAGAAATCGAAGGATAAAACATAATGAAAAATTAATATAGGCACCAAATAAAATAATAGTGCAAAAACCAACGCCATTTCTGATTTTCCTTTAACTTTTTCAACAATTTTACGGGCAATTTTACGGATTATTTTATGGTAAGGTGTTTCGGCTTCATTCTCCTTCTCAGTGAAATAAATAACTTCACCAATTGGATATCCAATAAGAATTAGCATGATACTGAATAGAAAAAAATTGTATGAAAATTCGGGCCAATCATTGAAAAAATACGAATAGACTTGTAATGCAAAGAAATTTATTCCTAGACTCAAAATAATACTAAAAAAGACACTATTCTTAACAGTTTTGACTACATGTTCAGCTCGATATTGCATCGCTCGGCTCTTTTTAATTTCAGTGGTTGCAAGAATCTCCTCAATAGAAATATAATACTTTCTAAAGAGCGCATAACTTAAAACAATCCAAATAATAAAACTAAGGAAAAAAAAGAGGTCAATATTTATAAATTCCAAAAGGAAAATGCCTCCGAAAGTTTGGATTTATTCCATCAAACTCTCGAGCCAAGGTTCCAGTTCAGCAGGGGTCTGTTGTCCTAATTTTTCTCTTACTAAGGGATCTCCATGGACACTTGCTAAAATAATAGTCTTTCCTTCAAGAAAAATTGGTACTGCACTGAAGTACTGTCCTTCAAATTCTAGTACCACTTGTTCGTCGTGCATAATAAGGGTTTCAAGATTCTGAATTGTCAAATTCGAGATCAGATCTCGGATTTCGTCACTTTGACAATATTCTGCAACGCGTACTCCCGATAAATCAAAAAGCACTAAATTATCTAAGCCAAGAACTCTTGCATGCTTTTCTAAGATTTGATTAATTGTTTGCTGCACATCCACATTTGCAAAAATTCGAATTAGCTCTGTAAAGGAGTTAAAGACGGTTAAATCATTATATACGGAGGAATTTCTGAGTTGGAATTTAAAGTTTGCTTCATTTAGAATACCTGATACACGTTTTGTTAAATCTTTAATAAACACTTGATATTTAGGATCCATTTCTAATTCAGGATCATATTTATGGAAGAGGACCATGAAATAAGGATTTTCTTTCAAAAAGTGGAATATTTTCACAATTTTATCTAAATAATCCATTGTTTCATCAAAGCGCTCTTCATCCTGAATATCAATAACGTAGAGTACCGCACTTGCATCAAAGAAGAATCGCTCAGGTTCTTCTAAATAGATTTTTCTGTATTGCTGTTGACCTCCAAGATCCCAGAGCATAACATTAATATTTGAAACCTTTAATCTGTCTTGAACTGCGCCTTTTGTAGGAAGGAGATCTTTTAGCATTTGTCCAAATGCCTGGAGATTTCCTCTATATTTAATCGTCAAAGTCTTTGAAATAGCTGTTTTGCCTGCATTATCGATCCCCAATAGCATCACTTTTTTAGCGATTTCGCCGCGGTATTTTTCTGCTCGCATAATCAGCTTAGCAATGGTTATCCATTCTTCCATATCCATAATTTTTATATCGTGTTCTTGTGCGAAAGCACGGGCTTTATCTAAGGATACTTTGGAGAGATCTTTTATTTTTTTGACCTTCAAGCCGCTTTTTAAAATCTCTGCAGAATCAGTGTCTTTAATTCCTCTAATTATATCAATGTCCATGTCCTTTAAGTCTTTGATTTTCTTGGGGCGAATTAAATCCGGTATAAGTAGCGAATAAATTTTCTCTTGAAAACTCTTTATACTCATCATTTTAATTACCTCTTCTCATTTCTAAATATATAAATGGCTTGCTTGCCATTTCTAAATACATATTGCTTATCATTTTTAAAATATATATTGCTTATCATTTTTAAAAAATATATATGTATTGTTTAAATTAAATGAAGAAAAATAAAAATTGAAGTATAGTCTCGAATGAATAATTGAAAGAAAGGGGCAAAATTAGATAAAAATTTAATCTTTCCATAAAGGATAGAGCGAAAATACTAAAATTAGTAAAAATCATTATTTAAAATTTGCGTTAGTTAAAAAAATTTAAATATATTATTTAAATAATTATAAAATTTAAATTTTTTTGGAAGAAATTCGATAAAACCTCTTCAAGTTCAATAATATTTTCAATTGGTATAGACTGTGAAAATTGTTCTTCAGAAACACTAGGATTATTAGTGTATTTGATTAAATATAATATATAATCTTTAATGTTCAGTGGATTCAAAGTTAAGAAGTCTCCATTTTTTCTTTTTTAGGCAGGTAATGGAAATGGAAGGACGGGAAAGATTGTTTGAATTGGAATTGGAGTGTTTGGATAAGACCGGGCAACTATTAAATATCGCAGAGAAATTATTGGGAAAGGTCGAGGCAGCAATATTAATCGGGATTTTTACTCAAACTCAAGAAGTATTGAATGAGTTAAATGGATAGGAGATAGATGAAATATGATATTAATTCCCGAACTAAGAAAGAAAGGTAATTGGGAAGCCAAGAAAATAAAAAAAACCAAATTTTTCAGATGCATCAAACTTTACGAAAGAAATTCAATAGCATATCTTCAAGTTCTTTGATATTTTCTATGGGGAGAGGCTGGGTGAATCGATCTTCAGAAATAGCAAGATCATTCGTGTATTTTGCTAAAAATAAGGTAAAATCTTTGATAGTAAAGGGGCTTAGTGCTAACATATCCCCATCTGATTTAACGATAACCGGTTTTTGGGATGACGAATAAATTTTATGCAATTCATCGAGATACTGAGTTAACTTTGAGGCACTTTCACTATCTTTTGAGAACTCACTGACGATTACATCATCTTCGCTCATTAACAAAAGCGCGTTAGCCCCGAAAAATTCTGCCCAACTTGTTAAATAATCGGAGATCATTGCCACATTTTCTTCAAAAAGCGATCTAATGCTATAGGAAAATGCATCGATAATAGACCATCGTTTAAAAATCGAGGTCTCAAAGAAGGCTAATTTAAATTCTGGCGCAATTTTCGATATACTTTTTTTCAGATCCTCAATGTACAACCTAACTTCAGAAGAATGCTTAATATCTGGATCTATCTTATGAAAGAGTATAATGATGTTAGGCGTGGGTGATTGATCAAATTCCCGGAGAACTCCTATAATCCTCTCAAAGTAAGAAAGCACTTTATCAAATCTCTCTGCATCTTGAATATCTACAATAAAAAATAATAGGTTCAATTCACTGAATATTTGTTCTTTTTTCTGAAAATACGATTCAATGTATTGTCTTTGTCCTCCCATATCCCAGAGGCTTAATTCAAGACCCAAAACCTTGGAGGAGATCCGATCGATGCCTTTGGTCGGTTTCAATTTATTCAAAAAACTATAATTTTTCTGTAAAATATGGATAATAGATGACTTTCCTGCAGCATCTAATCCAGCCATTAGAACTTTTCTCATTTCTTGCATAAGAACATCATCCTCGCTTCGTAATCCTACTCATTTCTTAGCAATATTCCTGCAAAGGGTATTATCCAATAGATTTAATTCCTCGTTCAATTCTTTACCCAATAATAGATATTACTAGGTAGAGGTATCATTGTTAGTAGTCTTTAATGTTCTAAATTATTGATAAATTTCTAATAAATAAATATCGTTTTAATATCTAGTGATTAAAAAAATAATTGGAGCGAACTGATTGAGTCGGCGAAATAAGGATTATGATGATTTAGATGAAATCGAAAAAGCAGCAGGAAATTTGTTAGAAGAACTTAATCAATTAGAGCAATTGCCAGATTCATTATTGACAAAAGATAATTATATGAGTTTCGTTCAAGAAATCCAAAACAAGATGAGAGACGCAATTCTTCAAGGAATTCAATTAAATGATCGCGAAAAATTTTTGGATGGATTAAAATATTATGAGAAAAATTATGAGATCCTGACATCTATTGGTGATAAAAAAGTTTGTGAGGATTATCAGCATGAAATGATTCAAATCCTTACAGATATCATTGTTCACTTTAAAAAAGAGATCAATAATCCCTTGCGCCGATACTTTATTATTATTTCTCTTCAATTTATCGCTAAAATTTATGAAGATGCAGAAGATTTCGCTCATGCTATTGAAATTCATCTAACTATAAGTAAATTATTAAATTCATGGGCTAATGCCCTCGAATATGCCCTTATCTTTCTCGATTATCTATTTATTAATGATACTGACAAGGCAACGGACCAATTAGCACAATTTGATTCATTAGAATCCAATATTTACCTATTAAATATGGAAATTATTGAGCAAAGCCTTCAGTCCCACCGAGTCATAAAACTAAAAGAATTTTGCGAAAATATACTTACGGGGGTAACTAAGGATTTACCCATTTTTATACAGGATGCTGAAGAGCTCTTAAAAGCTCTGGATATCTCAAATAATTTTGCTTTTGATCATCTCTCAGCTCTTTTGACCTTATATAAGAAAAAGTTCGAAAAGCAAAGAGAAGTAAAACCCCTTACTCCGATAGAGGCTACTCAAAGGCCCCTATCCTCGGAAACACAACTTCTCACAAGGATAAAGGATGTAATTCTAGAGAGTTTAGGAAGTCATCCCCCTTCACCTAAATCAGAAGCACAAGGCGTGAAGATGGATACTTCCAGTTTATTAACTGAATTGAAGAAATTTATATCTGATAGTATAAAATCTATGAGTCAAGAAATAATAACCAATGTAAGCAAATTTACAATAATGGCTTCTCCAACTTCTTCATCTTTAACGAACAGAAACTCACATAATATTGATAATAATGTCCCTGAAATCAAGATCGCCAATCCAACTGATACAGATGAAAAACCCAAGCGCCCCAAACTTTCTGATGTCATAGGGTCCATTATAGTATCTGAATAATTTCGTTTCACTCGCTAATATTTCTCCAAATGTCCAGTAAGTGTTAAAACTTCAATTTTTCAATCCAAATATTATCTATCCAAATATTTAAATAATATTTGAACTTCAAACTTTAAATAACATAATTTGTCCGATAATATTTTTATTAATGCAATCTATTCCACAAAATCATCAACATTGAGTTTTTAATTAAAATGGTGATAAAATAATGTTAAATGTCCAATTTGCGAGCGAAACAGACCCGAATACCGATGTTACATTAGTCTTTATCGCTGCAGACAGAGTTTTAGGAATGCAAACAGTTTTTGCTGACAGATTCTTTTTCGATATAGGGCAATTAATCCAAAAAACTAGGACCTATAAGATGAATGAAACTTTAAGAAGTGTCAAATTACCTTCTGGACAGGAACTTGAAGGTCAATTTGGCTTTATTATTGCTAAATCCCTTAAAGAAAATCTTGATTTCGGAATCTTGTTTAATCGTTTAGAAGGTGGTGGATATCACATTACGGGCCTATGGCCACGAGATTTTGCAGAAATTTGCAAATCAGACCATGAAGTTTTCGAATTTTTGATGTATCGACTAATTAATACTCCTGAATTCTTCAGTAAAGTTACACTTTACCAATCTGCAGAGGTTAAAATGCCTAAAATGGAAGTAAAACCTCCAACAGTAGAAGTAAAACCTCCTACAGGAAAGGCTAAACCTCCATCAGTTGCTGTACAAGCCCCTTCACCAAAAATAGCAAAACCTCCAGCGGCAGCAGCTGAGGTTAAAGCTGCAGTGAAACCTGCTGAAATCGAAATACAACCCTCTATTCCAGCACCAGTTCCTTCCGTTGAAGAAGCAAGACCGCCGGAAGCAGAAGCGGCTGAGGTTCCTCCTGATTTATTGGAAGGGCGATGTCCTTTCTGTAAAGCCGCGATTCCCGAACCTAGGCTGAAGGTTCTTGAAAGAGGCCAAAACACTTTTTGTCCTAAATGCCTGAAAATTCTTAAGGGCTTTAAGGCAGCTGTGCCCATTAAACCAGCAGCTCCCCAGGAAAGTATAACCGATGTTACAAAACAAGAATTAGCTGAACTGGTGAGAGAAGCAGATACCAACGTGCAAAATAAGGATTATGCTCAGGCTATCTCAAACTATCGAAAAGCTATGCAGAAGGCAACTTTATTAGAGGATAAAAAATATGCGAAAGAACTTGAAGATAAGGCAAAACAGTATGAAGCAGATCTAGATAATGTGAAAATTCAGGAAACACTGCAGAAAGCTGATGAATTTTTCAGGGATCATGCCTATGAAACCGCAATAAAAGAATATAAAATAGCTATTGACTTGGCCAAGAAAATAGGTAATCAGGAAATCCAAAAAGATATCAATACACGTATTCGTAAATGTGCGGAATTAATTGTGACCGAAAAAATTGAAGGCTTAATCAAATTAGGCGATGAGCAATTACAGGCAGAAAACTATTCTGAGGCAAAACAAAGCTATAGTCAAGCTTTAGAGTTAGAGAGTCGCCTTGGAGAGAAAGAAACAATCGCTCTTCTAGAGCAAAAAATTACTGATTGTGATCAAATTCCGCTGAAAAAGAGTCTTAAAGAGGCTTCTTTAAAAGCTGAAAAACAATTTAAGGCGGATAAATTCGAAGAAGCAGCCCAATTTTATACTGAAGCTGCAAGCTATGCTAGTCAACTCGGTGATAGCGATGCTCAAAGCTTCTTTGAACAAAAAATTGAAGAATGCAGAACTACTCCATTAACACACCAAATTCAAGAAATCATTACAGGTGCAGACGAGCAACTCGAATCGAAAAATTATAATGATGCCGTGGCAGGATATAAAGAAGCTTTGAACCTTGCACGCCAATTAGACAATAAAGATCTGATAAAAGAACTCGAACAAAAAATTGCCTCCTGTGGTGCTGGTGAGTTAGATGATAAACTTCATAGCATCATTAATGAAGCAGATACCTATTTCGGTCAAAATAGCTATGCGGATGCCAAAAAGCAATATCAAGCTGCTTTACAAATAGCGAAACAGATGAAAAAATCTGATGTTATCAAATCATTAGAAAGCAAAATAGCGGAATGCGATAATGAAGGTGCTAAGATACAAATTGAAGACCTCCTTAATCAGGGTAAGCAATTAAAAGATGAGGAGAACTTTGATGAAGCGGTAAAAATACTAACCGAAGCTAAAAGCATCGCCTTAAAAATCAAAGATTCGGCATCAGTTTCCCAATTAGATACATTAATAAAAGAATGTTCTGTTGTTCCTTGGCAAAATAAGATAAATGAGGCGATCGAAAAGGCAGAGGCCAGTTATCAAAATGAACAATACGAAGAGGCGGTAAATTTCTATAATGATGTTCTTAAATTTGCGAAAAATATCAATGATCGTGAGACAATTAAAAACACTGAAGGCCGTGTCAAAGAAATTCAAGCCCAAATTACAGGAATTAAACTATCAGAATTGATGGATAGTGGTAATACACTCTTATCAGAAGAAAATTTTGTGGAAGCAAAACAAAAATTCGATCAAGCCAAACAATTAGCCTTAAAGTTAAATGATACTGCAAAAATTCAAGAAATAAATCATCTAATTGCACAGTGCCAAGTTGCTCCTCCTACTCCCGCCGCTCCCGTTGCAAAACCGGCTCCCGTTGCAAAACCGGCTCCCGTTGCAAAACCGGCTCCTGCTGCAAAACCGGCTCCCGTTGCAAAGCCAGCTCCCATTGCAAAACCACCTCCGGCTGCAGCTCCAGAAAAAAAGCCTATCGAACCATCAGGTTATTTATGTCCATTTTGTGATTTTCCTCTTCCAGAAAAGGTTGTTAAACAACTCAAAAAAGGCTTCAATGATGAATGCCCGAATTGCCGTAAAGTCCTTGGGAAACGCGCTCTTGAAATATAATCCTATAATATTTCTTCTTTTTTTTTCTTTCTTTTATTTTATTCTTAATTTCTATTAATTTTCTTCCTGCGACAAAAAAGCCTTAAGGATTTATTTAATTTTGAAAAAAATCTCCGAAAATTCTCATATGGCATCCTTTCGTTTTAAGATCAAGTAAGTATTGTTTAAAATACCGACTATCTACTTAAATAATAAGAAAAAACCTTTAAAACTAAGTTGAAAAGTAATTTATCGGAGAAAAACTCACTGCTCCGAATTTTGACTCAAACTATATTGATGAAAATACAAATATAATCCTTTTAATTTTTATTTCTTTGAGAGAAACCGTTATTTCATAAAGGTCTTTATATGGTTATTGAGTGGAAAAAAATTGAAGAAGACCCCGAAAGGGATGTCAAAGTCGTAGGCCAGCTCTTACTTGATAATAAAAATAAAATAGAAGCGCTTGAAAAAGAATTAGCAGACTCTGAAGCTCACCAAGAGGAATTAAAATCGAATTTAAATGAGGCAAATGATAAAATAACAGATCTTGAAGAAAATCTTAAAAATCAAACTGAAGAACTGGCAGATTTAGAAAGAAATTTAGAGTTATTAAAGGGTGAGAAAAAAGATATTTCAGATCTTGTTGAAAAAACAGAATCTGAGCTAAAAAAAGCTGAAATTGAGAAAGCAGAACTCCAAAATTTAATAAATCAAGAAAAGATACAAACTTGTGATTTACAAGCCAATATCGAGCAATTAAATAATAAGATTACAGAATTCGAATCTAAGGTTCAGGATATTTCGAATGAGCTAAATGCTAAAACTCTCGCTTTAGAAAAGGCTGAACAATCTTTGAAGGAAATTGAAGAGAAAGACAATCAAATCAAATCACTTTCAAGTATTATTGAAGAAAAAGATAGTTTGATTAACCAGATTTCAGAAGAGCTCCAACAAAAGAAAGAAGAATCAGTGCGCTTTACTGAACAAATAAAGGTTTCTAGTTCAAAAATTGAGGATTTATCTTCAAAAGTCCAAAAAACACCCACTGAGGTTAGTTCTTCTTCGATATCTATTGATACAGCTTGGCTTAATTCGGACATTCCCTTCAAAATCTTCTTAATTCAGGGCGATGAGCTCCAAGAAGCGGAGGGATTTACTTCAGATCAAGTCGCCATCATTATTGATAAACAGAGTTCGAAAATCTGGGTTTGGAAAGGCGCAAAAGCCAGTCGACTCAATGCCGTTAAGGGGAGCACCCGAGCCCCCGCTATCCGGTCCAGCCTGATGCTTTACGGCTGGAAAATCGAAAACATCGATCAGGGCAGAGAACCTAAAGATTTTCCTTTGAAATAATTGCTATCTCCTCTCTTGAATCCGGTGACAGGGTCAATTCCCAAGTGTTATCTGTGAAGAATATAATTTGAATTCTATTATTAATATTTTACTTCTAATTGCAATCATAATTTAATTTTTCTCTGACTTTTCAGGGATATAAAGTCCATCTCACACAAAAATTATTTTTCTTTGCGGGAAATAAAAAAATTACTCAATACCCAAAACATCTCGCATCGAATAAACTTGCCCGGGCTCACCTTGTTGAACGAGGAATTTAATTGCCATTAAGGTTCCTGTCGCAAAGCATTCCCGACTATGTGCTCGATGTGTGATTTCAAGGCGCTCACCTGGACCTGCGAATAGAATTGTATGGTCTCCAACAATATCTCCTGCACGAATTGAATGGATACCAATTTCATCCGATCCTATTTTTCGAGGGGTAATTCCTTTTGTTCGCCCAAAACTCCCAATTTCTTCGATGTCTTTATTGAGGGTTGAGGCAATAATTTGTGCTAACTTCATTGCAGTTCCACTGGGAACATCTTGTTTTCGATTATGATGTGCTTCAATAATTTCAATATCGTAATCTGGAAGGAGCTTTGTCAATTGTTCCGAAAGTTTAAATAGAATATTCACTCCTAAGGACATATTTGGTGAAATCACTGCACAGATCCCGTTCTGTTTCACACTTATCTCAAATTTTCGGAGAAACTCAGGTGAAAGAGCAGTTGTACCAATAACGCATTTAACCTTTTGATCTGCCACTAAAATGCAGTTCTTCTCAGTAGCATGAGCAGTAGTGAAATCCACATACACATCTGGTTTTGTCTTCTGGAGGACACTTGTTAATTTCTCACTGCTAGTAATGAGAACATTAATCGGATTCCACCCATGAAAAACACCGATATCCTTACCTTCATTGGGTGATTTGGGCATAGTAAATCCTGCAACTAACTTGAGACTTTCATCCTTAAGCACATCTTTTACGATTAAGCCTCCCATATTTCCATCCACGCCGGCTATCGCAACTTTTATCATCTTAACACCTCTAGGACCTTAGAGTAGGTCTAATTGTTGTAATACAGCTCGAATTTTTTCTATATTTTCGGGAGATGGCTCAATGAGTGGTGACCTTAAATACCAGCTATCGCTTCCGATTAAATTCATTAGCTCTGCTGCTTTTTTAACTGGTCCAGGATTCGTCTCAATGAAGAGAACTTTAAATAAAGGAAGCAATGCATAATGCTCTTCTCGTGCTTTTTCATAATTTCCTTGTAACAAGCTTTTCATAAATGTCGACATTAATTTTGGTGCTATATTTGCAACCACACTGATGACGCCTTTCCCACCCAACGTGCAAATGGAAAAGGTCCAAGCATCATCGCCTGACATAATTGTAAAAGTGGAGGGCGCTTTTGCTAAAATATCCATAATTTGTGCAAGATTTCCTGAAGCATCTTTCAACCCTACTATATTCTTGTGATTCGCAAGTTCTAATGTTGTTTGCGCCTCCATATTCAATCCCGTCCGTGAGGGCACATTATAAAGCACCAATGGAATGTTAGTTTCATTTGCAATAGTCGTAAAATGAAGAATGAGCCCTTTTGGCGTGGGCTTATTATAATAAGGTGTTATTAATAATGCGCCATCACACCCTGCATCCTCTGCATGATGTGTTAGATCAAGCGCTTCAGTAGTAGAGTTCGATCCAGTGCCTGCAAGCACGGGAATCCGCCCATTTACTTGATCCATGCTAATATCTATTATTTTTTTATGTTCTGCATATGACAGTGTCGCTGATTCACCGGTTGTGCCGCAAGGGACTAAACCTTGCGTGCCCTGTTCTATTTGGAAATCAATCAGCTGCCTTAAAGCTTCTTCATCCACTTCTCTATCTTTTTTCATCGGCGTAATTAATGCAACGAAACTTCCTTCTAATTTCAGCATTAATCTTTCACTCCTACGTGAATTCGATTAAAATGTAGATTCAGCATCGTTCATTTAAATATTGTGACTAATTTCTAACGACAAAAGAAATTTTTGTTAAATTTTTAACAACTTTTTTAGGAAGAAAAATGTGAATTTAACTAAAACGAACTGTGTTATATTCATCAATTAGAAGTTGCACATTTGTGACTTTTTATGACAAAAATGGAAGTAAAAACTGCAAATATTACTAGAATTGTCGAGAAAATTTTGGATAATTGGCCTTTTCTCCATGATTTATTCAAAATGGATGCGGCAAATTATTCAGGAATTGCTCGTACAATTGTTAATCAAGTTGAAAATGAGGTTGGAAATCCAGTTAAAATAAACGCAATAATCATGGCAATTCAACGATATGCTCAGAAAATCATAGGTAAACCCCTTTCAAACAGCATTGTGGAAGTTATAGCCAAATTCAGTTTAACCCTTAAAAATGATATGATTAATATTACCTTGAAAAGACTAGAAAAAAGTTATAATATGATTGTAGAATCCTACAAAAAGATTAACTGGGAAACTGGTGAGCGTATTCTCATTTTTCAGTCCGAAGGTGAAATTAGCTGCCTATTGGATAAGAAAAATGCAGATTATTTACAAAAGAATCTGAAAAATGAGATTGAAAATATCGAAGAGAACCTCTCCATCCTTATCATTAAAACGCCCCCTGAGATGGTTGAGGTTCCTGGTGTAATTCACCATTTAACGGGGCTCATATCACGAGCCGGCATCACATTAATCGATATCGTAACTACTTATCGGGAAATCATTTTCGTAGTACATGACAAGGATGCACACAGCACATTTGAAATTTTGGATGAAACAATAGAAAGAAGTCGAAATCTTGGTTAGACAAAAATAATTACCCAAATACATCTTGAAGCTCGATAGTTTGATTGCGTTCGGCTCCCAGTGAAATAAGAATAACTGGAACACCAAGATATTCTTCTATCTTTTGAATATACTTAATGAGCGGATCTGGTAACGCCTGATATCCTTCTTCAATCATGGTGTTCCATTCCTCTGCCGTGTAATCAGGCCACCCCTCTAAATCAATATAGATGGGCTCACATTTTTCAAGCAGGTAGGGTTCAGTTGGCATATTCGGTAATTTTTTTCCATTAAGCATATAATCCGTGCAAACCCTGATTATTTCCAGACCTCCTAGCACATCCAGTTTCGTAAGCACCAATCCATCAAAATTATTAATTAAGTGGGCATATCTGACTGCGAATAAATCAAGCCACCCCACCCGCCTAGGACGTCCGGTGGTCGTTCCATACTCATATCCTTTCTCCCGAATTCTATCCCCTATTTCGTCCGTTAACTCTGTAACAACGGGTCCGCCTCCCACACGACTGAGGTAGGCTTTGATCACCCCAATAATCCTCGAGATCTTGGTTGGTGCTACGCCGGTACCGGTGCATGCGCCCCCTGCAGTTGTGTCCGAACTTGTACCAAAGGGATATACTCCGTGGTTTATACCTAAGAGCGTCCCTTGAGCGCCCTCAAATAGAACCTTTTTATTGGCATCCAATGCTTTATTCAGATATAACGCTGTATCTGTTATATATTCTTTTAAAATCTGGCCAAACTCAAAAAATTCATTGACTATAGTTTCCTTATCGAATTGTTCACCGCCAAATATCGGAAATATCTGGTTTTTCATTTTTAGCATCAAATCTACTTTCTGATCCAATATTTTTCTATGCAATAAATCGCTCATCTGAATTCCAAATCGCGCTATCTTATCGGTATAGACTGGACCAATTCCTCGCTTCGTCGTCCCTGCAGCTGCCTCGCCCTTCAAACTCTCCTCAATTCCGTCCCACATCCGGTGGAAGGGAAAGATAACATGTGCCGCATTGCTTATTTTCAAACGGACCGCAATTCCATCATTCTGTAGATTTTGTATTTCTTCTAATAATTCCTCTGGATCTATCACCACTCCATTCCCGATAACTATTACTTTTTCTTGGATAGCACCACTTGGAAGAAGATGAAATTTATAGGTTTTATCTTTCACCACTACCGTATGTCCTGCATTGGTTCCTCCTTGAAACCGTGCCACAACATCCGCTTTTGATGCATAATAATCTGTTATTTTACCTTTTCCCTCATCACCCCATTGCGCTCCAATTATTACAACTCCGACCATGTAATGCGCCTGATTTCAAATCTTCTGAAATTTTTCCAAATATTCTATATCATTTCACTATTTGATTTTATCTATACTATGCCGGAAAAGGAAGAAGAATTTATTTATAATAAGACTAATTTATATCAGATGAATCATATAGAATAACTGAACAAAAAATTGAAGCAAAATTAAGATGGCAACTCAAATTTACCAATTTGGCCAGAAGGCATTTTCGTTCCAAGATTTTCTTAAATTAACGCAGTTTCAAAAAGGTTATGGTCGCAATGTCATAGCTGAGCTATCAAGGAAACAGATATTAGAGATCCTACCCTCTAAAGGCGACAAAAGGGCAAAATTATATAAACTAAAGTGGAAAACAGTTAGACAATTAATTATTGAAGGGAAAGAAGAAAAACAAGCATTGATAAATGGGCTAAATTTATCAAAATATGAAAATCAATATGTTGCACTTAAAAATTTTGAATTAATTGACCATGACTTTGACATATTAGAATTAACCCAGCGCATTTTCAAAGAAAATGTTGATGCTGATATATTAGTTATAAATGTTGGCATTCCAAATCAGATGATTATACTTGAATCCGAATAAATGCTGGGATTTTAGCAAATCTGAAAGTCCGCCGTTTCCTCAAATTGAAATATATCTTTCTTCAATAATTGAAGAAAATTACCAAAAATTTCATTTTAAAATTGATACAGGATTTGCAGGTACATTGGGTATTACCCCTTCTTTTATTGAAGCACTAGATTTAAAAGCATTCGGCTCAATACTTATTGAAACAGCCATTGGGGCGAAGGATACCCCTTACTACCCCTTGAAAGTAAAGAGCCCTGATATAAACTTAACTGAAACTCTACTTTATGCTATTGTAACACCACGCGCTATCTGTGGCCGTGCATTTTTACATGATAAAATATGGCTTCTCGATTTTAAGAACCTAAGGTTCTGCTTTTATGATAATAAGACAGAATAGCTAATAAATCTCACAAAACCATAATTTATTTAGAATAATTTTATTAATGAATCGAGATTCTGGGATTTCTGGGCAGAAATAAATGTATAGGGTAGTTCTTTCAAGGGCTTTTCGCCCTAGATAAAGAAATATTTGAATTAGATTAGAAATTAATCAATTTCTTTTATTTTTTCTACATAGAGCTCCGAAGAGATGTTTGTATCTAATAGCCACATTATTCTTCCATATCCCGTTCTAATTCCGATAAATGCTTCATCCTTTCGATTTCAAGATCCTTTGATTTCTCGTGAAATGCAATTTCTTTCTCTATATCTAAAGAATCAATTTCATGAAGGGTTTTCTTGTCCAATTGATTTCTTAATTCTGTTATAGAAATTTGATCTGGTGCCTCAATTCTGGATAGATATTCGAGAATCGCCTTTCTCAGAATTTCCGTCCATTTAATTTCCGGATGAGCCTTCATTTTCTTATGTAGGTCTTCATCTACACTAAATGTAATGTTTGTCATAAATATTAAAAAAGGTAAATTACTTATTTAGGTAATCTCTTTTTTTTGAAAATCGGAAAAATAGAACTTTAAACTAGCTAAGATTTAAATTATTAGCTTAGATTAAATTAAAAAATTAAAACAATTTAATTAACGCATCGAAATTCTGGGCTTTCTGGGCCGAAATAAATGTATAGGGCAACTCTTTCAAGGGTTTTTCGAGATTTTCTAGTAATTTCTCAATTATTTCTTCTGATACTAAATCAATCTTATTAAAAACCGCGATAATTTTCGTAGAATCTACCCCGATCTCTTGAAATAATTCCAAGCCGAATTGGAATTTGGTGGTGATAATCTCAACGGGATCGTCCAATCCTATTAAATAGAGCAATTTATCTGCATTCTGCATGTCCAGGATTTGAAGTTCAAAGGATTTAATCAAGGTCGGATCAATGTCATAAACAAAGCCAATTGTATCCACGAGGATTAGTTTGGATAGTGGGTTTTTAAGTTGCTGATATTTACTTGAGAGAGTTGTGAAAGGGCGATCGCTCACAGGTTTATTAGCGCCGGTTAGTGCATTAAATAAAGTAGTTTTCCCTGCGTTATAATAACCGCCAATGCAAATAATCTTGAAAGGATATTGTCCTCGCTTTCTACTGGCTATTTCACTGAGTTTTTTCTCTTTAAAAATACCCAATTCCGCCCGGATTTTAGCGATTTGCTTATCATAGGCTTTAATTTTAGAATGGAATGCATATTCCCCTGACGAACTGAAAAAGGGATGCTCAGATTTGTATTTTTTGTGGGCTTCAATCTTATATTTGGGGAAAGTTTTAATCAGTTGCGCTAAGGTAATTTGCAGTTTTGAGAGGTTATCTGAAGATTGCTGTTCAAAAATATCGAGAATTAAATCATAGCGATCTTTCACATCACAATTAAACGCTGTAGTCAAATTGTAATGCTGCTTACTCGTTAGATTATTGTAAAATATCACAGCTTCGATATTATAGGTCTTGATAATCTCTTGAATTTCTTCTACTTTACCTTTACCTATGAGAAAATTGCTGAATTTCTTCAAGCGCTGTTGAACTACCGTATCTATAATATCGTAATCCATAGAAACTGCAAGCCGCCTTAACTCTTCGATTTGCAATTTAAAGTCCCAATGATCGTGAACATCCGTCTTTAAAAAACAAAGAATTGCCCGTTTATTACCCAAGAAACAGAAATCCTACTTTTTTTCAAGTATTGTTCAATATCATACTTTTTAAATACAAACCTTAAGTTCATTATTATTTATTGTCTACAAAAATAATGCTATTCGACTAATTTAATGAGAAAATGGTTAGTGAGTGAATTGGTACGAGCAATGACAATTGCTGAAAAAATTTTAGCTCGAGCTTCGGGAAAAGAAGAAGTTACACCTGGTGAATATCTGACTGCAAAAATAGATTTGCTTATGGCACACATTGCCGCTGCTCGGATTATCGCCAGGTTTGAAGGATTTCCTGCTAAGGTCCGTAAGGTTTTCGATCCTGAAAAAGTAGTGGTTCTTGAGGATCATTATGCTCCAGCCCCGACGCTTTTTGCTGCAAATGCCCAAAAAATGATTCGTGACTGGGCGTTTAAGCAAGGATTAAAATATTTCTTCGATATCAAGGCAGGAATTTGCCATCAGGTTCTTCCTGAAAAAGGGCTTGTCCGCCCAGGAATGCTGATCGTGGGCACAGATTCTCATACCACGACTTACGGCGCCTATAACGCCGCAGGGACCGGTATTGGCGATACTGATGGCACAGTGGCTGCTGCCTTAGGCGAACTCTGGTTCAAGGTTCCCGAAACCACACGAATTGTTTTGAATGGGACTTTGCCCCAATATGTAATGTCAAAAGATATTATCTTGAAAATTGCAGGTGATTATAAAGCAGATGTTGCTACCTATAAGTCTATAGAATTTATTGGAAAAGCTGCTGATGAGATGAGCATTGCAGGTAGGGCTACTATGTGCAATTTCTCTTTAGAATTGGGTGCTAAATTTGCCTTTACACCCTCTGATGATAAAATCGTCGAATTTCTGAAGGGACGCACAGAGGAACCCTATGAACTCGTATTACCCGATGAAGACGCTACAATCGAAAAAACCTATGAACTGAATGTTAGTGATCTTGAACCCCAAGTTGCATGTCCGCATATGGTTGATAATGTGAAATCCGTCTCTGAATTGAAAGATATTCCGGTTAACCAAGCTTTCATCGGCAGTTGCACGAATGGACGTTTAGAAGATCTTAGAATTGCTGCTGAAATTCTGAAAGGTCAAAAAGTAAGTAAAAATACTCGTCTTTTAATCATTCCAGCAACTCAAGAAATCTATAAGGAAGCCATTAAGGAAGGGATCATTGAGACTTTAATCGATGCGGAAGCCGTTATTTGTAATCCCAATTGCGGGCCCTGCTTCGGTGCGCATATGGGTATGCTCGCTCCCAAGGAGAATTGTATCAGCGCATCCAATCGGAATTTCAAAGGACGGATGGGATCTGAAGACGCCGGAATTTACCTTGCTTCCCCCGCCGTGGTTGCTGCCTCCGCCATTACTGGCGTAATCACCGATCCCAGGAGCATATAGGAGGTTAAAAAATGGAGAAAAATTTCACTGCAAAAGTTTGGAAATTTGGTGACGATATTGACACGGATTTAATTACCCCCGGGAAATATCTCGGCACTCCCGAACTAAAGGATCATGTTCTGGTTACAGAAGACCCAGAATTCCCGAAAAAGGCTCAGAAAGGCGATGTAGTCGTTGCAGGCAAGAATTTCGGTTGCGGTTCCAGTCGTGAAACTGCCCCAGAGGCCCTCAAAAACGCAGGAATTATTGCTACTTTTTGCGAATCCTACGCTCGCATTTATTATCGCAATTCAATCGGAATTGGATTACCTCCTCTGATTGTTCCTGGAGTCAGCAAGGAAGTTGAAAAAGGTGATGAAATCGAATTCAGCTACGAGACTTTCATCCTCAAAAATTTGCGCACTAATGTGGAACTGCAGGCTGAGCGTATTCCTGACTTCCTTCTCGCGATTCTCGAAGCCGGCGGGCAAGAGAAACTACTGAAACAACAATTAAAAGAAAAAGCTAAAGCAATGAAAGGATCAGAATAAATTTCTCAATCTTTTTTTTCTAATGTACTTTTTCCCATTGGCGACAAAATTTATTTCAGGCGCTTCTTTTTGTCGGGGGAAGCCAAATCTTTAAAAAGCGCCATGCTATATTGATTTTTATGACTATTTCAAAGACTTTTGCCTTAGAGCGTTATAAAGGCACTTGTTATGAAATTGCTTTTTCAGAAAGACCGAAATGTTCGTATTGTGGGAAGCCGATGCGCATTGTAACGCATGGAAAGCCCGTTATGCGGATAGGGTTATATGAAAATTACGAAACTTCACTCACTTATTATCGGTGTGGGCAAGCTTTCTGCCCTGGCATGCGTGCCCCGTTAATCCGCCCTCCAAATCCGTATTGCGCTGATGACGATGAGTATGATTATGAAGTGAAGGCGAAGGTATGTGAGCTGCGGTGGTCTAAGCGGCTCACGTATGCCGAAATTGTGCAAGAAATGAAGGAGGGCTATGGCATTCAGATCAATCATTCGGCCATTGAAGTTATTTTGAAAATATATGAAATGGGGTGTGAGGCGAAATATCGGGCTGAATATCTTGCCAAAATCCATGCGCGGGGCGGTGTCCTCCTTCAATTAGATGCGCTGAAACCTTTAAAAGGGAAGGCCGCTTTATATGCGGTCCGTGACTATTATTCGGGCTTACATCTGAGCTCGAAACACCTCTTACGGGAAGGGCACGAGGAAATCGAGCCATTTCTGGAGAAAATTAAAGCAAATTTAACCGCCCTAGGAATCTCCGTGTTAGGGATCATTTCTGATGCCCATCGTGGGCAATTGATAGCGATTGAAACCGTCTTTGGTCCGGAAATCCCCCATTCCCTCTGTCATTTCCATTTTTTTGAGCTGATTCTGAAAAAGCCGAAGGCACTTGATTCCAGGATCGTTACCAGTTTGCGACAGCAATTACGCGATATCTACTATATTCAAAAATTTCGGAAAATGCTGGCAAAGGGATATTCTGTTTCAGAGGAGATGCCCTTCATTGACCATGTCCTATACGATCTCTATACCTTATCCAATTGGGTTCCACGCAAAAAGGATCCCAGTTTCAGCAGCCTTGCCTACTTTCAGCGCATCCAGGAAATCACTGGGGTGCTCGCGGAATGCACGGCAGATCTCGATGCCCAGCGTGTCCAGCTCGATCCGAAATCCGAAAAACGCCTGAGGACATTATGGCACAAATTAACCGCGATTTTAGAGTCCGTCCAAAAAGAAGTACAGGAATTGGAACGGATAAAACAAGTTCTTCAGCAACTAACTGAAATTTTTGATAATGCTGAAGAAACGGCAGAAATTGGATTTGAGCGCCTCACTTCCTTTGTTGCATTCTTGAATGCCCAGCAACAAATAGCGCCTGGCGGTGCCATTGCGCAAGAATTTCTAAATCAGCTGACCAACTTTGTGGGAACGAAAGGCGCGAAATTATTTACCTATCGAACGCTCCCTGATGCACCTAGAACCAATAATAGCCAGGAACTTTCATTCAAACAACTGAAACATTTCTTAAGACGCGTACTTGGCTATGAGACCGCAGGTGCCTATCTATTTGCCCATGGCGAACGCATGCTCTTTGTGAATCCCACAGAATCTTTTTTTACTATCCTTGAAATTTTAAAGACACTCGATTGGAGCCGGGCCAAGCAACGAGTAAATGCAGAACGGGTTTCGCGTAATGTTATCATGCATGTCATGCACGATCCTGACCGTTGGATCAAGGAACTGCAGTGTTTAAAGGAGAAATGGGCTCTATTAAAAGATCAAATTTCAAAAAGAGTATAAGTTTTTTTAAAATTATAGAAAATATCTCAATTTTTTTTATTATTCTCCGTCTTTAAATTTTTCTAGGGACCCATTACCCGCAATAATGTAATTTTCATCGGATTAGGTCAAAAAACCAAGGTGCTAAAGTAATCTTCTTTTCTCTTCTTTTTTTTGATAGCCGCGCTAGAAGATAGTTTTAATAAGTTTAAAACCGAAATATTTAGCAAAGATTATAAGAAGAAAAGCCAAATGACGAGCCAAGAGGCTGAAAAAAAGCCATTAATGTCCGCAAAAGTTTATCTTTTAGATATTAGCGGTAACAATAAAAAACTATGGACCAAGGAAATTCTTAAAATAGTCAATGAAAGGACTATCCCCGCCCAATTAGAGGCTTTCAAAGATAAACTGGTTATTCAATTTACAGCATTCGGGACAGACCAAATAATCTTCAAGGCTTTTGGTAATGCTTCGTTTGGATTAACCCATCTGATTAGTACCACTAAATCGGATATGATAAATATACCGGGGATAGAAGGACCAGTTCCCACCATCACATTAAAATTTGAAAATCACGGAAAATTAAAAACTATAAATCCCCAAATACAATACATCCAAATCATTCTGGCATTACCAAAAGAAAATTCAACTGATCAATTCATTATTGATCTCACAAATATTGCAAAATCTGCATCAATCATTTTCAACGTCGGAAGTTTTAACTCAGGGTTTAATGAAGAGGAACCCTATATCCTCACTTCGTTTAACCATTACTGGTCTGGGTTGTTTTTAACAGTACTGGGTGGGATTATTTTAATTAGTTCCATTATCGTGTATCTGAGTGCGATAGGCAGTTTTGCATTCCTAATCCAAATATTTACCGTATTCGGGATAATTATCGGAGTCATATTGCTGATTATCGGTGGTATATTGTACTTTCAAAGTCTCAAATTCAAATAAATAGCCGTTAAATAGGAATTCAAATTATTTTCTCTTTTTAACGATTGTGCAAGTTTTTATAGAATTTGCAATATTTATATCAAATTGAGATAAAATATCTCGTCCAATAAGAGAAACCTGTTTTTCGGAGGGAATATCAAATCCTATTACTGAGTTTATAACCAATTTTTCAAGAAAATAGACTTTTGCAAGATAAATATTAACTTTAATTGGAGTTGGACATATACCCCATACTGGTTTTATTTCTACCTGAATCAAACTCAGTTCCTTACAGATGCTTTCTGGAATAAGAGTCTTAAAGGCACCTGTATCTATTAAAGCCTCAAGAATTATTGATTTCTCTTCATTTATTACTTTTATTTTCCCGTATATTTCTGAATCTTTGAAATACAAACCATTAACCAGGTTTCTTCCTCTCCTTCAGGCATTACCTTCTCAATTAATATTGGTGTATGTTTAGTCTTTTCCCAAGCTTTAGATAAAGCTTCATCATAAGTTTTTCCTGTTGCAATCAATTTATTCTTGCAATAAGCGACGTAAACTCCCTTAAACTTTTTCAAGAGTTCTTGTTGTTCACGCTTGAAAATCATTCTTTGTTGATCCAGTTCTTTCTCAAATTCCGTATCTTCCATTTTTACCACTATTATCCAATTAAGTAAATAAAATATTTAAAGGTAATAATCCTTTGATTTGAACCTATATTGAATAAAAATTTATCCAATTTTAAAACAATAATTTGAATTCCGATCCATTAGAAAATATAAAATTTTAATAATATAGTTGATAAAGCGAATTGCTACGGGCA
>Ga0315310_10000348_pt1 | contig 29819 bp, 33 predicted proteins | sample TDP5_MG_FD_203630 | JGI IMG/M metagenome (GOLD analysis project Ga0315310, IMG submission 203630) | Freshwater sediment microbial communities from Lake Towuti, South Sulawesi, Indonesia - TDP5 | ecosystem: Environmental > Aquatic > Freshwater > Lake > Sediment | place: Indonesia: South Sulawesi...
ATCCGCAAAGAAACCATATTCTGGCGCTGATTTAAAATCGGCGCAAGCTCTGGACCCGCTGACGAGAGTTCGAATCTCTCCCGGGCTACCATTGCTTAAGCATGAATTCATACTTTTTTGTTTGGAGTTCACGTATTTCTTTGAACATTTGCTGCCTTAGCCACTTACGTGACGCCTATTGAGGTAGGCGTTTGGTGGCAAGGTGTTTTCTTGGGCATAATCAACGCGATATTCGTGGCTACATTTGGATATCTGAAAATGACAAGACGTGAAGAATTCGACCAGGTGAAGTTCCTTGTAACTGCTATAGTTGGCGCGCTCAGCGGTTATCTTGCTTTTGCGTTAGGATGGGCTCAAGAAGTCATAGCAATTTGGTTTGCAACTACCGGAATAATTGTATGGATCGAATACGGACCAAAAACCTTCGTCCGCAGACTATCAACAACATAACGCTTAAAACTGCTTTTTTTCTTCAGCTTTCAAATTTTCAGAGAGGATTTTTCTTTGCGCGCGCTTTAAGGGCTTCAAACATAACGAAAAAAGAAGAGGATTAACCTGAAGCTGCCTCTGTCTCCAAGATTGCTTCCACAGTCCATCCCGCTGCGTTCTCGGTGACCCGCCGGCAAACCTCGAGCCCGCGTAGCTGCGTTTGCATAAACGATTCCAGTTCCGCAGGATTAAGGGAATCATAACTGCGACCAAACGGTTTGTCCTGAATATCACATCATAGGTATCCTCCGTATTCGGCGACAAATCGATCACGCAGGCGTTTCACCGCTTGGCGCCGTGTGAAATACCATTTCCCAATATAGGTGGTATTCGAATTCTCATGATAAGCAGCGCGAGTTCGTCCGAAGCGTAAACCAAGGGCTGCGATACCCTAACAGAGTGCACCACACCCACCTGACATACTCGATAACCCGATCGTCGCCTTGAACACGTCATCACTCACGGGCATGTCAACGTCTCCGCTACCGCTAACAACGTTCCCTCTGCACAAGCATACTTTCCCATAGATTCTCGTCCTAATTGTCGTGCACGCGCAATCAGACGACTTGCCTCGGACATGATTCATCACTCTCCATTGTATTAGAGTATAGGTTTGTAATAAAGAATTCACAATCATGTAGTCAGCTATTTTTCGCGCGTGTTATGCGCCAAAGTTATTACTACATTTCCCTTTTTGTGCCCTCTGTCGACATACCTGTGAGCCTCGACAATCTGCTCCAACGGATAACGTCTATCAATGACCGACTTTATCTTCCCCGCCTCAATAAGCTCTTTGAGGAAAATCAGATCTTCAGCCTTTACGTTTGCTATACCACCTATCAGCTTCTTGCTGCTTGTCATTGAAGCCCATCGCATTCGAACACCAAGTGCTGGCGCAGCGACAGTGGCAAGATAGATTCCTTCTTTCTTAAGCGATCTAATACAACCTGAAAATGAACTCTTGCCCACAGTGTCAAAGATAGCATCATAAGTGTCACCTTTTTTGGTAAAATCCTCTTTAGTGTAATCAATCACTCTATCAGCCCCCAGAGATCTAACCATCCCCAAATTAGCTGTACTGCACACCCCAGTAACTTCCGCGCCAAAGTACTTGGCAAGCTGTACTGCAAAGGTGCCTACACTTCCAGAAGCTCCATAAATAAGAACTGCTTGTCCACTCTGAATATTCCCCTTTCTGAGAAAATGCAATGCTGTCCCTCCCCCAAAAGGAACTGTGGCTGCATCCTCATAGGTCATATTAGCCGGTTTTATCGCCACAGTCGCATATTCAGGTAGACATATGAACTCAGCGTTGGCACCCCCTGCCAAGGCAAAAACCTGGTCACCTTTCTTAAATCGCTTTACGTATTTGCCTACTGATTCGATTTCCCCGGCTAACTCTATCCCCATTATAGCTCTTTTCGGTTTTCTAAGACCAACCACTATGCGGGCAAAGAGCCAGTAAGAGAGAGGGACTGTGAAACTTCGCATTCTCACGTCCCGTGCTGTTACTGTTGTCGCATACACTTTTACTAGTATTTCATTGTCCTTGGGAGTAGGTTTTTCTACTTCTCTGAGCTGAAGAACGTCGGGAGGACCGTATTTTGTGCATACAATCGCTTTCATCTTCATAGTTAGGAATCAACTACTTTTGAGGCGATAATATTCTGCTCGCGCGCTAAGTTATATGTCCTCCTGTCCAAATGGCAGCTTCTGTTGCGGAAAACAGTAAAAAGAAATCAGACCTGACATGCTAAGAAAGTGGTTGGTATAAATGAGTTCTTTAATTTCCTTAGAAGCCTTCATGTGTAGCACGACCCTGGATCTACCGATGAAAAAGAAAAAAAAGGGAAGATGGGCGAAGCCCTCAGGTAAAAAGTGTAAATTATAGCCTAAGCAACGGTCTCTCCCGGGCTACGATTATGCCGTGCACAGGTCGAGGTTTAAATTCTCGGAATTTTTGCTTATCATGTTATGGTGTCTACTTTTGGGAATCTACCGAGATGCAAAGCCCTTGGTTTACTCGCTTTAGAATTGTTTAAAGTAAGGAATAACCGATTTTGCGAAAAGGTTCAAGCCTTTTAGGGATGGAAAATCATAAAACCCTGCTACGATTTTTTGTGCTCCTGCCTTTTGGTATTGTTCTATTTTTTGTATGCATTGTTCGGGAGTTCCTATGAGACATGTTAATTCCTCTTTGGGCTTTCCCATTGAACGAATCAATGGTTCTGCCTGTTTCCTTACTAAATTCTCATTTTCTGCTATTATGGCGCAACCGCTTCCTCCGTAGGCGACTTGCAGTCTTTGAGGGCTTCTTCCGACGTATTTCATCATTTCCCTGATCTGCAGCACTCCAAAAGCCAGTTGCTTTGGTGATGGCAAAACTGGAATCCAGCCGTCGCCCAGTTCAGCTGCCACTTTTCTGATAACCTCGGAATTTCCACCAATCCATACAGGGGGATGAGGATTTTGAGATGGTTTTGGCTCTAAAGTGGCGTCCTCTAGTCGAAAGTGTTTTCCATCATAAAACACGTGATTTTCTGTCCAAAGTTTCTTAACGATTTCAACAGTTTCTCTTAGGCGTTCAACTCTGGTTGAATGCTTGTCCCAGTCAAAACCAAAAGCTATGTGTTCATCCCTATTCCAGCCAGCCCCGACACCTAACTCTAATCTTCCTCTGGAAACGTTGTCCAGTGTAGACACCATTCTGGCTAACAATGATGGATGGCGAAATTGATTACAAAGCACGTAAGTTCCCAGCCTTATTTTGTGCGTCGATGATGCTAGCGCAGAGAGCACTGTCCAAGTTTCTAGTCCACATGAGCGACCGTTGGGTGAAACGAAATGGTCGGAGACCCACACAGAATCATATCCGAGTTGTTCAGCTTTTTTCGCTAAGGCCAGAAAGGTGTCCCAGGTAGCATAGCTGGCAGAAACGTGAAGAACTATCCCAAACTGCATTCGGACTCCCACAAGAATGTAAACATGGATTTCCCTAATAGACTTGACACAGTTCTAGGCAAAAAAGTCGGGAGGAGATTTATGCTGTAGTCTAGACTGACAAGTTAGGTCTGAATGAGGCGGATAAGCTCCCAGTAGCCTTTCCTTGCTAGTTCGAGGCTCTGTTTAAGGGTTAGGTTTGAAACTCGGTCTGAAATTCTCGGAATTTCATTTGTCAATCAGTAACCAGGTCCAAAGCCTTTTAAGATATGAGTTTTGAGAATCTTGTAATTGATTGAAATGATGAGTGTCTGCTTATGTGGAAGTTTTAGGTTCTATCAGAAAATGAACAAGATTGAAGAATTTCTGGTTAAGAATGGCGTAAGGTGCATCAAACCCATCCCCTACCCTTATGAAGACCCTGGGAAGAGTAGAAATCGAAAGGAAGAGGAAATAGGAACTAAAGATCACATAGAAAATGTCAAGCGAGCTGACATAATTTACGTTGTGGATAAAGATGGCTACGTCGGACGTTCAACTTCCGTTGAAATAGGAGTGGCATATGGTTTAGGAAAGAGAATCTATGCTATGGAGCGAATAAAGGACGCTGCTGTAGACATTCTGGTCGATGAAGTCTTATCACCTGAAGAATTGATTTCTACAGTGAAGGACACCACTTAGAATTGCCAGGTACAGACCAAATTATTTCGGAGTCTCCATCAAAAAGTCACGCAGTAAATCTCTGCCAACTTTTTATACCCTTTAACTCGTATTGTTATATTAAAGATACAAAGTAACGATTATCAAAAAAGAGGTGTACCAAGTTGGAAGGTTACGGTTTTACAATAGAAGCCACTGTGAAAAGCATTAAGGGAAAATGTGGTGTTGGGCATGAAGTTGGGGACAAGATTGTCTTTGATGGTCTCAATGTGAGGGGAAAAATCTGTTTCAGTGCTCTTCTTCACCTTTTACCAATTATTCATGGGCTTGCTTGGGGGGCTGAGTTTCCATGGGACGAGAATAAAGATACTAGTGTATGGTCTTGCCCTGATCCAAAAAATCTTGTGACCTTCGAATTAAAAAGAGATAGATCCAGACCGTGGTATACGAAGAAGCTCGAAAGCCCATGCCCAGGTTAAAGGCAATGTTCAAGATGAAAACGATCAAACAGTTTCTTCACAGAAAAGCAAACAACTGTGTTATGGGTATGTTTAGAGACATCTGTGAATTCAGTTGCCACAATTTTTCTGAGGATTTTCTTTTCGGGTTATCTGGAGGATTATGTTTTCCTTACATGAAGAGTCTTTGAGGGCAATTTGTATGGTTGAAAATAATGTGGAATACTTTGAGCGTCCTGGTCTTTCTAATACGGAGAAAGTTGTCAAATTATGTAGACAACGGGCTGCAGAGCTTGGGATTCGCTTTGTCGTTGTGGCTTCGTTAACTGGTGATAGTGCAGTGAAGGTGGCTAAGGCTTTCAAAGATTTGGGTGTCACCATCGTGAGTGTAAGATATCTGCCTGGCGGCGCTTGGATAGTGAAGAAAGAGCCTTATGGAGCATATGAAGCAATCCCAGAACTCAGAAAGACGAGGGAAGAATGGGTTAAGAAAGGATTAGAACGAGTTCCAATTGAATACTCGAAAAAAAATCTAGAAGAACTCGCAAAACTTGGTGTAAAAATTGTTGGTGGAACTCCAACGTTATGGAATGTTGATCGCTCTCTCATGGCGAAATATGGCGGTACATCCGTCCAGGAAATCATTAATGAAACTCTTCGACTTGTATGCCCAGGCTTTCGAGTATGTGAGGAGGTTGCGTTAATGGCGGCTGATAACGGAGGTATTCCAACAACTGAGGAAGCGATAGTGAGGGCCGGAACAGAGAGGGGATTAGACACAGCGATTGTTCTTAAACCCTCAGTCTCCTTAAAGATGTTTGACCTCTACGAGGGAATGGAAATTCGAGAAATTATCTGCAAACCACGAACGATGCTCAGCTCAAAAGGAAGATTCATAGGAAGATACAAGCTTCTCGGATAAGAATTCAGGGAAGCGATTTGAAAACCGATAATTTAAACCGATATTGAACTATCCCAGACTACAACATGAGAGGCGATGTGAAGCATACTTGAGGTTTACGAATTCGACTTCGTTTTTATGAGGGTTTTAAAGCTTATTTGCTGGAAATTCTTGTTTTACAAGTGGTTCTTCATATGCAAAACCTCACAGGACTTGCACGGCAAATAGTTGAAGTGTGCTTGAACGTTAAGGATGGAGAAAACGTGTGGGTTCATAGTTGGGACCACACAACCGATCTTGCCTCTGAGGTGGCTTTTGCGTGCAGACATCGTGGAGCACACCCGTTTATCACTCTTGTAACAGAAAATTACTGGACGCGTTCACTTCGGGAAATCCCCAAGAGACTGCTGGAGATTCTCCCTCTGCATGAAGCTGCTGCATTAGAGCAAACGAACGTGTTCATCTTTATGCTGGGTCCACGAAGCCCTATAGATTGGAATCAAATCCCCCCAGAAAAACAAGAACTTGCCAATGTCTGGTACTTTGATTCAAATGAGTATTTAGAAAGATGGCGAAATATTGCTCAAGAACGTTCCATCCGAACTTTGGGAATTGAATATTGTTTGGTTACAAGAGAGCGGGCGGAAGCTCTCGGTTTGAAGTATGAGCAGTGGATAGAAGTAATGCTTGCTGGGTGTTTGGCTAATCAAGAAGATATTGCCCAAAAAGCCGTTCAACTCGCTAATATCATCAGAAAGGGTCACGAGGTGCATGTTCAAACACCTTTTGGCACAAACCTAAAATTCAGGTTAGCTGGTCGAAAACCGATCGTAGGCGACAGCGTAGTCAGCAAGGAAGACGCAGTTGACGGTGTTGTAAAGTTTTTGCCTTCTGGTTTTGTGGAAGTCGCGGCTGATGAGAATAGCGCAGATGGAACTGTAGTTTACGACGTGCCCATTCCCGCTCGAGGCGCTAGGGAGATTAAAGGATTAACCCTGGAGTTTAAACACGGAGAAGTTGCAAAATATTCTGCACAAGCTGGGATGGACACATTTGAGAGTTATTTAAAGTCAGCGCAAGGCGATGTAAATAAGTTTGGATTTTTTGGGATGGGCCTAAATCCGGATCTGAAACATGGTTTTACTCAGGACGACAAAGTATTAGGCGGAGTGACTGTTGGAATCGGAGGCAACGAAGACAAAGGAGGAGAGAATAAGACGACGGAAAATCGACACTGGTGGGCATCAATAACTCATGCAACGGTTCAGATCGACGGAGAAATTGTATTGAAAAACGGGGTACCAAGCTTTTGAAAATAAAGGCAAAGCTTTCCAAAATTTTATTCTAAGCCCCCTTCGAGTGCACTTTCCAGAAAGGACAAATACTTGAGTCTTTACCCCGATATTTGAAACCTATATTTTGAACTTATCCCGGGCTACCATAAAACCTTGGACAGGTCGAGGTTTAAATTATCGATGAAAAAACTTCTTCCTCTATGTTTGCACATTCAATTATCTTTTCATGTGTTTTAGAAATTATCTCCTCTGCGTTTTCAACTTGACTTGCTTTCACGAGTGAACGTGCAATTTCAGACCACGCATTAGCAGAGTTGTTGAGTTTTTCCCCCGCTTCTAGGAGGCGTTTATCAGAAATTAACTCGCTAGCTTCTTTTAGAAAGCGCGTGTATAATCTTCTGAAGTTTCCTCCGCCAGTACCTGCTTCTTCCATGTCAATGTAGGTTAGAAATAGAGTGAGCTTAAGCTGTTCAGAATCTAGTAATTTTGGCCAATTCAAGATGTCAGCAGCCAGTTGCCTAATGCCTTTGATGCCGAAATTTCTGGTGGGTGGGTTCAGCATTTCTTCAGATGTTTCCATTAAGGCTTTCTTTACCGCTTGGCTTAGTGGTTGTGTTTTGGCAGGCACGCTGATGTTAAACCATGTGTTCCTTGGAGGGAAAGGCTTATACTTGGAGTTTCTAGCATCAGCCAAACTTTCGAGAGATATTGCTTGTAAGCCACTAAAACTGGTGTCTGCAACGTAGGCTTCGCCTTTTCCTTCATCGTATCCTGCCAGAACTATCATGTGTGCACCGAAATGGTTCCAAGGCTCTTTAGGTACGTTCATGTAATCAAGGTAATATATGTCAGCAAAGACTGGCACTGGAACATCCTTGTCTAACTTCTCCTTAACCAACTGCCAAGCCCTATTCTGACTGCCTGTAGTTTTTCGCTCAACATCAAGGCCCAAAAATTCGGGCAGTGTATTTGGAAACTTACGAATTTTTCCACCAATATGGAACGGGGGAATCGCGGATTTCTGTTTCCAGTAAATGAATCCAAATGTACAATCTAACCCGAAAACGATTCCCTCACTTAATCTAAGTCCATGATATTCAAGCACATCCCTAATAGCTGAAGACTCGCAATGTACACCGAGCCGGTGAACAAAACCCTCTACGACCTTCCTCATTTACTACTCGCAATGTTAATTCTTACTCTGTTATGATATCAGTTTTGTGCATCACTAGTTTTGAGCGACTTTAAGAAATCGCCAAACCTACTCGAAGACGAAAACCGATATTTTGGCCTCTCACGGGCTACCAACAAACCTAGGTAGGACGACATGCCCGTTCAAGAGCATAGTTGTCCAGGCAAAGGACATCCTAGCTCAGAAGCTGAAGAGAGAGAAAATAGAGTAGTCTAGACCATCATAACGTCTCGGATAAAAAACAAGACACTCTTTATGGCACAAATGAAATGCTTTAAATAGCATTGTTAACCTCATTTAGAACGGTGAAATGAATGAGAAGATGGAATCTTGCTTTGGGAATTGTATTCTTTTGCATGGCTTTATATGCGCTGGGTTTTGCCTACATTTATCAGAGAAGAGTGGATGCGAACTATAAGCTTCTTGAGACCATGGAAGGTCGTCCTATGCCGCGGATCGCTTACGAGATGATTCTTGCCTACAACGCTGAGAAGCAAGGCATCATTCCTTTGCTGGCTAATATGGGTATGGTTTTGTTTGGAGTTGGCTATTTGGCGTGTTGCCTTCCTAACCTGAAGGGGTTTGCTGTGCTGGCTTGCGTGGTTTTGGCTTTGAACGTGCCGATGGCGTCTGGTGTAGAGGCTGAGATGGTGTGGGTGGGGCACAGGTGAGGTTGGAAACGAGTTCTTCCATGACGGCTCGCATTATAGATTTCCAAGCCCCATAATGATCGGTCTGCCCGACCCAGATAATCACGTTGACATCAACGATGCTGTCATAAGTGTTGTTGCAGACGCTGGAGGGATAGTGATAGGTTCAACATCAAAGGCAAACCTCTACAAAACACAGTTTGAAGGTTTAGACTGCTTTACAAGCGACAACCCGTTTAAGATGGGCGGGGCATTTATGGACGGTGTTCTCAGAATGATTGATGATGACCCAGACTTCGCAATAGTGTTCGGTTCCCTTGCTGATGCCTATTTATACCGTGACCCTGATTCCCAAGCATTGAAAACTGATGTTGACTTCAAATTTGTGGATGACAAGTCGGTTTTTGTCGGAAAAGACTCAGATGGCACACTTCCAACACCTGACGCTTCTTACAGGGGCAAGATGATCAAAGTTGAAGGCGGAACCGGTGCAGCTGACAAGCTCTATTGCTGCATGAAGAAAAACGGACGACAGTTATGCTTCGCTTATAATACAGATTCTTTAACATTAATGCCACTATTTTGCTTCACCTTAGCGCTGTGATTAATGTGTAGAATAAGGTTAATTCATTGTTATTGATCGAGTACAAGTTCCTTTCGTCCTTGGTAGCTCTTTCTAAACATTCATTGAGAGCTTCTGCCTTAACATTGAAGTATTTTCCTTTGTCCTCCACTAATGAAACAAAGAATTTTCTGTAGGGGATAACCTTCAGTTGTGAAACGCAAAATCCATGATCTTCTATTAACTTCTTCATTTCCGAGGGCTTATAATATTGGGCATGTGCTTTAGAAAGTGTTCTCTCTAGTGTGTCCAAAAAATGGCGTGTGTCAGATTCATGCAACGTTAAATCACCACAAACAAAAACACCTTTTTCTTTTAATACTCGTGAAAATTCGGTTAAGCTTCTTCCCGTATCAGCAAAGTAATGCATTGTACTAACGCATACTATTGCATCAAAAACCGCATTTGAAAAAGGCAAGTTTTCAGCGTCTCCTAGGCTAATGTCAAATCTTTGATGGAATACAGGCATTTTCTCTTTAGCAAGTTCTACCATACCTCTTGATAGATCAAGCCCAACAAGAAACGGTTTAACTTCTTCCATCAAAGGAAATCCTATTCTTCCGCTCCCGACACCAACTTCCAACACATTTTTACCTCCGAAATTCATGAGAGCGCCAATTATCTGTTTAAGTACAATAGCTCCAAAACCTCGCTCAGACTTCCATGTTCTGATCTTTTGCTGATCATAGTCTCTAACCCTTTTTGAATAATATTCTTGAACAGTCTTCTTATGACGCATTTTCTCCATTCGCTTCTTACCTAGTTCAGGTTTGCTGCATTGTCTTCGAAAAAACAAGCATTAGGTTTACTGGAACTTGCGTCCCTATGGAACCATTTTTGTTGCTTCGATGATGAGAGACTGTGGGATTCGATCATGTTTCTTCATCGGAGGATGGACTTTGACTCCTTTCTTAAGGGGTTTGGGTTCGTCGAGTCTTGTGATGACTAAACCATGTTTGGTTAAAGCATTCGCGTAATCAGAAAGGGTTCTGTGAAAACCTGTCGTCACAAAGCTGGAAGGCAGCCTATCGTGTTTCCACTCGTAGGCATAGCTATGCCTCCTGAAATAGTCTTCGATTCGATAATAGAGATATTCTCTGGAACCATCTTCACGAACGCTTGTTTCCCAGCCACCGATCATCTTTTTACCCAGAGACCAGATGCTGAAGCACGGATGCTCCATCACAATGACAAATCTCCCCGCTGTCTTGAGAACCCGGGATACCTCGGCAATCGCTCCTTCATAGTCTGGCATATCCTCCAACACAAAATGACAATAAGCGACGTCAATAACTTCGGGGCCAAGCATGCTGAGATCCGCTGCATCAACGGCAAAGTATTTGACTCCTAAAGTGTGTCTTTCTTCCTCTTCCTTAGCGGCCTCTATCAAAGCCTCGCTTAAATCGATACCTACGACCTCTCCACCTGCCTTTGCGAAAAATCTGCTGAAATAACCTTCACCACAGCCAATATCAAGCACCTTCTTCCCTCTAACATTTCCAATCATCCGCTTCAATGCCGGACCGTTAAGATACTCGGCATAGTAATTCTTGCCGCTTCGAACAAACTCGACCCAACTCTTAGCAGCATCATCCCATTTTTTCTTTTGTTTAATGGTGTCAGCCCTGGTTTTGTTACTCACATGGTCACCGATAATGAGAGAAGTCAAAGAAAATTTAAGGCTTACCAGCGCAATGATGAAGTTCAAACTTGATGACTACTAACCCATGAAAACCTCAAGAGTTAATAAAAGCTGAAATCAATTCCGGACTACGCTTTAAATTTGATTCTAAGCGCATTTCGGCCCGTTCTCATCGAAAGAAAAGACAGTCTGAGTGTAACTCCGATAATTTAAACCGATATTTGAACATACACCGGACTACCATACAAATTCGGATCAAAAGCCATCATTTAGAAAAAAGAAGATGGGTTCTTAGTTCTTCAGCTGCTTCACTTGACGGTTTTCTGCAGAACTGTCTCCCAAGTGTCGGCGTGGTCTTCTTCGTCGGTGAGAATTTCCTCCAGCATCAGCCGTGTGGTTGTGTCGCCTATTTCGTCGCACATCTTCACGTGTCCCTTGTAAGTTTTGATTGCCATGTATTCTCCGTTCAAGTCGTCCTGAACCATCTTTTTGAGAGCGCCGCCAACTTTGATTGGTGCCGGCCTTGTGTTGGGGACTCCTCCAAGATAGTTTACTCTTTCGGCGAATCTCTCCAAGTGTTTCATTTCCTCTCTGGAGATTTCTTCGAACTTCTCCATTATGGCAGGGCTTTCCATGCCTTCAGCCATCACTTCGTGCATAATGTACTGTATTATCGCGCCGATTTCCAGTCCTATGTCAAAGTTCAAGGCTTCGATGATTTTTTCTCTTTCTGCTTTTTTCAATAACGTGCTCATCTTAGACCCTCTGTGGCTCGTAGTTTCTGAGGACTCCATATAAAAGTCTGTTGATTCAAGCGGGCCGTGTGTTTCTGCCTCTCTTTGGCCTTACACGCGGTGTGTCTGTTAGTCCATAGTCAGAAAACTATTTAACCGTCATACAGCAATGCGAGTTTTAGGAGGAGTTTTGTGTTGTCTGAGGTAATGTGTCAGAACTGTGGCTATCCAATTGACTACTGCAAATGCGTCTGTCCTTACTGCGGCGAAACTGCTGGCTGCGATTGCTGCATAGGAACCAGAGCGGCTACGGGCGGCTGAAAAACGCTTCAACTCGACTCCTGATTTACCGAATGTGTGGTAATGATACTGTATGAATAGAGATGAGCTTGTGTGGATGGCTGGTGGAGCCCAAGGTAGCGGTGTTGACTCGGCAGCAAATATATTCGGCAGAGCCTGCTGCTACGGTGGACTCCACGTTTATGGAAAGAGAGAGTATCACTCCAACATCAAAGGCCTGCACAGCTACTTTCATATCCGTATCTCGAAAAGGGAGGTTCGAGCTGACCTTGACACTGTTGATTTGCTCTGCACATTTGACGCCGAAAGTGTTGTTAGACACGCGTTTGAAGTCGTGCCTGGTGGAGGAGTAATCTGTGACGCTGAAGCTTTGGCAACAAGGATATTTGACATCCCAACGTGGCCTAGACCATTTGTTGAGGAGTTTAAGAGGGCTCTTGACGAGAAGGGCATCAAACCCGTAACTGTTGGAGACCTTCTGAACGAGTTACAGAAGAACAATGTGAAGACATATGCCATTCCCTACATGGATCTGCTCAAGGAAATAGCAGTGGAACTTGGAGAGGAAAAACTCAGCAGGCTAATCCGAATGATAAATGTGCTTGCGTTGGGCGCTTCTTTTGGACTGGTAAGCTTCGACAAAGCTCATGTTGAAAAAGCCATCAAGACGATATTCGGCGAAAAACCCAAGATTATATCAATGAATCTGCTTGCTTTTGGAAAGGCCTACGACTATGCTCAGCAGAAATTTGGCGCCTTCGGCTTCAAATTGGAAAGCGTTCCCACAGAAGAGAAGCGAATATTCATTCAGGGAACTCAAGCCGTAGCTCTAGGCAAACTTGTCGGCGGCTGCAGATTGCAGACTTACTATCCGATAACTCCAGCAGCAGACGAGAGCGAGTACATAGAGGAAAATGAAGTGCTTGAGACCGAGCAGCCGGCGGTCAAGCAAGCTGGCGGTTCGATGCTTGTGATGCAGACAGAAGATGAAATCTCAGCAATCAACATGGCTTCGGGTGCAGCTCTCACGGGCACGAGGGCGGCAACGGCTACGTCTGGACCAGGCTTCTCACTTATGGTTGAGGGGTTAGGTTGGGCTGGGAATAATGAAGTTCCAGTTGTTGTGACGTATTATCAGCGTGGTGCCCCAGCCACTGGTCTGCCAACTCGTCACGGTCAAAGCGATCTGAGGTTTGCAATGCATGCGGCACACGGCGAGTTCCCGAGGATAATCTTGAGTTCAGGCGACATTGAAGAGTGTTTTTATGATGCGGCTCGTGCGTTCAACTACGCCGAGCGTTATCAGACTCCTGTTATCCATTTGATTGACAAGGCTTTGGCCAACAGCAACAAGAGTTGCAGAATGTTTGATACCAGTTTGGTGAAAGTGGAACGTGGTCAGTTGCTGAATGAAGCTGATGTTAAGAACAAGGAGTACAAGAGGTTTCAGCTGACTGAATCAGGTGTCTCTTCAAGGTTGCCTTTGGGAACTCCTGGCGTTGTGTTCTGGCATACGGGAGATGAGCATGATGAGCAAGGACACATCTCGGAAGAGCCGATGATGCGCACGAAGATGTATGAGAAGCGGATGAGAAAATTGGAGACGGCGGACAAAGAGATACCAGCTGAGGAACGCGTCAACTTCTTTGGAGATGCCGACGCAACCGCAACTGTGGTTAGTTGGGGCTCTCCGAAAGGCGCTATCCGAGAGGCAATAGAAAGACTGGACAAAGAGGGTCACAAACTGAACTTCTTACAGGTCCGTATGCCGCTTCCATTGCCGAAGAAGTACATTGCGGATGTCCTGGTAAAGGCCAAAGTGAAGATCATCGTGGAAGGCAACTATATGGCACAGTTAGCTGGAATAATCGCTGAACAAACAGGCATTAACATGGACTATTTTGTTCTGAAATGGAACGGCAGACCTATGTCGACAGATGAAGTCTATGAGGCTTTACAGTTGATTATGCTGAACAAAGCGCCCAAAAGGCAGGTGTTGACTCATGGCACTTAAACTCACAGATTATAGAACGCCGGTCTTTGTTGACTGGTGCCCTGGCTGCGGAGACTTCGGCATCCTTTCAGCAGTGCAAATGGCTCTGGTCGACTTGCAGTTAGCACCGTCTAGAGTCGTTATATTCTCAGGCATTGGTTGCCACGCCAAACTGCCGCACTTCGTGAACACTTATGGTGTCCACACGTTACATGGCAGAACCTTGCCCTTTGCCGTCGGGGCCAAACTTAGCAATCCAGACTTAGAAGTGATTGCGGTTATAGGTGACGGTGACGGCTTAGGAATAGGCGCCGGACACTTTGTGAACACCGGCAGAAGAAACATCGACATGACGGTTCTGATTCATGATAACGGTGTCTATGGTTTGACAAAGGGACAGGCTTCGCCTACTTTGAAGCTTGGGTTTCAGACGAAGTCTCTTCCGAAGCCGAACCTGAACGAGGGCATTAATCCAGTAGCGTTGGCTTTGGCTTCTGGCTACACATTCATCGCGAGAAGCTACGCCTATGACGTTCGTCACCTGAAAGACACGATTAAAAAGGCCATTCAGCATCATGGACTTGCCCTAGTGATTATTCAACAACCGTGCCCGACCTACAATGACATAAACACTAAGGAATGGTACGGGGGCGAAGACCAAATCGACCCAGCCACTGGAAAACCGGTTCCGAGGCTGTATAAGCTGGAGGAAACGGGCTACGACGGTGTCGTGCGCAGCCCAGAGGAGGCGATTTCAAAGACCGTGGCGGCCTTGACAAAAGCGCAAGAGTGGGGCGACAGGATTCCAATGGGCGTCTTCTACCAGAATGAGCTTGTCTCCACGTATCAAGAGAGAATCTCCAAGCGAATACCAAGTTATCTCGTGAACCCACCAGCAAAGCAAGCTATCAGCGACACGTCTGGCAAGTCGATCACTAGCATACAAAGAATGCTGGAAGCTTTAAAGGTCACAGGTTAAGGTCAGTGCAGAAGTTTGAAGACGGCGTCTGTGAGGCGCTCAAAAGGATTGCCCAGAACCCTATAGCCCTTTGCTCCCAATATTTTTCTCAACTCGAATTGCACCATAGCCTTCAGGATGCCAAACTTGAGTTTGGCTTCGGAAAAGTCTGAGCGATAAAGGAGTCTGTGTCCGGTCAGGCTTCGATGCTTTGGTTCACTCCAATCGTTGATTGCAATGTTACGCTTTACACGTTCGTGCAGTGCAGTTCCAGGAATCGGATAGGGCAGAGTGAACGAAAGATAGTCCAGAGGCAGTGAGGAACCAAATCGTAGCGTGTCAAGAACTGTTTCGTTGGTTTCATCTGGATAGCCAACAATGAAAAAGGCTCCAACTTGAATCCCTGCAGACTTGGCTGTTAAGACCGCACTTTTGGCTTGACTTACAGTAGCCTGTTTCTTCATCAAGGCTAGAACAGCGTCATTGCCGGATTCCAGCCCGAAGAACACGCGGACGCATCCAGCCTGCTTCATCTTGAGCGCTCTCTCTTTATCTATTGTGTCAACCCTAGACAGGCACTCCCAACTTACTTTCAGCCGACGACGCATTATTTCTTGGCATATGCTCAACAGTCGCTCCTTGTCCAGCGTGAAACAGTCATCTGAAAACCATAATCTGTCGTATCCAAGCTCCTGCACACTTTCCATTTCGTCAACGACGTTCGTGGCCGACCTTGTTCTGAAGTAGTTGCCGAAGATGGCTCGGCTGCAGAAATCGCACTGAAAGGGGCAGCCTCGAGAGGTAATCATGGAGGTTGTGGTGTAACCGAACCTCTCGTTGAAGTGCCTCTTGTACGCTTCGTTGTCGAACTGGTCTCTAGCAGGGAATGGAAGGCTGTCCAGTTTTTTGATGAACTGTCGCGGCTTCGTGTAGATTATTTTGCCTTGTGGGTTCTGCCTCTTTTCTCTGTATGCAATTCCGTCTGTTTCTGAGATGGGGCGACCATTCTCGAAGCATCGAACGAGTTCAAGCGTTGTTTTCTCTCCTTCACCCATGGCCACAACATCGAAGTCGCTGAGGAAGTCCTCAGGAGAAATCGTTGGAAGTGGACCGCCTGTAACTAGCATGTTGCAGCTGTCTTTCAATAATTGTGCCATTCGAAGCGCTGATGTCCTCATTGAAAACATCGAGTAGATCCCGATGATGTCAGGCTTGGAGTTCTTGACTTGTTCTGTTGCTTCTTTCTCGCTCATGAAGGTACAGTCAACGAGGTTGGCTGTTATGCCGTTTTGGCGTAGGTATGAGACGATGTATCCTAAACCGAGTGGTGGAAACCTAAAAATTGATCTGTCGTGCGGCGGACGAAAATATGGATAAACCAACGTAACAGTGGTCATTTCGGTTTGACACCTTCAAAGACCTCGATGTCATACTCAAAACGTGTTGTCTTTGGCCCAAGCTCAAAGTCAAGGCCGATCCAGTCGAGCGTTGCGTTCGTGAATTCTCGGCCTCTATACAGCGTTGCGCCGTGTACTTTCCATAGACGAAAACCAGCTTCGTCGCCCTCATTGGTAAGACAGGCCCAGTCTGCTTCGACGCGGTCCCATGCGCCGATTTGGCTGTTAAGTAGGGTGGTGCCTTCAGAATCGAAGTATTTGTTGAAGCTTCTTGAACTTTGTTCGTTCAAAATGCAGACTTTTTGGAGGTGACTTCGGTCAGACAACATGACATCGACCTGCACATGGATAATCGAATCGCAAATTCTGTAGTTTACAGTGACTTTGCCAGCAGGCTTGGTCGGGACAAATGAATTCCGCATGCCGAGACGGTTCAGTAAGCTCTGCTGCAGAATTGGTCTCCAGTGTCTGTGCTTCTCGTATAACTCTGATAGCCGTCTGGCAAACGTGCGCAGTGTTCGGTTTTCGATTCTGGTGTCACTAAGTCTTAACTCGTAGATCGTGTCTAAGTTAAACTGCTTTATTGCCATTGTGCAGTGGTCCTTTTGAAAGACTAGCCCTGTGGATGAACTTGAAAAGTATGTTCTGTTGCGGTAGCGGGCAACGGGCACGCCGAATCCTGTACCTTCTCCCACAAGCTCTCTTCCTTTGTAAACGAGAATCAAACCTTTCTGAAGTGTGGCAATTTGCTTAAGATGAGGTCGAGTATCCGAGTACAGCCTCAAAGACAGAGATTCTGAAACTGGCATGGTATGATCTGTCGCTTTTCGGTTCGACCTCAACTTTTCACCCTTGTCGATTCACAATGATAGCAAATTGGGCTTGATGACAAACAACTTATAAAACTGAACTGGTTTATATCAAGTTTCATGTCTGGTCTGTTCGGAACCAAGGCTCCGATAACCTCAGACCTGGCTCTTGTAATCCAGCTAGTCATTCTGACTCTTCTATTTGCAGGTTTCAGATTGGGCAAGAAAAAGACTGCAAGCAGTCTCAGCAGGCATGGAATGCTGATGAAAATCATGGTTCTTTTGAACACTGGGACGCTTCTGCTTGTCATGGTGCCGTCTTTTGTTGCCGGGTTTGATTTGGTTCTTGGGGAACTTGCGGCAACAGGCTTTCCGCTGATTCTGGTTCACCATTCATTGGGATTGATCGCTGAGTCATTGGGCATCGTATTGGTGTTCAGGAAGTTTGGCAATGTTCGTTTGTGGATGAGGGTAACCTTTGCTATTTGGCTGGTTGCGTTGCTGCTCGGCCTTACCGTCTATGTTGCCTATTGGGTGCCACTTGCCTCATGACAGCGTCAACATGCCTCTTTCACAAGGTTTTTATTGAGTGTTAGAATTGTAGTGTTAGTCTTTGAAGGAGGTAAGATGATGAAGTCAGAAGAACCTGTTGCCAAGCTTATTCAGAGACAGAAATTGTCCGAGGAAAGCATGGTCAAGGCTGTCGACGCTTTAGAACGCAAAGTCAACAACGCCGCTGCTAAGCTGCTATTGGCGGAGCTTCGCTTTGACTCTTCTAAACACGCGCAGATTTGTGAGGAGATTCTGAAGTTTGCTGAGAAGACTTTGCCGGAGAGGCTCTGGGACGCTAGGATCGAGAGCTACGTGGATATGGCTGTTGTAAAGAAAGAGCTCGAGAGGCACATCCAATTGGAAACGGCCATGATGAAGGACGTGGAAAAGATAATTGCTACGACAAAGGACGAGGCCATCAAGCTGTTGCTTGGTCACATTGTGGATGATGAAAAGAAGCACCACGAGAACATACAGACCATAATCAAGAAATCTTATGCCTTGATGCCCTAGAGTGGACAGGAAAAGCCGCAAGAAACTTTTCTTTTTTATGGTTCTTTGTGCGTAGAGGGCGTAACCAAGTCGTCGTATGACATATGGCATAATGCTTAAATATGACTTAGGTCATAATGTCAACGCTCGGACCGCGAAACAGAAAAACGTGCGTAGCGACTATTCTTGGCTTTAATTCGACGTTTAAGCTGCTTTTCTGTTTTCTTTGATGAAAAAGAGCAGTATTGTGGCTACAGTTGTCATGACGAGGGAGAAGTGGAAAGGTGTGGACTTGCCAAAGCTCGTCCATAGAAGGCCCGCCAGAAATGAAGCGGGAAATGCGAACAAGCCGATGATCATCTGAAACGCGCCGAGTGTGCTGGCTCGATAATCAACTGGAGACAACTCTGACACTAGCGCTTTCTGCACAGGTTCTATGGCGGCCTTGTGCAACCCGTAGACCACAAACAATAGTCCAAAGAATAGGAGCGAATTGGCATAAGTGAAGCCTAGACAAACAAGCCCCCAGAAGACAAATGAAAGGATCAGGACTGCTCTTCTTCCCACTTTGTCAGCTAGCCAGCCAAAGGGAAATGACATGACAGAGGCTGCGACTGTGAAGATCAGATAAAAGAGTGCTTGAATCAGAAACAGAGGAAGAGTCGTTATTCTTAAGCTTGGGTCTTGAAGATAAACCAGGAGAAACGAGTAGCTGAAGGAGCCAAGCGCAAAAACAGAGCTCAGTAGTAAGAATAATCTGAAGTTGAAAGTCAAGTCTTTGAGTGCCAATCCCCTGTAAAGTTGACTAGTTTTCCTGTCTTGAATGAATATGAAGATCAGTGTAGCTCCGATGAAAGAGGGCAGGGATGCCAGCAGAAACAGGGTTCGCAGTGCATCTAGGCCGAATATGCCGAGCCAGGTGAGGCAGGTTACGATGCCAAACACTGCGCCTAAGTTGTCCATTGCTCTGAGTATTCCGAAGTTTCTGCCTCTGTTCTGGTCTGTTGAGATGTCGGCTACCATCGCGTCTCGAGGCGCGCCCCGCATCTTTCCAGATCTGTCCAAGACACGGAGCGGAATGAGATGTTGCCAGACAGCTGAGACGGCATATCCTAGGCGTGACGTGGCACCGAATAGGTAGCCCAACCAAACGAAGACTTTGCGTTTTCTGATTCTGTCAGAGAGGTATCCTGAGCCGGCCTGAGATAGCGAAACGATGGCGTCGCCTACGCCATCGATCAAACCGAGGACTGCAATGTTGGCGCCTGCAAAAGCTGTCACAAACAGTGGCCAGACCGGGTAGATCATGTCTGAGCCGAAGTCATTCAGGAAGGAGGCAGCTGAGAAAACAGTCATGGATCTTCTCTGCTGAGCTTTGGTGGATGCTGTCTCCATCACTGCTTTTTCCTGCTCGACCTGATGGTATTAGTTGTCCTAAGTGGATGTGCCTTTTTTCAAAGCGTTTTTTCTAGGCTTTTCAGACTGAAGCTGGTGTTGGCACAGCCGTTTTTAACGAGTGGAATAGCTTGTCCAGCCAAGCCTGATTTCTTTAGGAACTCTCCTCCCAGCCTCAATTCTTCACCGCAGGCTACGCCGACCGCGCCTTGGTACCCGTATTTCTTCATGATTTCTGGGATGCAGGAGCCCCCGGGCAGAACATAGATGGTATAGCCTTTGCGTTTGCCGAGTTCTGTGGCTTGGTTGACTAAGCAGTCTTTGGAGCAGTGTCCACAACTGTATGAGGGAATCTTGGGATCAAAGGATGCTTTGCAGCGGTTGTCCATGTATTTGCGTGAGCAGTGTGGGAGAAACAGGGCTCGGTTCTCCGTCTTCTCAAACAGGTTTCTATCGGATGCATTCTGCACGTACACGTCAACCAAGTCCTCAACGAGCTGTAGCGCATCAGGCACGTCCAGACCTGTGATCTCAGTCAGCTTGAACTTCTCCGCCAAGTGCCTGGCCCTAACACCAAACCTTTTGTGCAGCTCCCTGTCATGAGCAACTCGAGCAAGTTCTCTGAAGAACGATTTAGAAATCTCCGTCAGATCAAAGCTGAACCCATACGGCATGAACCATTATCATCTCAGAGAGATGTTTAAAACTTACTTTTCACGACTTTGCCTTTCAGAAGGTCACAGCGGCTTGAACTTGTACACGATGCGGTCTTGACCGATTTGGTGAGACACAACTTGGACTGGTAAACCAACCTGTAAGCTTTGAGGAGTCACCCCTGTGATCTGAGCTAAGAGGCGACTGCCGTCTTCAAGTTCAGCAACAGCCACAATATAGGGAGCGTACTTAGCCATGCTGTCAGGTGGAAAGGTAACCATCGTGTAGGTTGCGAGTTTCCCTTTTGTTGGCGCTTCATACCATTCTATTTCCTGTGCCCCGCATTTGCAATGTTGCCGAGGCGGTAGATATTTCTGGCCGCACTTGTTGCATTTGGTTCCCATCAGTTTGCCTTGCTTTAAGGCTTCAAGGAATTTTGCGACGAACTCGGTTTCTGGAAGCCATGATACATAGCCAAACTTCATTCATTTTCACCTCTGGTAAATGTGCACCATGCAATATTGTCCGGTTTCGCCTACGTTGTGGGTGAGTCCGATTTCTGCGTTGGGCGCCTGCGGTTTGCCGGCTTCTCCACGCAGTTGCCTAGTGATTTCAACAGTCATTGATACGCCTGTCGCGCCCAATGGATGTCCCTTTGATTTTAGTCCGCCATCGACGTTCACAGGGACTTTGCCGCCGATGTAGCTTTGTCCCTCCTCTATGAACTTGCCGCCTTCGCCTTTTTTGCAGAAGCCCAGATCTTCGTAGGACATGATTTCAGCGATGCTGAAGCAGTCGTGTGTGCAGGCTACTTTGATGTCGTTCGGTGTTACTCCAGCTATTTTGTAGGCTTGTTCCGAAGCCGTGAGCGTTGCCGTTAAACCCACTAGGCTGGGTCTTTCGCTTATCATCATTGTGTCCGACCCTGCGCCTAAGCCCGTGATCCATACTGGTGTATCAGTGATTTTCTTGGCTCTTTCTTCGCTTGCCAAGATTGCTGCGGCTGCTCCATCGGATATTAGGCAGCAGTCATAGAGGTTGAGCGGCTGACAAATGGGCACCGACTTCATGGCTTCCTCCAATGACACTTCTTTCTGTAAGTGTGCGTATGGATTCAGGGCGCCGTACTTGTGGCTTTTCACCGAAACCATAGACATTTGCATGCGAGTTGTGCCAAATTCATGCATGTGTCTGGTGGCCATCAGGGCGTAGAAGCCCGGGAAAGTAATGCCGAACGGGTATTCCCAGCGTGTGTCGCCTGCCCGCGCCATCCATTCGGTGGCAACTGGCGACCCGACCCATGTCATGGTTTCAGCGCCAACTACGAGCACCACTTCGGCCAAGCCTGACTTTATCACGGACCATCCTGTTCGGATGCCCGCGCTACCAGTGGCGCATGCAGCCTCAACTCGAAATGTGGGCTTGTTGCCCATTCCAATGTAATCATGTATAAGAGCCCCGGGTGAGCCCTGAGCCGCCCAAACGTCAGCGGCGACGCCTATGACTGAAGCGTCTATTTCAGACGTTGTGATTTCGGCATCTTCTAAGGCAGGTTTCACAGCCTCGAAAGCTAATTCTCTTATCGTAACATCGTTTCTTTTGCCGAATCTGGCGTGTCCTATTCCAACAACGCCTATCTTACCAGTCAAATATGGAGCCATCTCCTTAAAGAAAGGAAGGATTGAAGGTGTAGTCTTATTTACTTTCCCTTGAACTGTGCCGCTCTCTTCTCCATGAAGGCTTGGACGCCCTCCCGTATGTCTTCGCTCTTGTAGCAGATCATGCAGGCTTCCAACATCACTTTGTTGCCTTCTTCCCTACCTATCTCGTACACCTTGCTCAGGATTTTCTTGGCTTGACGCACTGCTATAGGAGCTCGAGTCGCAATTGTGCCAGCAGTCCACATAACGGTTGAATTTAACTCATCCGCTGGAACAGTCTTATTGACCAAGCCGATGCGTTCGGCCTCTTTGGCGTCAATTTGGCCCCCCGTTAGAATCAGTTCGTGTGCTTTGCTCTTTCCCACGATTTTTGGCAATCTGACTGTACCGCCCCACGCTGAAATTAGTCCAACTGCGACTTCGGGGCTGCCGATGCGTGCGTCTTCAGACGCTATCCGTAGGTCGCATGCTAGGGCTAGTTCGAGGCCACCGGCTAAGGTGTAGCCGTTGAGCGCGGCGATCACTGGTTTGTCGAAGTCCTCAATTTTGTCTAGGAGGCGTTGTCCGGCTTCAATGTGGTTCTTGGCTTGGTCTTCGGTGAATTTTGATGCTTCTTTGAGGTCGGCGCCTGGGCTGAATGCTCTTCCTGCGCCTGTGATGACGACGACGCGGATTTTCTCGTCTGCTCGTATCTCTTCGAGTAATTTGTCAAGTTCGGCTACCATTTCTGGGCTGAGGGCGTTGAGGGTTTCGGGTCGGTTTAATGTTATGACGCCTATGTTGGTTTCTTCAGGCGCTAGGAAGCTGGCTTCTTTACTGTACGTGATGGTCTTATACGACAAGTTGTTTCACCGCAACCAGACTATTACAAGTTCAAATGTTCTTATCGTTTTTCCCTGAATCATTCTTTCTCTGTGTCGGTGCTTGTGCCTTGAGGCTTCAGCAGAACCATGTCGCCTAGATTAGTCGGTTTGGCGCTGGGGCTAGCTTGGAAGCGGTCTGATGAAAAGGAACAGCAGACCAGATGTGAGCTGAAACCTGGAAGTGAATACATGCTGATTTTCGGGTTGCTTTCTTTAGCGATATCATGCGTTTTCGCTTGTATTGACTCGCGGTATTTGCAGTTTCAATCTCAAGCTTTAGGAAAGGATTATCTAGTGGGCTTAGTGTTGTTCTGATTTCCCGCACTCTCATACGCTTGTGTAAATAATGGAAGTGACATGAGATGAAGGTTGTTATCAGCACAGAGAAACTGTCCAAGCATTACGGAAAGAGCGGGCAGATCAAGGCTTTAGACGAGCTTGACCTAGAAGTTTACGAGGGCGAAACCTTTGGTCTGCTGGGACCGAATGGTGCGGGGAAAACAACAACGCTGCGGCTGCTGAACTGCATTATTAGACCCACCGGCGGCACGGCTACGGTCAATGGTTACGACATTCTTAAGGATGACATCAAAGTCAAACGTGTTACCGGCATGCTTGCCGAGTCGCCTGGCTTGTATGAGAAGCTCAGCGCTTACGAGTTTCTCGAATTCATTGGAGCCCTCTACGATGTTCCAAGCGACGTTCTCAAAGAAAGAATCGACGACTTACTGAAGCTGTTCAGTCTTGATGACAGGCGCGACGACTTGCTTGAGGGCTACAGCCGCGGCATGAAGCAGAAAGTGCTGATTGCAGCCGCTTTGGTTCATGACCCTCCTATATTGTTCTTAGATGAGCCCACTTCAGCGTTAGATCCCCGCACTGCACTCATAGTAAAGGATTTGATCAAAAAGTTAGCCGACAGCGCTGGAAAAACCATTTTCATTTGCAGCCACATCTTGCCAATCGTTGAGGAACTTTGTGACCGGATAGGCATCATTAACCAGGGCAGGCTCATCGCAGTGGGCACCGTGAACGAGATTCTGACCAAGACTAAGACAAAGAACTTGGAACAAGCATTCATTGCATTAACCGGTGGTGTTGAGGAGAAAGAACTGTTGGCGTGGAGGGAGCATAGAGCTGCCGGCACCTAAGTGGTTCGTGATTGCAAGGAACGAGTATCGTGTCATCACCGGCAGTATAAGGCAGATGAGGCGATACTTTCCGTACATTGTAATAGGCTTGCTCGCCGTTTACGTGTTTTTCATTGCGCCAGCTGTTGTTAGCATCTTTATCGATGACTTTCTCGCTTTCGTCATATCAGTTGTTGCGGTGCCCGTGGTGCAGATCATTCTGTTCATGTTCTTTTTCTATTTGATGATTGTTCCGATCAGTGACACGTTGAGGGAAGTCAAAACTGAGCAGTTGGAGATTTTTCTTGCAGCTCCAGTGAAGGCAGGTGACGTTTTGTTAGGAGGGTTCCTAGGCAGAATGCCCTTTTACGTAATCGCCATTGGCGTGATCACTGGTACGTTCATGGCTCTTCTTGCTCCATTGGGACTAGACCCTGTTCAGAATATCATAATCATGATTGTATTTGTTATCACTTTTCTTTCAGCATTATGGATTGGCACAGTAGTCGCTGCGATTCTGCGAACAAGGCTTGGAAAAACTGTCCGTGGAAAGGATGTTGGAAGAGCAGTGTCAGTGATAATCGCTCTTCCTATGATCGCTGTTATGTATGCAATGATTGGTGGAGGTCTATTGCAGGCCCTTGTTGATCCTGCGACAGGTGGAACTGTTAGAGCCGTTCTCAGTTTGTTGCCCAGTTCTTGGGGGGCTGAAATCTTTGTTGCTTTTGCCTCTCATCCAGGTAGCATCGTTGCTACTGGTCTTGAGACTATGTTGAGATTCGGGGGGCTTGTCGTCTTCTTTGTGGCTGCACTGTGGCTGGGCGCGAAAGCGGCTAATCATGCTTATAGCCTTGAATCAACCTCATTCACGTCTCCAAAAGCCAAGCCAGATGGCTTCTTCTACGGGGCAGTTAGATCTTTGGGAGGCGGTGGGTCCTCTGGCACGCTGCTCGCATCTATCTTTAAGGATTATGGCCGAAGGCTTGAGAACTTGTCGTGGATTGTCTACAGTGTGGGTTTGGTTGCCTTGATTGCCATATTCCTTTCAGATCCGTTTTCGAGCCCAGAAGACCCATTGAGGATTTTGAGTGTGATGGCGATCCCGCTGCTTGCAGGGTTCACTGTTGGCACAGTGAGCAGAGGGAAGGCAACTCTTTTCCTTTACAGAAAGTCACCAAATGGTTTGGGAAAGTTTGTGAAGGCAAGGTTGCAGCAAAGCTGGCTGGTAACTGTTCCAGTAGTTGCTGATGTTATAGCTGTTGCGACGCTCTTGGTTCCTCAGGTCACGTTGTTTCCTTGGCTGGCAAATGTGATGTTGGCGTCGTTAAGAGCGGTGGCCAGTGTAGTGTTGCTTCTTGGTTTGGCTCTTTTAATACCAGTCTTCGCGGAAGAGTCGAGAGAACGCGGGTTAAGCATGATGATTAATCTTATGGCGATCATCTTCACAACGATAGGACTTGAAATTGGCTTTTCTCGGTTTGGCCTGGGCTTTGGGAAGATGTTTCCTAACCTAGACCCGTTTACTGCTGTACTGTGTGACCACCTACTGCAGACCGCAATCATCTCTGTTGCAGGAATGGTGCTTCTGTACTTCGGAATGAGAAAACTCAGCAGGATCGAATAAACGCTTGCAACTTCGCGCAAGGATTAATTAGCATGGCTAATGGATTGGCAGTGTGATGGTGTTGGCCGGTGAGCATTGAACTGCCCGAAGCAAAGATTCTTGCAGAGCAAATGAACAAGGAGCTGCGTGGAAAGCGCATCAAGTCATATCAATTACGTGACGTTGAGAGGCTGCAGAAGATTGGCTTCATCAACAAAGACACAAACTCCTTCAACCAGCTCATTGACGGCAAGATCGAATCAGTTACGTCAAGAGGTAATGTCATTCGCGTCAAGCTTGACAACGGGACAAATGTGATATTGTCGCCTGAATACGGTGGCAGAGTCACTTACCACGAAATCGAGAAAACTGTCCCGCAAAGGCTTCACTTACGGCTGGATTTCGACGACGGTACATTTTTGGCTGTGAAACTGACTGGCATGGGCGTTATCCATGCATTAAGAAACAGTGAGTTGGAGAAGTCGTATGTATATAGGCGCGATTTTTCCGATGTGCTCTCACCGTCGGACACAAGGGAGTTTACTTTTGATCGTTTCTCTGATATGCTGGCTGAAAGGAAGGAGATTATGAAGTCTTTGCTGGTAGGAAAAGACGCTGTCGTTGTGGGCGTGGGGAACAGCGCGTATCAGGACATTATCTGTAGGGCTAAGATTCATCCCAAAAGGAAGGCTTCTGAACTGGGTGAGGTTGAGAAACGGGCTTTATATGACGCGATCAAGTTCTTGGTTCAGGAAAGAATCAGGCTTGGTGGCAAAGACCAGTTTCTTGACCTTTATGGAAAGCAGGGTCGCTACGCTGCAGCGATGGGTTCACATGTTAAGACTTGCGCTGTGTGCGGAACTCCCATTGAGAAGTTAAGTATAGCCGGAGGCCAAACACACTTCTGCCCAAGATGCCAACGATGAGGCGGCACGCAGTTAGAAGGTGAAAAGAATAGTGAGTGAGACTGAAGCAAACATGAAATTGCTGAGGCGTTCAGGCAGATTGCTTAATGCAATTGTGAAAAGCCTGGATGAGGTTGATTTGAAAACCAGAAAGAGGATAATGGAGTCGTGTGGCAAAGCATGCGCGCAGGAAGATGGAGACCTTGCAATTGCTGAGGGAATAGGTGAAACTGCGAGCAATATGGCAGAAGTCGTGGATAGAGTGAACAAGGAGCTTCTTTGGTGCGGCGTTTGGTCTCAGAAGGGGAAATCAATTGAGTCCACTTGCACTAGCTGTGGGTGTCCTCTCGTGAGAAACAAGGTGATAGATCGCGATGCAACATGGTGTTATTGCTCCAGAGGTTGGGTAAAGGCTATTTTTGAAGCAGCATTTAAAAGGCGTGTGCAGGTCGAACTAGAGAAATCAATTGGCCGCGGAGACAAAATGTGCAAGTTCTTGGTTCGCGCCTAGAAATATTCAAGAAGCACATGGATATGCCGGTGATTGGGATTTGAATCTCACAACACATGGCCGAATCTCTCGCAACCTCCATTCTTCTAGTTCTGCATAGGCGCTTCTCACATTACACGAGCGGAGTCTGGTTCAAGCGTTGATTGATTACGTTGCCAAGAAATGGTATAGACACTGGTAATGTATTCATAAACTATGCAGCGTGCTTGCTCAGCTGTTTGGTTCATCATAGGACTCTGAGGCCAAGCTTTTCTGCGATTTCTCTAGCTTGCTCCTCGTAGTCTCCGTAGACCATTGCGAATTCTCTTCCCACAAACCTATGAATGGATTCTTCTCTTTCAACTTCCACCCACACGGTCATTCTGCAATTGTCGCCTCCGAGGTCTTTACAGTCGACAACCTCTCCTTTCGCTATGACCATTTTGTCGCCGATTCCACAATTTATCAGCGTGACTCTTCCTCTGGGCAGTTGGCAGTATCCTGTAACTGTTCCTTGCATTGCCCTCCACTTTCTCAGGGTATATCTGCAAGGACCAATGGAGCCTGGAGCGAAGCAATGTCTGAGAGTTATAGTGCTTCCACGGTGTGAAAGAGCTTCCGGCGTAAAGACCGGTTTGTTTGACACAGTATGAAGAATGAGCATTGGCAGAAGGTTTCCACCTCGCCAACATCCGACCGGATAGCCTTCATCCGTCAGTTTTGCCAAAACGAAGCAAAGCTTTGCTTCTAGTGGTTTTGTGAACTGTCCACACCATAGAACGTAAGCTGCTTTGGCCTTCATCTCTTTCATCATGGCTCTCATGGCTAGATAAATTTGAGCGCATCTTGTAACGTCTTTCAGAGATGGTTCTAAGACCTTCGCTTCCTTCATCCATTTCTCTGCAAGTTTTTCTGCTCTCGTTTCGTCTACATTATTGCAGGCGTCAAGAAATTTCTTAACGTCGATGTTTTCCACGTTCAGTTTTCCTGAGAACAGCGGGCTCTTTTGCCAAGCTATTCCATCCAGCTCCCATTTTCCAGAATCAAAGAGACAGATTTTGATGTTGTCAAACCATTTTGCTGCCACTGCGGCTTTGATTCGCGCCTTGACCTCTTTTGGACTGAAGGCTAGCTGGACGTTATCGTGGTCAGACAGGTAGTCGTAGGTTTCAAGGGCGTTGAGGAATGTGTGTTCTTCGCTCACAATCGTGATGGGTTTTTTCGTTTCCGCTAGGTAGATGAGTGGGGCGAATCTTTGGAGAGAGTATGGAAATATTATGTAGCCATCAGCGTCGTGGTTGTTAATTCTCAGGACGTCCTTGTCTTTTCTTATGATGTGCTTTGGCTTGGCGCTTATGCTATACCTTCTTAGTATTTCGTCTGTCTCTGCATCTTGTCGGGCTTTGTTCTTGCTTATGATTTCTGGTGAGTCGCCTAGCAGAAATATGGGCAGCAGTCTCGGAGTTTTTTCATTCAATGGTTTTCCTCCGACAATGACTATTACTAAAGTGGATTCTTCTTATGATTGGTATATGCATTACCGAAGTAGCAGCACATGAGAAAGGGGTCGTGTATGAAGGTGTTATCCGGCAACTCCTCTCAACAAGTTTTTGAGGGAGTGCAATTCCGGGGCTGTGTCTGTGCGGATGGTAGTGTTGGGTTGGTAGCGCTTTGCCACAACTACTTCCATGTTCGATGAGGCTTCTCTGGCTGTGAGTGTTGTCGTCAAACTGTGTTAAGGTGACATCATCATCCGGAATGCCAAATCGAAGGTTAGTGTGAAGTGCAGAAAGAGTTTTTTCTGGCTGAAAGTTCTATTTTTCTGTATGGTGTTTTGATTGTCTGTTGTGATTTTTTATGCTGTTTTTTTGGCTCTGTTCGCCTTGTGGTTCTGTGATGACTCCTGTCACGGCGCACAGATCAATTCTTCGAAGATCTTGTTATGTTACTGTGGCGCCACAGTCACACAGTCTTATAATTAAGGTTATGCAGATGTGCTCTAAGGTGAAGCCTATGGGTGAATATGAGGATACGTTAAAAGACATTGAGAAGACTCTTGGCATTGTTCCTGGTTTCATGAAGGCTATTCCGAAGGATGTGCTGATGCATGATTGGCCTCTAATGAAGAAATACCAAACTGGAGAAACGGCGATACCTGCCAAGTACCGGGAGTTTATTGGTCTTTGCATCGCAGCCAACATCAAATGTCCTTACTGTGCTCTCATGCACACGGCGATGGCTACAATGAACGGCGCCACAGACAAGGAGATGGCTGAGGTGGCTTTTCTCGCGAGTTACACGGCGAGATGGAGCGCAATGCTCCACGCCCTGCAATACAACTACGATACATTCGCCAAAGAAGTGCATCAAATAGGCGAATACGCAAAGAAGACTGCCAAGAAGAGGTAGAGTGAGATTGGGAACAGTGTCTAATCCACCCTTTTTTCATATCGATCTGAGATGCCATGGCCTCGTTCTGTAAACTGATATTTAGAGAAGATTTTCTCTGCTTCTGAAAGATTCAGATTGCCGAGAAAATGCCGAAGTCGAACAATTTCTACTTCACTTCACTTCCCTGCTCTCTGACAAAACCTAATGCCCCTTCAACTTTAATCCAAGTGCTTTTCGAGCCATTTACATCCTTGCCCCTCATTTTGTGAGAAGAAACGATGTCTTTGCTCGAATTGCTGCCGCTCAAAGTGTTCCCAGACTCGGAGTGTTCCCTCTTCTTTTTAGGCCAGAGTCAAGTTGTCAGATTGCTTTGCGGCGTCAATCTACCATTTCTTTGAATATCTCCAACCCGCCTCAAAAGTATCGGTTAGGCATTTAACACACTTGCTGTACTCAATTGAAGAAACATCAAGAATTCTGCCATCCACCCAGACGACGTTGAAAATCGCGGTTGAAAATATGATGGAGCCGGTGTTTGCTTCAGTGCCCTTATAGTCGACGTATATCCTTGCCTTTGTTGTCGCAATCTCGCCCAATCTTCTCAGATCCTCAGTGGTTTTCTCGCCAAGAGACAAGATTATCT